>FPHB01000011.1_pt3 | contig 57890 bp, 55 predicted proteins | sample 1057301 | NCBI WGS metagenome assembly FPHB01 (sample SAMEA4473311, study PRJEB15554) | hydrothermal vent metagenome | biome: marine basaltic hydrothermal vent biome; feature: marine hydrothermal vent; material: water | place: Pacific Ocean | collected 2011-06-14/2011-07-23 | depth 1155 m | reverse complement strand
AAACTGATGTAGTCCAAAAAGTAGAGGTAACATCGCAAAAAGGACTTCATTTGGTGTACTGACTTTACGAAGAGTCAAAATACCAACAAACATAATCGCACCTGAGAGAGTGAAGTTTAAAATCGCAAAGTATATATCCATCTTATCTCCTAAATAACAAAGCCCAAAGCTATCGTTAAAGCTCCAAGTCCTACCAAAGTAGCGGCACTGATGATGCCGGTTTTGTTTTTGGAGAAGAGATAGGCATAGAGAGCTTTGAGGATGTTGTTGCTTCCTGTTGCTATGAGTATCGCCGTGGAGGCTTGTGCTATGGTGACATCGAACTTCGATGAGAGGATGGAGAGAACAAAAGGATCGATATCGGTAAATCCAACGATAAATGAGAGGATGTTAAGCCCCAAATCTCCATAGTTTTTCAGTACAAAGTGTGTGAGTGTCGCCATCGCGATAAACAAAAAGGCAAACAAAAAGGCAGTACCAAGCTCAAGTGGGTTTTTATCGCTATCTGGCTGACTGCTCTCTTTTTGTTCACCTTTTTTTGATTTTTTAAAGAGTATCAATGCTATCACAAAGGTCAAAAGTGCTAACGCGGCAAAAGGTAGCAGTAAAGTGGAAGCGATTTTAGCATTAAACACATAAGCGATCCCAAGAAGTCGAAGATACATCAAAGCCGTAGCAACGATGATAGAGGAGGCTAAAAGGTAGTGGTTGTGTGTTTTTGATGCCTTTTTGGCTAGAACGATGGTTGTTGCAGTACTAGAGTAGATACCACCTAAGATACCAGTAAGGAGATAACCAGTCTCTTTAAAGAAGTACTTTTTAAGAACATAGCCGACATAGGAAAAGAGTGAGACAACAACTACAGCTAACCATACCTTGAAAAATGATACAGGAATAAAGCTTGAGATCTCAGTATGCGGTAAAAGAGGAAGGATAACAGCACTAAGAAGCAAAACTTTGGCAAATGTCTCTATCTCCTGCTCATCAAAATGTGCATAGAATTTTTCAAGCCGTTTGTTGAGGTTGGAGATAAAGACGATAGCAACAAAGACGATGATCAAAAACCATATGTTAAATTTAACGACAATGATCCCAAAACTATAGACTAAACTTGTGAGCAAAAAGAGCAGGATTCCTGTTCGGCTTGATTTGAGTTTGAAGTAGTAAAAAAGAGCAAAGTGAGCCAAAATAGCGATATAACCTATAATATAGAGATAGATATCTGTTGTTGCAAATACATAGCTCATCAAGGCGATAAAGGCATATGTTCGTACACTTCCTATCTCTTTAGATGCATCATGATGTACACGATAAGCTTTGATCTCAAGACCGATCAAAAAACCTGCTACAACAACAACGATAAGTTGTAACCATTGGGCATGTAAAAGTTGATCTATCATCATCTATGATTCCTTAAAAAAGTGCTCTTTGTTTTTCTTGATACCATTTGAGAATATACTCCCAAGCTTCATCGGCATTATCCGCAAAGTAAAATATATCAAGATCTTCAGGAGCTATAACTCCCTCATCTTTTAAAAACTCAAAATCTATCGCTTTACCCCAGTAGCTTTTCCCTACCAATACAACAGGGATATCCTCTGTTTTACCTGTTTGGATAAGAGTAAGTGTCTCAAAGAGCTCATCAAATGTTCCAAAACCACCCGGATAGACAACAAGTGCTTTAGCACGCTGTAAAAAGTGCATCTTTCGCACGGCAAAGTAGTGAAACTGGAAGCAAAGATCTGGAGTGATATAGGGGTTTGGAAACTGCTCATGAGGGAGGTTGATATTTAGACCGATACTTTTAGCCCCTACATCATAAGCCCCTCTGTTGGCTGCTTCCATGATCCCAGGTCCTCCACCAGTCATAAGCATAACTCGGTTGTCATCTTCACCTTTACCACTTTTACCCACAAGCTGACCAAATCGTCTGGCATCCTCATAGTAGATGCTTTTTCCAACCATTCGCTCAGCGATGTAGAGCTCTCGAAGAAGCTCTCTATTTTGAGGATCTTTATCGACAAGTTGTTGGATCTCTTGAAGCTTTTGTAGGGCAGTTTTATGCTCTATGATGCGTGCACTTCCAAAAACGACGATCGTATGCTCGATCCCATAGCGTTTTATCTGGAGTTCGGCTTTGAGATAGTCAAGCTCAAGGCGTACCCCTCTTGCTTCATCGGACTCCAAAAAGTCACTATCTTCTATCGCTAGGCGGTAGGTTGGACTCTTTTTGATCCTCTCTATCATCTCTTGAGCTTTTGGCTCTTCACTCTCTAGTTTTGGTTTTTGCCATGGAAGTTGTGTTGTTCTTTTATTTTTTTTCATTTATAGTGCCTCCTCTCCATATCTTTTTTTGTAGTATTTGATAACAAGCATTTTAACACTGTCGTTAAAGACAAACCATACACTGACATATCCCCATAAAAAGAGTGCCCATTGCCAACTGATCGGAGTCATAAGACCAAAGCTGTAGATCCCTATAAATGTTCCTACAATCGCTGTTACAAAAGAGGATAAGAACAGAGGGAGTGAAGGGTAGGGCTTTTTAAAGAACCAGTCTGCTATGCGAGTGTTAAAGATAGCAAAATGCCCTGCAACGATCAGTTTGACAAAAAAGAGTGTCTGTATAAAGCCTAAAAAGGATTTGTCATCTTTCATATCGATCCAAGATGGTACATCAGGTAGATACATCGCACTTTCTGGATGTGATCTCAGATAGACCATCGTGATATAAAAGATCAAAAAGGAGCTGATCACTCCAGCGATCCCCAGCCAACTAGAGAGTACAAAAACGCTCTTCATATCCCATCTAACCGGTTTTGACTCAACTTTTGTGTTGTCATAGGCGATGGTCATAATAGGGATATCGTTTAAAAGTGCCAAAAGGATGATCATAATAGCCGTAATAGGATAAAAGTCAAATACAACAATTGCTAAAGTCATAAACATAAGTATCCTGATCGTTTCAGCTATCCTGTAAACCACATAACTCTTCATCCGCTCAAAAACGATGCGTGCTTGCTCAATCGCATCAACGATAACGCCTAGTCCAGGAGCTAGAAGCACTATATCAGCCGCTGCACGTGCAGCATCGGTAGCTCCACTAACAGCGATCCCACAGTCTGCTTTTTTGAGTGCTGGAGCATCATTGACTCCATCGCCGGTCATTCCAACGATATGATCTGCTTTTTGTAGCTTCTCAACGATGTAGTATTTATCCTCTGGAAAGACCTGTGCAAAACCGTCGGAGTTCTCTATGATACGGATGATATCGGACTCATGTTTTTTGACACTTCCCTCTGGAAGTGGTCTGTTTACGAGCTCTTTTTTTACCTCTGTGACGATCTTTTCAACTGTTTTGTTGAGTTCATCCTCATCTATCTTTTGATCTATCGTTTTTAAAATGGAGCGAGAGAGGATCTCTGAGAGGTAGAGATACTCTTTTGTACTCTCTCCTTTGAGTTCTTTGATATCCTCGATATTTGTTCCTATACCCAAAAGATCGGCTATATATTTGGCAACGGCTATATTGTCCCCTGTTACCATTTTGACAGAGACTCCTTTAGTATTTGCTTCGGCTATAGCCTCTTTGGAGTCTTCGCGTGGCGGATCAAAAAGCGGTAAAAGACCAACAAAATGGTACTTGTCCTCTTCACACTTTTTATAAGCCACTCCAAGGGTTCTAAATCCCTTTTGTGCAAACTGTTCTACCTTTTTATACGCCTCTTTTTTATCAAACTCACTCTCATAACAAAGCTCGATGATGACTTGCGGAGCCCCTTTTGTGTAGATGTACTCCTCATAGACTCCTTCTGTTTTTTTATGGATAGGGTCAAATGGGATGAACTTTTTCATCTTTGCTTTATCAAGCTCTTTGGTTAGTGCGTGTTTTTGGATGTACTCAAAGATCGGTTTTTCGATAGGGTCTTCGTTTTCTTGTTTACTAGCAAGTGCGGCAAAGAGCATAAGTTTATCTTTGTCATATCCTGTAACTACATAAGGATCGGCTAAAGACATCTTGTTTTGGGTGAGTGTCCCTGTTTTATCAGAGCAGAGGATGTCCATCCCTGCAGCCTCTTCGATAGCTGAGAGTTTGGTGACGATTGCCTCTTTACTTGCAAGTACTCTTGCTCCTAGAGCCATAGTAACAGTAAGGACTGCCGGCATCGCAACTGGAATAGCTGAGATGGTTAGGATAAGTGCAAAGATAAGCAGCTCTAGGATCGGTTCATCGTTTTTGACTCCATGCCAGATAATGATGGCGATTAAAAAGATGGTGATAAATATCAAAAAATCCCCCACCTTTATAACCATCTTCTGGAAGTGTCCACTCTCCTCTTTTTCGGCTTTTGCTACAAGTCCAACCGTTTTGCCAAAGTAGGTATTTTGTGCTGTGGCAGTTACCTTTGCGATCATCTCTCCTTGTTTGATGATGGCATTTGCATAGAGAGTCTCTCCCTCTTTTTTATTGACCGGCAGAGACTCTCCTGTAAGAGCTGACTGATCCACTTGTAAAAACTCTCCACCACCAAGCAATTTACAGTCTGCTGGAACAACATCACCTATCTTTACTTTGATGATATCATCTGGAACGATCTCTCTTGCATCGATGCTTTGCCACTTGCCATCGCGAAGCACAAGTGCCTTTTTTGCAAGTTTTTGTTTTAGTACTGCAATGGCACTTAGAGCTTTTGACTCCTGATAAAAATCAACAAAAGCATTGACCAAAAGCATAAAAATGATAACTGCAAAATCCTCCCATCTATGAGCAATGGCAGAGAGTATGGCAGCTACCTCGATCATCCAAGGGATTGGTCCCCAAAATCTACGAAATAGACGATGTAGCCAACTCTCCTCTCTTTCGTTTAGTTCATTATAGCCATACTTTTTAAGGCGTTCTTGTACCTCTTTTTGGCTTAAACCTTTGAGTTTTTCTAGTTCGCTATCATGCATAAAGCTATCTCCCTAACTCTTTTTCGAGTTTGCTTATATTTTGTATCGTTTTAAGTACGGAGTCTGGGTTGAGGCTTATAGAGTCTATGCCTAAGCGAACAAGATACTCCGCTATCTCTGGATAATCTGAAGGGGCTTGACCGCAGATACCGCTATGGCGGTTGTTGCGTTTGCATCCCTCAACTGCAAGGCGTATCATCTCCATAACTCCCTCATCGCGTTCATCATAGTCAAAAGCAACGATTTCACTGTCACGATCCACACCAAGGGTGAGTTGTGTCAGGTCATTACTACCGATGCTAAAGCCGTCAAAGATTTGGCTAAAGGCATCGATTTGGATCACATTGTTAGGGATCTCACACATAACATAGATCTCAAGATCATTTTCTCCTTGTCTTAGATCATACTTCGCCATGGTTTCGATCACTTTTTTGCCTTCAGAAACTCTTCGACAAAATGGAATCATCAGTTTGACATTGCTAAAGCCCATCTCCTCTCGCACACGCTTCATCGCCGCACACTCAAGTGCAAATCCCTCTTCATAGGCAGGATGCGCATATCGTGAAGCCCCTCTAAAGCCTATCATAGGGTTGTCCTCTTTTAGCTCAAAAACATCTCCGCCAAGGAGTGTGGCGTATTCGTTAGACTTAAAGTCACTCATACGAACGACACATGGTTTTGGATAAACAGCCGAAGCGATGGTAGCAACCCCCTCAGAGAGTGTTTTGATAAAGAACTCCTCCATATTTGCGTAGGCTTTTGTAAGCTCTTCTAACTCGTGGCGTCTTTTTTCATCCACTTTTTCTGGATGTTTAAGAGCCATCGGATGGGCTTTGATATACTCGTTGATGATAAACTCCATCCGTGCTAGACCGATGCCATCAACCGGCAAGGAGGCAAGAGAGAAGGCGATGTCAGGGTTACCAAGGTTCATCATGATCTCTGTTTTTGTTTTTGGAAGGTTGGAGAGATCTGTTTTTTCTACCTCATACTTGAGTTTGCCTTTATAGATATGCCCCTCTTCACCCTCTGCACAGCTAACTGTTACATCACCAACATCTTGCAAAACCTCTGTAGCATTGTCACATCCGACAACTGCGGGGATGCCAAGCTCTCGTGAGAGGATGGCGGCATGACAGGTACGACCACCTTTGTTGGTAACGATGGCAGAGGCTATCTTCATTACCGGCTCCCAGTCAGGGGTGGTTGTATCAGCTACAAGCACCTCTCCGGCTTTAAACTCCTCAAGCTCATCGACACTGGCGATATAGTGGGCTTTGCCTACGCCTATCTTTGTGCCTATGGCTTGACCAGTGACAAGAAGTTCACCCTTTTCTTTGAGATGATAGACCTCAAGGATATTGCCCTTTTTTTGAGACTCGACGGTTTCTGGACGAGCTTGAACCATATAGAGATGCCCATCTATCCCATCTTTTGCCCACTCCATATCCATCGGTTTATGATAACCTGCCTTTTTGGAGTAGTGGTTTTCAACCTTGATGGCATACTCAGCGAGGATCATGATATCTTCATCGCTGATGCAAAAACGATCACGCTCCTCTTTTGTTGTTGGGATGTTTTTTGTGTACTCTACGGCGATGTTGTCAAGGTTGATGGTATCGGTAAAGATCATCTTCTTCTCTTTGGAGCCGAGTGAGCGTTTAAGGACGGCTCTAAAGCCTTTGTTAAAGGTGGGTTTATGTACATAAAAGGCATCTGGATTGATCGCTCCCTGGACGATATTTTCACCAAGACCATAAGCGGCGTTGATAAAGACAACATCTTTAAATCCTGTCTCAGTATCGAGACTAAACATCACACCACTTGCTCCTATATCGCTTCGAACCATCTTCATAACTACAACGCTGAGATAGACCTTAAGATAGTCAAATCCATGATCATACTTATAGTGGATGGAGCGATCGGTAAAGTTAGATGCTAGACATCGCTTGTAGGCATCAAGCAGTTCATCTTCGGTAGTAATGTTGAGGTAAGTGTCGTTTTGTCCGGCAAAGGAGGCCTCAGGAGAGTCTTCGGCAGTTGCAGAGGATCTTACAGCTAGTGAAAGTCCCTCGCCATACTCCTTTTTAAGCTCTTTATAGGCATCTAAGATATCCTTTTGCAAATCAGTAGGGAGTTCACAGCTATAGATGATATCGCGACAAGCTTGTCCCACCTTTTGCAAGGAGCCAACATCATCGATATCCAAACTCTCAAGCTCTGCTTGAAGCTTCTCCCATGCGTTGTTGCTATCTAAAACATACTTATACGCACTTGCCGTTACGGCAAAACCGTTGGGGACGCGTACTCCCTCACTTGTCAGGTTCTGATACATCTCTCCAAGCGAAGCGTTCTTTCCACCTACTTCAGCTACATCCTCTATACCGATCTCTTTAAACCACTTGATATTTTGCATGATCATCACTCCATACTGATATAGAAAAATTATACTCCTTTTAAAGTAAATAGGAGGATGCTTTATTAAGTTGTTTATCACAGTACACTATAATTAAAGAGATATATTTATGGAGTAAGGAAAAAATATAATGCAGCTCTTTATTCAAAGTCTTAAAGACCTTTTTACACCTAAGATGCTCAAGTTTTCACTTGTGCCCCTTTTGGTGATCGCAGTTGTGATGTATGTCGCTTTTTTGATGGCAGTTGGTGCAGGTATAGACCAGTTTCAAGCTCATATGGAGACAACGCAAACAGTTGTACAAAACGGTGTTCCGCACACTCAGACTCAAGTTGTCGATGCCGATCTAAACACTACTAGTGCTATAGGCAACTTTATAGCCACTTATATCGTAGGATCGTGGCTCTTTAGCTTTTTTGTCTATGCTATCGGAACATTTTTTGTTTTGTATGCGAGTATCTTTATGGCGGTTATTGTCATCGGCTTTTTAACGCCATATATACTCAAAGAGTTGCAACAGATGCACTATCAAGATGTTGAATTCATTGGCTTTGGCAACATGGTAGAGTCCCTTCTACTAACTCTTAAGTGGCTTTTTGTGATGTTGCTACTCTTTTTCCTCTTTGTACCGCTTTATTTTATCCCTGTAGTCAATGTTATAGCTCTTAACTTTCCACTTTATTACTTTTTTCACAAGATGATGAACTATGATGTAGGTTCAACAATCGCTACTAGAGAGGAGTACGCCATCATCACACAACTCTATAGTGGTGAGCTTCGCATAAAAACCCTGGTTTTATATCTCCTCTCACTTGTACCGTTTGTGATCCTTTTTGCAACAGTCTTTTATGTGATCTACCTAGGGCATACATACTTTATAAAGGTAAGAGAGCTTCGCTTGAAGAAAAAAGAGGAGTAGAGATATTTTGTTGGTGGAGTAATAACTTTAGTATAAACTTAACAGATCACTATAGTCATACTTTCCAAAGTCTAGATATACCTTTCCATTTTGCTCCTGAACACGGATATCACTTCCCTTTATAGCATGAAAACGCTTTTTGATCATTTTTCGCTTTTGTGGATCAAGATCAAGTGATTTGAGATACTCCTTTAGCTCAACTCTTTGTGAGGATGTGGTAGGTAAGAGTTCAAGATCTGAAGATGGTAGTTGGTTTTGTTGTTCGATCTTGAGTTTGGCGTCGATAAGCTCTAAGATCGTCTTTAGCTGCTCATCCTTTGCTGCATAGATCTTCTCTATCCGTTCTCTCTCTTCGCGTAGCATACGCTCTTTGTCATCTATAAGCTGATCGATCTTTGCTTCTAGTTTTTTGATACGCTCTTTAAGAGCACTGTTTTCTCTTTTGTAGAGCTCTATAAGGGTTGCAACTGTGATCTTTGGTTTTTGTGGTGGGGGAGGAGGCATCTTGTTTTGGGACTCCTTTTTTGTTTGGGCTTGTCGCAGTTTTTGTGCTATAGGGTCACTCTCTGGGATGATGATATAGATCGTTCCATCTTCATTGATATAGTTGAGTTTTTTGGATCTTAGTTTTGAGTGTATAAGCTCTTTTGAGAGTTTAAAGTATTTGGAGTATTGATCTATCGTTAGCCTCATCTTCGTTCCTTGTTCAAATTGGCTAATTTTAGCATAATAAAGATTGCAGTATAATTATCCCAAATTTTTTGTAATATAGGATGACAAATGGGCGGAGTACTAGATATTGTAAAACCGGGTGTTATTTTTGGCGATGATGTAAGAAAAGTGTATGAGTATGCAAAGGCAAATGAGTTTGCACTTCCAGCAGTAAATGTTGTAGGAACAGACTCTATCAATGCTGTCTTAGAGGCAGCTAGAGATGTAAACTCTCCTGTTATCATACAGTTTAGTAATGGTGGAGCAAGTTACTATGCTGGTAAGGGACTGAGTAACGAAGGTGAGAGAGCGGCAATCGTTGGTGCCGTTAGTGGAGCGATCCATGTGCATATGATGGCTGAAGCGTATGGAGTGCCTGTGATCCTTCATACAGATCATGCAGCTAAAAAGCTACTTCCTTGGATCGATGCACTTCTTGAAGCAAGTGAGAGCTACTACAAGACAAAAGGGACTCCTCTATTTAGTTCCCATATGCTTGATCTCTCCGAAGAGCCACTAGAGGAGAACATCGAGATAAGTAAGCGTTACTTAGAGCGTATGAGCAAAGTAGGTATCAACCTTGAGATAGAGCTAGGGGTCACTGGTGGTGAAGAGGATGGTGTAGATAACACAAATGTCGATAATGCACTCCTCTATACTCAACCAGAAGAGGTAGCATATGCTTATGAGGAGCTAAGCAAGATCTCTCCAAACTTCACTATAGCGGCATCTTTTGGAAATGTGCATGGTGTCTATAAACCGGGTAATGTTGTACTTACTCCAAAGATTCTTGATAACTCTCAAAAGTATATCGAAGAGAAACTCGGTACTCCTAAAAAGCCGGTTAACTTTGTCTTCCATGGTGGAAGCGGCTCAAGCCTAGAGGAGATCCGCGAAGCGATCAGCTACGGAGTTATCAAGATGAATATCGACACAGATACGCAGTGGGCGACTTGGGTAGGTGTAAAAAACTACTATGAAAAGTACAAAGATTATCTCCAAAGCCAAATCGGTAACCCAGAAGGGGAAGATAAACCAAACAAAAAGTACTACGATCCTAGAAAGTGGCTAAGAGCCGGACAAGAGTCGATGCGTGATCGTGTAAAACAGGCGTTTGAGGATCTTAACGCTATAGGAAAGAACTAATTGGACGATAAAGTCTTTGCCAAACCCATAAAGAAGCAGTTTGAGTTTGACGAGGAGGTTGCTGCTGTCTTTGATGATATGCTCTTTAGAAGTGTTCCCTTTTATGAGGAGGCACAAAAGATTACGGAGTTTTTTGCTCTAAAGTATCTCAAAGAGGGCGGTCGGCTTTATGATCTAGGAAGCTCAACGGCTTCACTTCTTATAAGCTTACAAAAAAAGCTCTCTCATAAAGCCTCACTGATAGGGCTTGATAACTCTGAGGCGATGATTAAACAGGCACAAAAAAAGATCAACGCCTATAGAATGAATATAGAACTTTATAATGCTGACATCCTCTCATATGAGTATAAAGAGGCGGATGTATTTGTCAGTAACTATACACTTCAATTTATCCGCCCACTTGTACGCGAAGAGTTGGTTCAAAAGATCTATAATGCACTCAAAGATGAGGGAGTCTTTCTCTTTAGCGAAAAGCTCATCTCTCATGATAAACGCCTTAACAAAGAGCTGATAGAGATCTACTATGACTTTAAAAAGCAACAAGGCTATAGTGAGTTTGAGATTATGCAAAAGCGTGAAGCACTTGAAAATGTCCTCGTTCCATACAGTGAAGAGGAGAACATCACGATGGCAAAAAAGGCAGGTTTCACCCACTGTGAAGTGATCTTTCGATGGGCGAATTTTGCTACATTTATAGCGATAAAGTAGAGGCGTTACTCTACAGTAACGCTCTTTGCAAGGTTTCGAGGCATATCGACATCATTACCTAAGCGAATAGAGATCTCAAGTGAAAGCAGCTGCAAAGCTACCATCATCGCAAAAAACTCCTGCATATAGTGGCTCTGCTTCTCTATGGCTACAAAATCATCCGCTTTTTCATACTCACGACTTCCTATAACACAGATCGTGGAGTCTCTAGCACTGAGCTCTTCGATATTTGAGCGTGTTTTATCAAAGAGAAGATGCTCAGGAAGTAGGGCTATGGTAAAGAGTTCTGGATCAGCTAGAGCGATTGGTCCATGCTTCATCTCACCACTTGGATACCCTTCGGCATGAAGATAGCTGATCTCTTTGAGTTTGAGTGCACCCTCTAACGCAAGTGGGAAGAAGATATCGCGACCGATAAAGAAAAATCCATGCCCATGGAGGTAGCGTTTTGAGAGGCGTTTGATGCGTTCATGCAGACTCTCTTTGACACTTACGACACTAGGGAGTGTACGAAGAATACGCAACTGCTCTTTGAGGTTGTCACTATCAAGGCTTTCTCTCTCTTTGGCAATATACAAAGAGAGCATCCAAAGTACTGCCATCTGTGTTGCAAAGGCTTTAGTAGAAGCGACTCCTTTCTCTATTCCTGCACGTGTAAGAAGCGTTGTATCGGCTAGGCGAACCATCGAAGAGTTATCGACATTGCAGATAGCAAGAGTCTTTAGCCCTGCCTCTTTTGCCATCTTTAGAGTCTCAAGTGTATCGGCAGTCTCACCACTTTGAGAGATAACAACAAAAAGTGTATCTTTTGTTAAAAGTGGCTCTTTGTAGCGAAGCTCACTAGCAATCTCTACAGAGGTTTTGATCTTGGCATAACGCTCAAACAGATAGCTTGATGCCAAAGCGGCATGGTAGCTTGTTCCACAGGCACAGAGTTTAATCTCGTTGATCCCATCAAAAAAGCCATCCTCAAGCTCCTCAAAAATAACGCCCTCATCTGTTGTACGCCCTAGAAGTGTATCGGCTATGACATTTGACTGCTCATAGATCTCCTTTTCCATAAAGAAGCGATACCCCTCTTTTTGAGCAGAGAGCTTGTTGGCTGAGAGCTTTTTCCAGCTAGGTTTTTTCTCAGTATCCTCTCTGTCAAAGATCTTGATCTCTGTGTTGCTTACATAGCCATAGTCTCCATCATCAAAGTAGTGCACCTCCTCAGCTTCACCAATAACGGCGGTATCGCTTGAAGCGAAGTAGATATCGCCATTTTGATTTCTGCCTACAAGCAGTGGAGAGCCCTCTTTGGCAAAGAAGATCTTTTGTGGCTCTGCTTTGGTGACAAGCAAGATAGCATAGGCACCTTGAAGTGTTTTAACTGTCTGTTTAAAGGCTTCAAAGCTATCTTTGGCACTCTTTTTAAGATCCTCAAAGAGATGAACGATCACCTCCGTATCGGTCTGACTTAAAAACTCAACCCCCTTTTTTTGAAGCTCTTTTTTAAGTTCGGCATAGTTTTCGATGATACCGTTATGGACAACATAGCTCTCACTCCCTATATGAGGATGAGCATTAAGTTCAGTTGGCTTTCCATGGGTTGCCCAGCGTGTATGACCGATTCCGATCCCAAATCCTTTAGTTTGAAACTCTTTAGTCTTCTCTTGGAGATTTTTGAGTTTACCGACTGCTTTATAGATAGCAAACTCATCATTGTTTAACACTGCTATACCAGCACTGTCATACCCTCTGTACTCAAGCTCTTTTAGACCATTAAGTAAAATCTCTTTGATATTTTTTTCGCCTAGATAACCAACTATCCCGCACATATTAGCTTTCCTTGGTAAGTTTTTCTATAATTTTTTGTGTATTATCGCATAAATTGTTTTGTTTTGTCATTAAAAATGTATCACGAACCGTTTTTTTGTTGGAGTGGATCTTTGCTGAGGCGATGTTTATGCCTAGATCTTCAAACTTTTGCATGATAAAGGCAAGGAGTCCACGCTGATTTGCTGCTTTGAGTGAGAGGTTTGCATATGCCATAGAGTGGTCACAATCGATGGTGATCTCGTTAGGTTTTATTTTGATACTTTTTAAAGGGATGCTCTTTTGCATATCAAAGGAGTCTTTTATGATAGCTTCTAGTTCAGGAAGCATCGTCTGCTCGATACTCTCTTGAAACTCAATTCTAAAATATTTGATCTCATCAAAGAGAGTAAAAATCTCCATCCCTGCTACATCATACTGAGAGAGCATTGCTAAAAGATAGCCGATATTTAGTGGAATTCGGCGAAAAATCTCAATCGTTAAAGATGGTTTTGGTGTGATGGTATAGGAGTACTCTTTTGTCTCTTTTGCTTTTTTGGCGATTTCAACGATATCTTTAGGAGAGTGCCTAAAGAAGAAGAGATTTGACTCAACTTTAAGGATCTTCTTTTGCAATAGACGCGGGAGTTCTTGAAACTCTGTTAGATTTTTGATGCGTTTTTCAACTCTTAGTCTTCTTGAAGCATCAGTAATACGCTCTTTGTTTTGGGAGATCTCTAAAGCATTTTGATAAAGCTCTCTTAAAAGTTTTGAGTTAAAGGAGGTATAGATCTCATCTCCAACTCCATTGATATCGGCATATGTATGGATATAGAGGAGTTTGAGATTTGTTTCATCACCTATTTGTGACATAAACTTATAGAGGGTCTTTTCATGATAGATATCCTCCTTAAAGGCGATATTGCTCATAAGGATATGGTGCTTAACAAGTAGTGAAGCACGCTCTTGTTGCTCTTTACTAAAGCCCACTTTTTGAGTGAAGTTAGCTATAAGTTTGGCACCTACTTCACTATGATCTTGTAAGCGACCTTTACCAGTATCATGAAGAAGTACAACCGCTTTTAGTAGTTGTCTCTCTTTTTTATTAAGACTCTTATAGATCTCTAAAACATAGGGATCTTTGATATTTTCAAGGGCTTCAACACATTTGATAGAGTGAAGATCGACTGGATAGGTGTGATAGCCATCAAATTGTGGTAAGTGAAGCACCTTTTTGAAGTTGGTAAAGAGCTCATGCAAGATCCCTGCATCATAAAAGAGCTTTAAAAAGCTATAGATATGCTCTTGCTCTAAAAGACGCGATAGGAGCTTGTATGTTGATTTTGGGAGAGGATGTGTGATCTTTGCATAGGTAAAAAGACGCAAAAAACCAGCATCAAAACGATAATCTTGATCATCAAGACTAAGAAGCAACTCTAAAAGAGTGTTGATCTTTTGTTGTGGTAGTAAGTAGGAGGCAAAGAGGCGGTTTTCTTTAAGGTAGATCCCTTTGGCGATGCGTAGATGGCGAAATGTCATGATATTTTCGCTCTCGTAGATGTAGCTTCTAACCATCTTTTTGGTAAAGATACGCGTAAAGTTGTTGATACGCCAACCCGCTTGGAGTACTTTGGATGCAAGTTTAAATGTATCTTTAAATCCAAGCAGTTCAGTTATGCGTGGCATATGCTCAAGTAGGAGTCTGTCCTCTTGTTTAGCGGTAATGATATGCAAAGCACTTCGTACACGAAAGATAAGCTCTAAAGCGATGCGATACTCCCTATACTCCTCATCAGTGAAGAGCTCATTGCTCAGTTCACGCAAAGAGCCTATGCCATAGATAGTGTGTGCAACCCAAAAGAGCAAGTTGGCATCTCTTAGACCTCCAACACCCTCTTTGATATTTGGCTGCATCGAGATAGGGTATTTTTTGCGTCGTTGTTGTGCTTCGGTGATTTTTGCTAGGATGAACTCTTTTTGATTGTGTTTGCGTATGCGTTCGAGTTCACGCTGGGTGACATGCCAGGTAAAAGAGGAGCCTGTGATAAATCGTGCCTCCATCAAAGCGGTTTTGATTGTGATATCTTCATTACTGGCTTTAAAGAGATCGCTTACTTCATGGACTCTGTGTCCAAGTTTAAGCCCAGCATCCCAAGCCAGATAGAGAAGCTTTTCGATGATAAGATCGATGTTATATCCAGCAGTAGGCTCATAAACGATCAAAAGATCGATATCACTATGGACACAAAGCTGCTCACGCCCATAGCTCCCAAGTGCGATGATGGCAATAGGAATGGAGCTACGCATAGGCTGGTAGTTGCCAAAAAGACGGCGAAGGATCGTTTTATACATAAGAGAGATAATATGATCAAGCTTCTTTGTATGCTTGACAAGAAAGTCTTTGCCTTGCGACTCCTCAAAGATTTTTGGCAGACTCTCTTTATACTCCTTGATGTAGGCTTTAAAGAGTTTGGAGAGTTCAAAGTCGCTACCGTTACTCTCTAAAAGGTCTTCTATTTTTAATTCTATGTCCATTCGTTACTCAGTTTTTTATCAGATTTTACACTAAAAAACCAAATTTTACACTTTTATTACTCCACCAACAAAATATCTCAATATTTGATGCTATAATTTCGTTCATAATCAAGGCAGATTTTTGCAGGACTAGCCGTAGCTAATTCAAGAAAATCTAACGAAGAGTATGGGCGAAAGTATAGCACCCCTTTGGGGGAGGAGGATAAGAGGCAATCTGCAAGCAGATAATTTTTCAAGTTACCTTCAAAATTCTCTACTTCCATCTTACCTCTTCTCGTCCTCTCAAATATTTAGATATTTTGTTGGTGGAGTAATAAGTTACAATGATATTAAAAAATCAGGAAATATGTATGGTGCAAAAGAGATTAGAACTCTATTTTCAAGAGGCTTTGAAACATATCGAACTGATAGAGGAGGCAAAAGAGGTTGTTGATTTGCCCATAAAAGAGTATGAAACTCTTTCTAATCTTCAAAAATTTGCTATCAATGCTCTTGTCTTTCGCTTTTCAAAGCTGCAAGATCTTTTAGGTACCAAAATTTTTAGAGCTTAACTAGAACTTAATAAATTCGATACAAAAGATAAACCCTTTTTAGAGCTTTTAAAAGAGATAGAAAAAGAGGGGATTGTTGATATAGACAGTTGGGATGAACTTAGAAAATTAAGAAATAGTGTAGCACATGAGTATCCGGGTGAAGAGGATGAAGTTATAGAGGCTATAGAACTTCTTATAAGCAGATCATAATTATTGATAGATATAACTCTAAAATTAAAAGAGCGATGCGATGAGATTGCAAAAGGGTGAAAAAGAGATCATTATAGAAGTGTTGCAGGATGTATTTGGCAGTGTTGAGGTCTCTTTGTTTGGAAGTAGAGTAGATGATACAAAAAGAGGGGGCGATATCGATCTTTTTGTTATTCCTAAGGAGCGTTCTAATCTTTTTCAAAAGAAGATAAAGGCTTTGGCAAAACTTGAGAGAGCCTTGCATAAACCAGTCGATATAGTAGTACATAAAAATTTTCAAAGAGATATAGAGAGGGAGATTTTAAAAAACGCTCTTACTTTATAGCAATCTTTAGAGAAAATATAGTAAAGTTCCAATAAAAAGTGGATAATATGAGCAGAATCGATTTTGACACAGCACTTAAACTCTATGATGCAGACTTTTTCGATCTGGGTGAGATGGCAGATAAGATCCGAAAAGAGCTGCATGGTAAAAAAACCTACTTCAATATCAACCGCCATATCAACCCTACCAATGTCTGTAAAGATATCTGTAAATTTTGTGCCTACAGTGCCAGTAGAAAAAACCCAAACCAGTACACAATGAGTCATGAAGAGATCTTAAAAATCGTCGAGGAGATCGATAAAAAGGGTGCAAAAGAGGTACATATCGTCTCAGCACATAACCCAAATACAGGGCTAGAGTGGTATCTTGATATCTTTAAAAAGATCAAATCAGCCTATCCTCATATCCATATCAAAGCACTCACTGCTGCTGAGGTGAACTTCCTAGCAAAAGAGTACAACAAAAGCTATGATGAGATTTTGGATCTGATGGTTGAAAATGGAGTGGACTCGATGCCAGGAGGGGGAGCTGAGATCTTTGATGAGAAGGTGCGAGACTATATCTGTAAAGGTAAAGTAAGCTCAGATGAGTGGTTTGAGATCCATCGTAAATGGCACCAAAGAGGTAAAAAGAGCAATGTTACGATGCTCTTTGGTCATGTAGAAAAGAGAGAACACCGGATCGATCATATGATGCGTATCCGTAATCTTCAAGATGAGACAGGTGGTTTTAACTGCTTTATTCCGCTTGTTTATCAGATGGAGAATAACTACCTCAATGTCAAAGAGCCAATTACAGCCAATGAAATCCTTCGTACCTTTGCCATAAGCCGTCTTGTGCTTGACAATGTCCCAAATCTCAAAGCCTACTGGGTTACTTCAACAGTAAACTTAGCCCTTGTTGCTCAGGAGTTTGGAGCAAATGATCTAGATGGTACGATAGAGAAGGAGTCCATCAACTCCGCCGCAGGAGCGAAAAGTGCCAACGGCATTGAGTTAGAGGAGTTTGTTGGACTTATCAAAGATAGCGGTTTTATCCCTGTAGAGAGAGACAGTCTCTATAATGAGTTGAAGGTTTGGTAAAAGTATATTTAATGTTAGAGTATAATTTTACGAAAGAAAAGGAAGTGATATGTTTGATTTGGCAATGATCGATAACAACCAGTTCGATATGTACGCACAATCGATTAAACCTATATCGATGTATGTCTCTTCTCATAAGATGACCGCTCCTTCTGATTATGAAGCACAAAAACTCCTACCCTATGCAAAACAGACACAGTTTGTGACAAATACACTGATAGATATCATCGATGACCTTAAATATGATAAGGAGAAGTTTGAGCATTTCGTTGCAAAGCTTGATGATGATTATGATTTACTAGAGGAGTTTGTTGCAACTCTCAATCCTCGTATAAAATCACATCACGAACTTATGGAAATATCTAAACAGATACTTGACGATCTTGCAAAAGCGCAGATGGATTTAGGCATTATAATCTCTCACCATGAAAATAAATCATCATAGCCTTTTTGAAAAAGATCTTGCAAAGATTAGTGATGCTTCTCTTTTAGCACTTTATGAAAAAACCATGAAACTTTTTTATGACAATAAAAATCATCCATCTCTCCACACTAAACATATAACCTGTAAGCGTGAAAAGTATCTTTATAGCATTCGTGTGAGTAAAGAGTATCGTATTTTGTATATCGATTATAAAACTCATATCGAGCTGTTTAGATTTGTAAACCATAAAAAATATGAGAGACTTATCAAGCACTGTTAATGAGGGGCTTTAAAACTCAATATGTAACAATATAATCAAAAAGTTTGAGTTTGTGTTCTTGCCACTTTTTACAGTTTACAGTGTTTACAATAATAAGATAGGAGGAAATAAAGTGTGAATAATGTTGATTTTAGTGAAATAAAAAGAGAGGATATTGTTAGAGCGTTTAAAGAATATGATAAGTTAAAAGAAACTAAAAAATTCAATACACATAGACAATCAAGAGATTATATACTTTTTTATGATAGCAAAGAATATCCACCAAAATATATTGTAGGTATAGCATATGGAATAAAATATGGACAAAATACATTGGATGGCTCTTTATATCAAGCAACAGGAAATCATAAATCTTCTGCTCAATGGTGTTTAGAAAAAAATGGGTTCGTTTTATTTGCCGATTCAAAATATAAGCAATATTTAAAAGAAAAATATAGCAATCAACTGACTGTAAACACATATTATGCAGACTTAAAAAAAGCGATAAAAATATTTCAAAAAATTGAAAGGTTGAAGGATAAAAATTTAAACCAAATTCTTGAAGTTATGTTAAATGGTAGTATTAGTTTTGAGGAGTATGATAAAGCTCAAAGGGAACTTGGATTTAATGATAAGCAATTGTATGCAACATTAAAAACAAAAGCTAAAACTTATTTGGAAGCTATTGGTAGAATAATTACAAATGAACAAGAAATATTTTTCAGAAAATTAGCAGATGAGTTTGGTTTAACGAATCGAGAACCACACATATCGAGTGGAAGAAAATATTTTCAGATATACCCCAAAAATGCTCCAAAGTCTGAAGGGATAGAAGGAGCTCATTATGAGTTTTTGATTAAAGATAATGGTATCATATTAGCATTACATCTAGAAAATAAAATCAAGAATAGAGAACAGCTAAAAAAAAATTTAAATATTAAAAATGCAATATCTCGTAAAAGAGCATTCCTAGAAAAAAATATTACAGATTTGAGTGATGAAGAGATTAGAGAACATTTTCGACTGTTACATGATACTTATGAAGATAAAATCAATGAGTTTTATTTAAAATATAACCAAAACGAAGAGGCAAAAATGCAAATAAAAAACACTAATGCTTTAAACCAAATTCTCTACGGTCCTCCAGGAACTGGAAAAACTCACTATATTAACGAACTTAAAGAGCAATTTATCTACAAAAAAGAGAGTATCAGCGATTTTGAATGGGCTATGAAAATAGCTGAAGATCTAACATGGTTTGAGGTTGTGGCACTATGTTTGTATGATTTGCAAAAGGAGGTAAGAGTTCCTGATATAGTAAAACATGAACTTGTAAAGGCTAAAGCAAAACTTCTGAATAAAACAAAAGGTATCCCTCAACAGATTTGGGCAGCATTGCAGACGCACACTGTGTTGGAGTCAACAACGGTCAAATATAAAACAAGGATAGAACCACTTGTCTTTGACAAAATGGAAAACTCCTTGTGGAGATTTGTTGATGGTTTTGAGGAAAAGATGCCTGAAATAAAAAAGCTTTATCAAAAGTATAAAAATGGAAAGCCTACCTCGCAAGAGTTGCACAATTATGAGATTATAACCTTTCATCAAAGCTATGGTTATGAAGAGTTTGTAGAAGGGATAAAAGCGATACCTGCCGGTGAAGCCGGTAATGAAGATGGGGAGGAGATGATATATAAGGTGACGGATGGAGTCTTTAAAAAGATAGCCAAAAAAGCAAGAGAGAATCCTGATCTAAACTATGCGCTTTTTATCGATGAGATCAATCGTGGAAATATCTCTAAAATCTTTGGAGAACTAATCACACTTATAGAGGATAACAAAAGGCTTGGAGAGATAGAAGAGATAAAAGTTACCCTTCCTTATAGCAATGAAAAGTTCGGTGTTCCTAAAAATCTCTATATTATCGGCACTATGAATACGGCTGATAGAAGCATTGCGCTATTGGATACCGCACTAAGAAGAAGGTTTGAGTTTGTGGAGATGATGCCGGATTTGCAACTGTTGCGAGATGTTGAGGTTGAAGGGATTGAGATCTCTTTGCTACTTGAGGCTATCAACAAAAGAGTAGAGTATCTCTATGATAGGGATCATACGATCGGTCATGCCTATTTTATGGAGTTGGCAAAGGAGGGAAACAACAATCTATCGACATTAAGCAATATCTTTCAAAACAAGATCGTTCCTCTGCTTCAGGAGTATTTCTATGATGATTGGGAGAAGATTAAGCTTGTTCTTGGGGATAATCAAAAGGATGATGAGAGCATACAGTTTATAAGAGTTAAGCGGGGGTATGGAGTTAAAGAGTTGTTTGGAGAGAGAGGTTTAGACTCTTTGGATATCGATGAGGAAGCAGTGGTGTATGAAATCAACACGGAGGCTTTTGACAAATTAGAAAGCTATAAAAGAGTATATGAAAAATAGTTTTTCGATTTTAGAGTATCGATCTATATACCCAAATCAAGATGAGAGTTATACTCTTGATGCGCAAAACAATCTCGCTGTGCCTAAAAAAGTGTTTGATGCTTTGAAGCGATTTGTTTTAAAAAACGACAAACAGACACTCTTTTTAAAGCCATCCTACAAAAGCGGTCTTGGAGAGACACTTCAAGCTCAAAACTATGTTGGTGTTATTCAGACAAAAGATGGCACAACGATAGAGATACTTCCAAAGATACAAAATCTCAGCACTGATAGATCGAAAGAGGTGCTGATAAGGATGTTGAAAACACTGAAAAAATCGCCATTTAAAAACTTCAATACGGCACATCTTAAAAGCTCAAAGATGCCTCTTTTTGAGATCTTCATTACGATGTTTCTCGATGAGTTGGCACAACTGCTTAAAAAAGGACTCAGGTCAGATTACATTACCAAAGAGGAGAATCTCAAGTTTTTAAAAGGCAAGCTTAAAATAGCTCGCCATATTCAAAAAAACTATATCCACAAAGAGAGGTTTTTTGTAGAGTATCAAGAGTTTTTAAGAGATAGAGTGGAGAACAGACTTATCAAAACCACTTTGGAGTTTTTGTATAAAAAATCGAAATCATCTAAAAATCAACAAAGAATACGAGAGTTTTTGTTCGTTTTTGATCCTATCCAAGTTTCTCGCAATGTTCAAAATGATTTTGCAAAAATCAAACTTGATCGACGGATGAAAAGTTATGAGCAAACACTTCTTTGGTGTAAAACATTTTTGTTAGAAAACTCATTTACTCCTTATAGAGGCAACGATCTATCCTTTGCTTTGCTATTTGATATGAACCTGCTTTTTGAGTCCTATGTTGGAAGTTACCTTAAGAAAAAAGGGCTCGATGTTATTTTGCAAGATAGAGGCAAATACCTTATCGAAGAGCCAAACAGATTTGCACTTAGACCAGATATCGTCATCAATGAAGATGAGCAACTTATAGCGGATACAAAGTGGAAAATCATCAAAGATGAGAAGGATATCTCACAATCTGACATGTATCAGCTCTATGCATACGGCACAAAGTATCAAAACTGCTCGAAACTTTATCTGATCTATCCTTATAACGGTAGATTTTTGGATTTAAACTATCTGTATCAAAAAGAGGGTGAAGATAGATTGGATTTGAGCATTTTGTTTTTTGATCTAGCAAATAATCAAGCTTCGTTTTATTTAGAAGAGAGTTTAGAGTGCAAACTTTTTGAGTTACTAAGAGTTTAGGTATTGCTATCGCTTTGAAAAGTAGAGAGGTTAAAAACGATCCTCTCCTCTTCGCACTCGATAGTGATATTGCATCCATTTTTTGCTATTGCTTTTGCACCTTTAATCCCCTCAAGAAGCTTTATACACTCTTTTGTTACAGGATCTTTGGCAAAGAGTGTCTCGTTCTCTATAAAAAACTCTCTCCCACCACCACATCCATCGCCAGGGATGCCATAGCAGCTAAGCTTAGAACCATGATTCATCACTGCACTCCTCTTTTGCATCTTTGAGAAACTCTTTAAAGTCACTCCCGTTTTTGTCGAGATTTTTATACTCATCATAGGTGTAGTTTTTAAAGATAGCATCATCCATACATTGACACAGTGTAGCGTTTTTCTCCGTTTGGCAGGTAGAAAGGAGTGCTTTTTTCTCCTCTTTGCTCCACTTTATATAACTGTTGTAGTATGGCCAGAGTGCCCATATCGCAAATCCTATAGTGAGGATGATATTAAGAAGATACTCCTGCTTTTTGGTTTGCATATACTTTCGTATATCAAAAAGTATAAGTATCAAGAAGATGATCTCTAGTGTTATGTTAAACCAGTCACTATCTAAAAAATCAAACATTTCACCACCTTATATTTGGTCTGATGATGAGCTGATGGTTATCAACTCCTTCATCTTTTAGATCGTCTCGATATCGGTTACCTCCATAGTAGAGATAACCGATACCTAAGCCATAGGTTATATTTATAAAAAATTTCGATGGCCATTTCTTTTCAATGATAAATTCCCCTTTTGTAACTTTGAAGTCATTTTTAGCCACCTCCAAAAGTGCTTCAAAGGCACTGTTGTAGATCAGTGAGAGTTTAGGTTTACAAAAATCCACACTGCTTCTTCTAGCTCCTAGATAGAGAGTATCAACAAAGTTTTGGTTTGTGTGGTGGCGATAGCCTAGTCGAAAACTCCAATCAAGATCTTTATCTTTTAACTCTCTTGTACCTTTGAGTTTGATCTCTATATTGACCCAATCATCCTTATGCTCTATATTATCCTTGATGCTTTTATCTCCATAAGTCAAAAGAAGACCACTATAGGCACGGTTTTTTCCTATATGTGAAGCATCCTCTCTTTTAAAAACCATCATCCTCCCTAAAAAAAAGGAGATAGAGTAGGGCTCTTCCCATCCTGAAGTCATACCCTTTATAATGTTAAAATCTCGAATACTACTCTTTTTATAACCATATGGATCATTTTTTCTAAAGTAGATACCACCTAGTGCCATTGGATGCAAAGAGGCTTCAAGCAAGAAGATATTTGGAGATAGAGAGTTTTGTAAGAGCCCTTTGTATATTTGATATTCGCTTAGATGGGTACCATCTGTGATATTGTCATCTTTTTGAAGATTTAAAAAAGCAGAAACATTTGAGTAGTATGCATCTAACTCATAGTCAAACTCTACAGGAGTTTTTGCAAAAAGTGCTATGTTAAAAAAAAGTAAAAAGAGAACTCTTTTCATTTTTGCAATGCTTTTTGGATAGCCACAGAACACATAGTCAGTCCAAATGAGGCGGTAACTCCAACAAAACTTCCATTTGTTTTGCATTTAGCCTCTTCAGTCGAGTAGATAACAGTGTACTTTTTTTTAAATCCTCGCTTTTTTAGCTCATAGCGAATTTTTGCTCCAAAACGATCCCCTTTGCTTTGCCATATACTTCCCACCTCTATCTTTGTTGGATCAAGCCGTTTGGCACTCCCAAAGGAGCTTATAAGCTTTTTGGGGCATTTAAAAGCCAGTGCGATTTTTGCCTCTCTATCATCGATAGCATCAAGTACAAGATCAAAATCCTCAAAATCAAACTGCTCTACCCACTCTCTATCAACTTTGGCATTGATAACTTTTATCTCTGGATAGTGAGTTTTAAGTGCTTCTACTTTTGGTTCATTAGGGTGAAGCTCTGACCACATTTGGCGATTTTGGTTGGTTATGTCAAAGGTATCATAATCAACGATCGTGATATCTCTAACCCCACTTCTATAGAGACAGTCAAGGCAAAAACTCCCAACTCCTCCAACCCCTAAAAGAAGTACTTTGAGGTTTTGAAGTTTTTTAAAATCATCTCCTAAAAGCTCTTTTGTTCTTTGATCTCTCAAAGCCACTGCTCCAGTTGTTTTATGCTTTTGTAAGCACTCATATCAAGTTGTATTGGAGTAATAGAGATCAGTCCCTCTTTGATAGCATCATAGTCACACATCAGATGCTCTTTTCCTTTGCGTTTATCAAATGCCAGAGGGTGGAGTCCTAGCCAGTAGTACTCTTCACCTCGTGGATTGCGATGGAGTTGAGCATCATTGACATAGTAGCGATATCCAGCATAGGTTGGTTGCAGTTTTGCCTCTTTGATGCCATTTGGGATGTTGATATTTAAAAACTCTCGTTTTGGAAGAGGAAATGAACCATCCTTTATCTTGATAACAAGCTCTTTGATTGTTTTTGCTGCAAGTGTATAGTCCACAAAAGGTTCGCTAAAGTCAACAACTTGAGAGATAGCAATGGCCGGTATATCATGTAAAACCGCTTCCATAGCGGCACTTGCCGTTCCACTATAGGTGATATCCTCTCCCATATTTGAACCTTTGTTGATACCGCTGATAACAAGATCTGGTTTGTTGTTTTCTCCATATATAGCTGATAGACTTAGGTAAACACAGTCACTAGGAGTTCCATCAGCCAGTTTGAAAAAGTCATCATCCACTTCAACAAATCTTAGTGGATGATGCAGTGTTAGCGAGTGTCCACATGCTGATTTTTCATTTGCAGGGGCAACAACAGTTACATGCACCCCATCTATACCTTTGATAGATTCTATAAGAGCATGAAGCCCTTTTGCTTCATAACCGTCATCATTTGTTATAAGTATCTCATAAAACTTTTGCATTTTTTATTACTCCACCAATAAAATATCCTCTGATTTTTACCCATACTCTTTGTTAAATTTTCTTAAAATTAGTACTGATAAAGTCCTACGAAAATCTGCTTTGATTATGAACGATATTATAGCATCAAATATTTAGATATTTTTTCCTGATTACTGAATAATTGAGATTTTTAATAAATTGGTATGAAATTTGCTTATTATATGTTTATGAAACGAGCTATATTTACACTTATCCTTTTATTATATACGACAACACTTTTTGCTATAGAGCAATCAACACAACAGATAGAATTTATCTATCAAGAACTTAATCATAAAGTAGATGCTCTAGCAGATCATCTTCAACCCAAAGAAAGAGTTAAGCTCTTCTATCTTCTTCTAGCTACACATGATAAGATAGTCTCTAATCTTTTGTTAGATAGTAGTGATGATCTAACACAGATAGAGCAACAAATAGTACGAACTTTAGATAATATCTCTAAAAACAATCCCAATATCAATAAAACAACACTCCAAGAGATAAAAAAACTCTATCTTAAAATGGTTCAAAATGCTAAAAAAATTACTCTAAAATCAAAAAAAGAGGAAAAAGCCTTTCTATTTTCGTGGTGGGAGATAGCATTAGATGCTCTTGTGATCGTTATAGGTATCATAATAGGTTGGATATGTTGTAAACAAAGAGCTAAGAAGCAACTCCCAAATAATAAAGAACAAGAGATAGAGATTAAAGATCTCAAAAGAGAGCTCCAAAGAGTACAAGAGGAGATGATATCCTCAAAAGAGATGCTTCATAAAGTAGAGGAGCAGAGCCAAAAAGATATCAAAGATTGCCAAAAAAAGGCTGAAAAAGAGAAAAAAGATCTTTACCATACGATAGAGGAAAAAGAGAGTGATATCGCATCACTTCAGCAGCAGATCAGTAAGCAAAAAGAGCAGATACAAGAGTTGCAAAAAGAGATAAAAAAGGAGCAAGAGAGGGTAAAATCTTTGCAACAAGAAGATACTACCAACTCTTTTGATGATGATTTGGAAAATCTTGCAAAGCAGAGTAGAAATATCTTTGGAGTGCTTGAAAGTATAGGAGAGATAGCTGATCAAACGAATCTTCTTGCACTCAATGCTGCTATAGAAGCAGCAAGAGCTGGTGAACATGGACGAGGTTTTGCTGTTGTTGCCGATGAGGTACGCAAACTTGCAGAGCAGACACAACAGACACTTCAGGATGTGAAGCATGAGATATCTGCGATAGTTGAAGCGATTTCATCTCTAAGAAAGTAAATCTTTAGTATAATCGTCCAAAACTTTATAAAGGGTGTGCTATGGATTGGGGCAAAGTTGTTTATGTCTTCTTTTCGTTGATGAGTCTAACCTCCATTGCAGGTTTTTTGTATGAAAACAATGCTATCTCGCTTTTTATTGCAGCAAGTGTAAATCTGATCTCAACGATCTTGAAAATCGGAGTACGAAACCTCCTCTCAGCAGAACTACTTGCCTCTTCACTTGTAGCAGATCTGCATCTGATCCCTGCATTTGTCTTTCTTGTAGTTTTTGGAGATGACAAATGGGCAGTTGCACTCTCCATCGGTGCACTTATAGCTAATGCTTTTTCGATGGGTCTTGTCTATATCGAGAGCAGTAAAACACATGAAGATTATGATATATAGGAGTTGATAGTTTGGAATACAATGCAAAAGAGATAGAGTCGAAGTGGCAGGAGTTTTGGGCAGAAAATGAGAGTTTTGAACCGGTAAACGATTTTAACAAAGAGAAAAAGTACATTCTCTCGATGTTCCCTTTTCCTAGTGGAAGACTGCATATGGGGCATGTGCGTAACTATACTATCAGTGATGCTTTTGCACGATACTACCGTCAGCAGGGGTTTAATGTTTTGCACCCTATAGGCTTTGATAGCTTTGGGCTACCAGCAGAAAATGCCGCGATCAAAAACGGTGCTGATCCACGAGAGTGGACATACTCCAACATCGACTATATGAAAGGGGAGTTCAAAACACTTGGCTTCTCCTTTAGCAAAAAGAGAGAGATAGCAACAAGTGATGAGCTCTATACAAAGTTTGAGCAGGGCTTTATCATCGATATGTATGAAAAGGGGCTGCTTTATCGAAAAAAGGGTCTGCTGAACTGGTGTCCAAATGACCAAACAGTTCTAGCAAATGAGCAGGTGGTCGATGGATGTTGTTGGCGATGCGATACGCCGATTGTTAAAAAAGAGATGAACCAGTACTACTTTAAGATCACCGAGTATGCCGATGAACTTTTGGAGGATCTTAAAAAGCTAGAGGGTGGATGGCCAAAGCAGGTACTTACGATGCAGGAAAACTGGATCGGTAAGTCCAATGGTCTGGCTTTTGATCTCTACTTTGATGAAGAGTCTAAAAAGAGGCTCTCTAACAAATTTAGCTCCTTTGATGTCTTTACAACACGCCCAGATACCATCTATGGGGTAAGCTACACAGCACTTGCACCTGAGCATGAGATCGTAAGCTTTATGTTAGAAAACGACCTTGTCGATGCAGCGACAAAAGCAAAGATCGAGGCGATGAAAAACGCCTCAAATATCGACCGCCAAAAGACAAAAGAGGGGGTAGCATTAGGACTTAGTGTTATCCATCCACTTACCAAAGAGAGCGTCCCTGTTTGGGTAGCAAACTTTGTCTTGATGGATTATGGTAGTGGGGCGGTTATGGCAGTACCAGCTCATGATGAGAGAGACTACGAGTTTGCCTCAAAGTATGCTCTGCCTATCAAAGCGGTGATCAAACCAAAAGAGGGAGAGCTTACACTCCCATATACCGAAGCGGGTATCCTCTTTGATAGTGGTGAGTTTAGCGGTTTGCCAAGCAATGAAGCCAAAATAAAGATCATCGAACACTTTGAAAAAGAGGGGATCGGTAAAAAGACAACCAACTACAAGCTTAAAGATTGGGGGATCAGCCGTCAGCGATACTGGGGTGCACCTATACCGTTTATCCACTGTGAAAAGTGTGGACTTGTAATGGAGAAAAAGGAGAATCTCCCTGTTGCACTTCCAAGAGATATAGAGATCACAGGCGAGGGTAATCCTCTTGATCATCACCCAACGTGGAAGTACACAAAGTGTCCAAAATGTGGCGGTGATGCCGTGCGTGAGACCGATACGATGGATACCTTTGTAGAGTCAAGCTGGTACTTCCTTCGCTACTGTGCCGATGAGAGCAACTGGGAGAGAGAAGCCTTTAGCAAAGAGCAGATAGAGTACTGGATGAGTGTTGATCATTACATAGGTGGGATCGAACATGCAGTGCTTCACCTGCTCTATGCGCGCTTCTTTACAAAAGCACTTCGTGATCTGGGCTACATCGATGTTGGTGAGCCATTTAGCAGATTGCTGACTCAAGGGATGGTGCTTAAAGATGGTGCGAAGATGAGTAAATCTAAGGGTAATACTGTTGATCCTGATGAGCTCATCCAAAAGTATGGTGCAGATACGGCAAGACTCTTTATCCTCTTTGCTGCTCCTCCAACCCAGGAGCTTGAGTGGAATGACAGTGCAGTTGAGGGGGCGTACAGATTTATCAAACGCTTCTATGAGCGAAGTGCCAATGCCAAAACGTGTGAGACAAAACCTACAATCAATCACGCCTTGCTTTCTAAAGAGGAGAAACAAGCACGCAAAAAGGTCTATGAGGCACTCAAAAGAGCCAAAGAGGTCTATGAGGAGCGTTATACTTTCAACACGATGATAGCTGGAGTGATGGAGGCGATGAATGCTTTGGCAAATATCAAAAATGAGGATATCTGGAGCGAAGCCTACTGGATCTTTACGGCAATTATGGAGCCAGTTATCCCACATACATGTTGGGAGATAAGTGAGCAACTCTTTAAGAGAAAAAATCTTGACAAGCAAGAGCTTGTAGAGGAGGTCTTTGTAGAGGACTCCGTAGCGTATGGTGTTGGAGTAAATGGTAAAAACCGTGCCTCTATCGAAGTAGCTGCTGATGCCTCCAAAGAGGAGATCATAGCTGCTGCAAAAGAGGCAGTAGCAAAGTGGATAGAGGGTAAAGAGATCGTCAAAGAGATCGTAGTGCCTAAAAAGCTTGTCAATTTGGTTGTAAAGGGATAGTGTGAAAATAATGATGCAAAAAGTTACTATAGTTTTTTTGGTACTGCTTTTTGCATCATGTGGCTATAAGCCAAGTGCTAGATATGCACGTGATATGATAGGTGATAAGGTTAGCACAAGCGTTAGTATCTCCAAAGAGGATCCAGAAAACTCTGTTTTGGTCAAAGATGCAGTTGATACTGCACTTATCGATCTCTTTCATACCTCTTTAAGTGATAGAGCTTATAGTGATACTCATCTTGATATTAGTCTTTCAAAACCCTCATATACCCCTATCCAGTATGATGAGAATGGTTTTGTGATTGCATATCGTATGAGAGTTACTCTTTATATCAAATGCTATCATGATGGAGAGATCAAAAACTACTCTGCACAAGGGTATTATGATTTTGCAGTTGAGCCAAATGCGGTTGTAACAGATCAACAACGCTTCGAGGCGATACGAAATGCTGCACAAAAAGCGATCGTAGCGTTTGTAGCACAGATATCCTCTGAGGGAGCAAGGAGACCATAATGCAGATAAATAAAATCATTAAATTAGCTATCAAACGACTTGAAAGAGAGGGGAAGATACTTACTCCTGACTTTTATGCTGAAGCCTTTTGTAAAGAGGCAAAACTTGCAGGTGTTAAGATTGATGATTGTTCGCATGTACAGAAGATGCTTCAGACACTCAATCCCGATCTAAAAAAAGAGTTAAGAAACTATCGTATTCAGACACTTACTGAACTGACACGCTTTTTGATCGCTAAGCTTAATCGTACAAATAAAACACACTGTAGTGAGCTACTTGAAGCACAAAGTGCTTTAAATAGTGCTATCTTAAAAGCTATATCAAAACTACACAACATAGAGGCTAAACTTCTTGCTAAAAAGAGTTTAGAACTTCTAAGATCAAATCCTACAAAAGCAGAACTTGAGTACTTTAAACAGTTGTGGGATAATTTTGTAAATAGTTATGATGATACCTTTTTGTATAAGCTTAAAGAGTTTGGAACAGTTGATACAGATAATCTAAAAAAAACGATCGAAAATCTAAAAATCACTCCACAGCAGGAGCAACAGGGGGTTGATTTAGAGAAGATAGCTACACTTTTGATCAACTCTCTTGTTCCATCTATATCTACATCTTCTCCACAAAAGATAGAGAGATTAAGAGATAGGCTTAAAAAAGATCCAACATTTTTACTCCATGAGAGTATCCAAGATGAGATAAAAGAGGCAGTAAGTGCACGTATAGCGTTGGATAAAAAGAGTGTTAAACAGATGATAGCATCTTTGGAGAATATACTTGATAAACTCTCTATGAGACTTATAGGGATGATAGAGAAGTCTGATGGCTCAACTGTGGAGATTCAACGAATAAAAAGAGAGCTTGAGGATTTTACTAAAACAAATGAGATCAATTTTCAACTTGCTCACAAGCAACTCTATACAATTGCTACTGCATTAGAGGAGAATACTTTAGAGTTTAAGAGTGATCTTCAAGATCACTCTGATGAGGTAAAAACTCTTCAAAAACGAGTAAAAGAGCTTGAAAATGAGCTTAAGAAAGCACAACAAGAGGCAAAGATAGATTTTTTAACAAAGCTGTATAATAAACGAGCACTTGATGAGTTTTTACAACTTAAAGAGGGTGAGTTTAAGCGTTATGGAAGAAACTACTCTATAGTGATGTTTGATATTGACCACTTTAAAAAGGTAAATGACACTTATGGTCATGATGCTGGTGATATTGTGCTTCGCTCTTTTGCCTCTATCTTAAAAAAAGATTCACGTAATGTTGATATTATAGGGCGTTTTGGTGGTGAGGAGTTTATGGCTCTTTTAGGTGAGACCGATCTAAATGGTGCAGCACAATATGCCAAAAAGGTCAATGAGCATGTAAAAAGAGCAAAGTTTATATATAAAGGTGAACGTATTCCACTAACAGTGAGTGCAGGAGTAGCACAAAGAAAAGATAATCTCTCTTTAGAAGCTACCATAGAGAAAGCAGATGCAAACCTCTATAAAGCAAAAAATGGGGGAAGAGATCAAGTTGTCTTCAAATGATCTTTTTAGCTTCTTAGAGGCAAAACCACTCTTTTATGATGAGATTGATTATGAGCGTTTTCCGCGTATATATGATCGCATAAAAAACTACTTTACAACTCCTAAAACGATTCATATTGTTGGAACAAATGGGAAAGGAACAACTGGTCGTTTTTTGGCTGAAGCGATCAAAAAGGCATCAAAAAGGGTAGGTCATTATACCTCTCCGCATATTATGCGTTTTCATGAGCGTATATGGATTGATGGGAGGGAGGTAGATGATGCTTTGTTGCAAAAGATGCATAAAAAGCTGCAATCAATACTTACGCATAAAGAGAGTGAAGAGTTAAGCTACTTTGAATATACAACACTTCTAGCGATGCTCTGTTTTGAGGGGTGTGAGTATCTTGTTTTGGAGGCTGGACTAGGTGGTGAGCATGATGCTACTGCCGTTTTCCCAAAGGAGTTAACGATCCTAACCCCTGTTGATAGAGATCATGAAGCCTTTTTGGGAGAGAGTATCAAAGAGATCACTAAAACAAAACTAGGAGCTATAGCAGATACTCTTATAGTTGCAAAACAGTACCATAAAGAGGTAGAGGATATAGCCAAAGAGATAACAAAACAAAAGAAGGCAAAGCTCTATAAAACAGAAGAGATCCTTTTACAAAGTGATAAAGAATTAGCAGATAAACTTCAAAAAAGACTAGAGCTTCCAGAGTATCTAAAAGAGAATCTCCAGACATCTATAGCAGCACTCAAACTTCTAAAGATCCCCTATAGTATTACAAGTTTTGAAGAGGCAAGGCTCTTTGGCAGACTTACAAAGATCCTGCCAAATGTTTTGGTTGATGTTGGACACAATCCTCTTGCTGCTCGTTCTATAACAAAAGCACTCAAGGGACATAAGGTTGTTCTTATCTATAATAGCTTTAAAGATAAGGATTATTATTCTATTCTCTCTCTATTAAAACCTATCATTAAACGCGTTGAGATTTTAGAACTTAAGCATCAAAGGATCGCAGAAAAAGAGGCTCTTTACAAAACTTTAAATGAGTTAAAGATACAATATACCCACTTTAGCACAATAAAAAAGGATCAGTTTTATCTTGTATTTGGATCCTTTAGTGTAGTTGAGGAGTTTTTAAAAAGAGTAAATGCGTGAACATATAACGATAACCATAACAGATGCTCATAATGATCTAAAACAGTATAACCTCAATAAGGTAGTAAAAAAGATAGCACTTTATGCAGCACTTTTTTTGCTTTTTTTTATCCTCGTTTTGATGGGGAGTATCCTCTATCTAAATAATAGTGTTAAGGAGAGTGAAGCCAAAAAGGCAGAGATAGATAAGGCATTTACACTTCTTCAAATGAAAAACAGAGAGCTTCACTCCTCTATAGATCAAACTCAAAAAGAGCTTAATCAAAAACAAAATGAACTTTATGAGGTTTCAAACTCTCTTGCTGAGATAGAGGCTTTGATAGGTCTAAAACCATCAAAGAAGCTTACTCTTACACAAAGAGTTGATCTTACAAAACTCACTTCAGAAAATATAGCAGTTATGCTAGAGTTTATCCCAAATGGTTCTCCAGTAGAGTATAAAGGGATCACAAGTAAATATGGGTGGCGTATGCATCCGACACTGAAAAAAAAGGAGTATCATCCAGGTATAGATATGCGTGCAAAATATGCAACACCTGTCTATGCTACTGCCGATGGCGTAGTTGAATATGCAGGGTACCATAAAAGGAGTGGGTATGGTAATCTTGTGATCATTGATCATAATTTTGGATTTAAGACCTATTTTGGACATTTAAGCAAGGTAAAGGTAAAAGCTGGAGAGTTTGTTCGAAAAGGTGATCTAGTTGCACTAAGTGGCAATAGCGGACTGAGCAATGGTCCTCATCTTCACTATGAAGTACGCTTTATATCGCGTCCACTTAATCCCTACAAGTTTATAAAATGGGGAGTAGATAATTTCAATGAGATATTTCAAAAGGAGAAAAATGTCCCATGGCAATCTTTAATAGCAACGATATTAAAAATAAAAATACTCAAGAATCACAAACAAGCACAACAATCATCACCATCGGCTCAAAAATAAAAGGAGAGATGAATTTAGAGTGCAATCTCTTTGTAGATGGGGAGTTTGAAGGAACGATCAACTCTCAAAAAGAGATCACTATTGGTAAAAATGGCTCTATCAAAGGAGAAATATTTACCAATCATCTCATCGTTCGAGGGGAGATCATAGGTAGCGTAGTTGCTAATATAGTTGAGATAAAGTCTGGTGGAAAGGTTAGTGGCACAGTTGAATCAAAAGAGCTCATAATAGAACCAAAAGGTTGTTTTGAGGGAAATAGTATTGTAAAAAAAGCGGAGCTCTCTACAGAGGTATAATGACTTAGCCCAAGATACTTTATGTATCAAGGCTTTAAGATCTTACTCTATTTTATATAGTTGATATTAGTTATATCTAACTGATCGCATCCATCTGTTTGTGGATAAAGACCAAACTTCAAAAAGGCTCTGTTTTTCCAGTAGGAGATATCTTGAGTATATACCTTGATACCATCTATATAGATATTGAGTATCCCTTGATCTACCTCCTCTTTAAGAGTTGTTTTATCATGATATGTGCCTAGTTCGACTTTGGAAGTGTTATAGTCTTCATCCTTTATGTGTGCCCACAGTTTATTATCATAGTAAGATACTCTTAGTAGTGGGATATACTCAGGTGGAGTTGCGTCTGTTTTTGAATGAACTTGCATAAGAGTAACATCATTGTTGGCTGATAAAGTATCTATAGTGATCTCAAGAGAGGTTTGTGCTTTATTTACATCAAACTCATCTAAAAATCTAAACTCATTCCTTTGGGCACTCTTTTTACATATATTCATACGCATAAGCTCTTTATCCATAAAAAATTCAACACTTTGTGGAAGTTTTGCTAAATCATCTGGAAAGATATAGGAGGTAGTACTGTTTGGATATTGAAGCTTTGCATTGTGTGCTAGAGTTGAGTAGAGTTGCCATGATTTTGGTGTGTAGTACTCTGAAAAGTTTCTTAAGCTCTCATCATCATCTATATATGTATATTTTATACTCTCAGGGATAGTAGCATCTTTAGGAGCATTATAGTACATAATAGCTAGTTTTGTTTTCTCATTAGGAGTGTTTAGAGAGGCTCTGCTTTTATAGTCCCCTTCACGATTGACGATCAGATCGGTAAACTTCTCATCCAAATATTTTTGATCTACACTCGTTCCTGGGTTAAGAATGGTATAGTTCTTTGTATAGGTTACAAGATCTTTATAGTAGTTGAGTTTTTCGACAGATCTATTCATCTCATCAAAAAAGTATCCATCGATATCTGGATAGTACTTCTTATAGTTGTCTATATTTGCTTTTATCTCTGAGGGATCTCGTTGAGCATAGTTTGTATATAGGTATCCTACTGTAAAGATATTATTACTTTTTAACTGTTTTAGTACTGTATCATAAGAGGAACTTTTATATGTAAAATCCCCATCTGATGGATTCATAATAACTATGACATTATCTTTTGTTAAATGGTTAAATAAAAAGAGTTTATCCCATGCATCTGAAGGTGGATGGGAGTATAGTGGTATAACATGAGTTGGTTGGTTTGGAGTATTGCTACTAGTACTTTCACTTCCACAACCAGCTAATAAGATAGTTAAAGGTAGGAGTAAATATTTTTTCATTCTCATCTCTTTATAATTAAATTTCATAAAATTCATTATAATAGATTTAACCTTGTGTTTTTGTTAAAGACAGAAAAGAGGAGATTTATAATTTTTTAATCTTTTAATGAGTATAATCCTTCTTTATAAATAAAATAATAAAAGGAAATAGTATGACAACAGTTAAAAAAGTGGCTTTAGCAGCAATCGTTGGTGCAAGTTTACTTGCTACAAATGCAAGTGCAGATGCAAACAAAGGTAAAAGAATCTACCAGAAAAAGCTTAAAAGCGTTTGTGGTTTCTCTGGAGCTGTTTTTGCACAAAAACATACACAAGATGAGTGGCAAGAAGCAAAAGATAATGGTGAGCTTGGCAAAGTTATGACTGAAGCTTGTCCAGCTGGAGCTGATTTCTTTAAAAGCGAAAAATTTAAGAAAAAGTTCTCAAAGCATCTTTATGACTTTGTTCATGATTTTGCAAGTGACAGTGGTAATATTCCTTCTTGCTAAATAAAAAACCGTGCACTTATTAAAAAAAGTGCACACTACTAAAATAAAAACTTCAAGCTTCTTACAAGGAAAATTCATGCAAAAAGTATTACTCTCAGTTGCTGTAAGTAGTTTGCTTGTATCTTCACTTTTTGGAGATGATATTTCTGATCTAAAAGCTCAGATAGATACACTTAATAAAAAGATTAGCAAACTTGAAAAAGAGCAAAAGCGTACAAAAAAGACACTTGCAAAAGTAAAATCTCATGATGCTCATGATAATATCAAATTTGATATAGACTTTAGAACATCTTATGACTATATCAGCTATAAAACTCCAGAAAAGACATACACAAATGATGCACTCTTTTCAAATCGTCTCTGGCTTGGTATGGGATACAATCCAACAGACGAGATGATCTTTAAAGGGCAACTTGCTTTTAATAAAGCATTTGGTGCAGATACAAACGATAGAGGTCAAGGGTATGATGGCTTTGACTGGGTTAATAATGAAGTACTTTCTGATAACAAACTAAAAGTAAGAGAAGCATACTGGCTTTGGATGCCAACTGTGGGTGGATTTAAGACGACTCTAAGTGTTGGTCGTCGTCCGGGAACAAATGGATATCTTATCAACCTTCGTGATGATGATAAAGCAAAATCTCCACTAGGACACATCATCAATATGGAGTTTGATGGACTCAGTGCAAGTGTAAAGCTTGATCGATATATCTCTGGTTCATATCTTAAGCTTTGTGTTGGTCGTGGTCTGACAAATGCTAGAACAAGATTTGATAAAGATGGTTTAGACTATGCCAAAGATAGTAGCAAACTTGACAATATGGATCTAGTTGGCGTTTTGGCAAAACTCTATGACGATGGTCAATATAGTGCTATGGCTACATATTATAGAAGCTTCAATGTTCCAGGGGTTGATCAAACTACACAAAATCTCAAAACACTTGGTGATATGGATGGAGCAGCACTCTCTGTAGAGGTTCAAGGTATCGGTGATATGATCAATGACTTCCTTGATGAGACGATCGTTTTTGCCTCTATTGCGTGGTCTCAAACAAGACCAGATAGTACAGGTGCTATGCTAGGAAGCACAAAAAAAGAGTCAGGTACTTCTTACTGGATAGGTGCACAAGTACCTAACTTAACAGGTGGAAAGTTTGGTCTTGAGTATAACCATGGTTCAAAATACTGGAGACCATTTACCTATGGTGAAGACACTATGATAGGCTCTAAAATGGCAACTAGAGGGGATGCTTATGAGGCGTACTGGACGCAGCCTATCATCAAAAAAGATGGGAAAAATATCTTCTCTATGCAACTTAGATATACATATCTTGATTATGACTATACAGGTTCAAATGGTTTCTTTGGTGACTATGGTACACCACTTACTATCGCTCAAGCCGTTGCAAATGGGCAAAATCCTGTTGAGAGTGCACAAGACTTAAGAGTCTATTTTAGATACAGATACTAAAAGAAAGGAAAAAAATGAGTAAAGAGCTTGACTTTATGGATGAGGTAGTAAACAAAGAGGGGATGAGTCGTCGTGATGCCCTAAAACTTATGGGTATCTCCCCTATAGCTGCTGGAGTACTTGCAAGTACTACAAGCTCAGTAGTTACAGAGGCTGAAGCTTCAGATGCTAAAGGTAAGATCGTTATCGTTGGTGGTGGTGCTGGTGGTATTATGGCGTTAGCTCGTCTTCATCGTGCACTATCAAATCCAGACATTACTCTCATAGCACCAAATGAGAAGCATATCTATCAGCCTGGGCAGGTATTTATGGCTGCAGGTGAATATACTTTTGATGATATTGTTAAGGATAACAAAGATTTTATCCCTGATGATGTTGAGTGGATCAAAGATGAGGTAAAAACTTTCGATCCAGATAACAATAAAGTTATCACTCGCTCTGGAAAAGAGGTAAAATATGACTATCTAGTAGTAGCTACTGGACTTCAGTATCACTATGAGTGGATCGATGGACTTACAAAAGATATGATAGGAAAAGATGGTATCTCCTCAGTCTATCTCAATGATCCAGAGGCTGGAACTGCTGATGGTGGTAGTATCACATGGAAGTGGTTTAACGATCTTAAAGAGGCTGCTAAAAAAGGAAAACCAAAAGTTATCTGTACACAACCTGCTACACCTATTAAGTGTGGTGGTGCTCCACAAAAGATCCTTTATCTAAGTGATGACTATCTCAAAAAAGATGGTCTTACAGCTGACTTTACCTTTGCGACAAATGGTGGTAAACTCTTTGGTGCCGTACCAGCGGTAAATGAAACACTTGTTAAAGAGGTACAGCCTCGCTATGGAAATATCACAAACAAGTTCCATCACAATCTTGTTGCGATAGATGCGAAGAAGAAGATAGCTACTTTTGAACATACTTATCAGGTAAAAGGTGAGTATGATGAGGATCTTGAAGAGTATGATATGATCACAAAGGTTGAGCGTGTTGAGATGCCTTATGACTTTATCCATATCGTTCCACCAATGGCAGGGGTTGATGCAGTAGCAAACTCTAAACTTGCATGGCAAAAAGGAACAGGAAAAGGTTGGCTTGAGGTTGATCAGTACACACTTCAACACAGACGCTATAAAAATGTCTTTGGTATAGGCGATATATGTGGTGTTCCAAAAGGTAAAACTGGTGGATCAGCTCGTCACCATGGACCTATTATGGTAGCAAACCTTATCTCTGTTATGGAGGGTAAAGAGCCAAAAGAGAAGTTTGATGGATACACAGTTTGTCCACTAAAAACTCAGTATGGTAAGATCATCCTTGCAGAGTTTAACTATAAGGGAGCTGCACCATCATTCCCTCTAGCAGTAGGTGAACAACGCTGGATCTGGTGGGCATTTGACCTTTATATGCTCAAACCAATGTACTGGTATCTTATGCTTAGAGGTTTGATGTAGTATGAGAAGAGTTTTGATAAGAGAGATAGCTATCTATGCTATCTTGCTTATCACTCTTGCATTTTTGATGCATCCAGACCTCATAGGATCTCCAAGTGAGAGATTTGCATTGATGCTAGAGAGAGGCAACTACTTTCATCCTTTTATTTATGCCTTTATTATCTACATAGTACTCTTTTTGCTAAGAATATTTTTCTCTTTTATAAAAAAAATTTTTATCTCAAAAGAGCAAAACAAATAGATTTCAGCTCAAATTTTTGATTCACTCCTAGTGAATATTCTACTAGGAGTAATAAAATTTATACTTACACTTTTTTATAATATAATAAATCAAGATTATTTTAAACATTATAAATTATAATTATATACATTTTAAGAGAGAGAGGTATGATTATGCAGTTTTTGGATGAAGATCTCTATATCGCAGTAAAAAATTTTTTGCCAAAAGTGAGTGAGTATGTAAACTCTCATGGTGGAGGTATAGAGCTACTAGGGGTAAAAGATGGAGTTGTTTATATAAGATTAGTTGGAGCTTGTGGTGGATGTTCTATGAGTTTGATGACAACTAAGATGGTTGTTCAAAGAAAACTAAAAGAGCTGATACATCCAGAACTACAAGTTGTCAATGTCGATGGAATGCCAGAAAACGAGATGCCTAGTGATGCATATACAGGAGAAATGGAGTAATACCAAAATCAACTGAAAATTGAAACTCTTAAACAAAAGAGAGGGATAAAGAGAGCATAGAGCCAAAGCTCTACTTTTAGCCTCTTCGTGGAGGAGGGGTTTTTCGTGGTGGTGGTGTGGTAGTTGTTGTTTGAGCTGATTTGCTTTTTTTGTATTTAGAGATACCAAAGGCTATTGATGCTCCACCTCCAAAAAGAAGGAGTGACATCAAAGGTCTTGCACCAAACCAAGATAGGGCGATGATAAATGAGCCAAAGAGAAGCGTTAGCATAAAAGCGATAAAGAGAGAGGCTCCTCCAACGATAGTTCCAAAAAATGGTATAACATTTGCCAGTGCGGTTAGAGGACCCATAATCAACAAAAATCCAAAGAACATCAAAACCAATCCTAAGCCTCTAAGTAGCCAAGTTTGGAGCATATTGGATCTTAATTCGTTTTTGAACATGATATCTGGTTGAACTATAGAGTGTTGTATCAAAAAGATCATCTTTTCATTGCTACTTGTATAGGGAATGAGTGTATTGCTAGATTGCTTTGCTGCTATAGAGTAGTTCCCTTTTGGTGCTATTATATAAGATATTTTGATGTCTCCTATTTGAGGTTGATTTGGATTGTGACCGATATAGAAATATGTTCCCATATTTTTTACAGAGCTAGGAGGGGTATAGGAACTAAGATCAAGTGTTTGACTAGGCTCTATCGTAGCTATCTCATGTTCACTGATAAAAAAATCCCCAATAGTGGCATCGGTAGCGAAAAGTTTTGCTTCATATAGCATTTGTGGAGGGTTTTGATGCTCAGCTGATCTGTTGAAGTTTGCAGAGTGTATCAATCTAGAAGACCATACCTTTTGATAGGTATAGGTCGTAACTGTTTGGCTTCCACCCCCAATCTTGTTTTCTGTATGGCTCTCTTTACTCTCTTCCCACTGATACATCTTGACAACTCGTTGCATAACCAGAGCATCAGTGCTTATGCCAAGAGCATCATCTATAAGTTTGTTTTTTGGTATCAACTCTCCATAAATCCATACTGCTTTGCCATCGTTTGATGGGTTTACTTTAGGAGCTTCTAGCTTGACAATCGAATCACGCATCTCTTTGAGTGCATCTGCTGTTGAGACGCTCTGGCTCTCATTCCACCATATAAGAACGATAGATCCTATAAGTAAAACAAGTCCAAAAAGCATCCCCATAAAGGAGCTACCAAGATTTTGTCCAAATCCTTGAGTCGTTCGTTCACTATATTGATCTATATCAGCCATCATCTATCTCCCATAATCATATCACCAATTATTCCAAGTGCTGATCCTTCACCTTTGTCTTTACCTCCACTTTGAGGAGCAGCAGTAAGCATACGCCCTGCCAATCTTGAAAATGGAAGAGATTGAATCCACACTTTTCCAGGTCCGCGAAGTTTTGCAAAGAAAAATCCCTCTCCCCCAAAGAGTGCTGTTTTGATATTTCCTGCCTGAGTGATATCAAACTTCACTTGTGGCTCCATCGCAACTAAACAACCAGTATCAAGATGTAAAGTCTCTCCCTCTTTAAGTGTGATCTCTTTGAGTGTTCCTCCAGCGTGGATAAATGCCATCCCATCACCTTCAAGCTTTTGCATGATAAATCCCTCTCCGCCAAAGAGTCCTGTGAGTATCTTTTTTTGGATGTAGAGATCTATCGAAACTCCCTTTGCAGCACACAAAAAGCAATCTTTTTGGCAGATAAGTGCTCCACCAACTTTGGAGAGATCTACAGGGATGATATGACCAGGATAGGGTGCTGCAAATGCAACTTTTGCTTTGCCTGTACCAGTATGGGTAAAGAGCGTGATAAAAAGTGACTCTCCACTTATTAGTCTTCTACCGGCTCCTACAAGTTTATCTATAAAACCACCTGTATCAGCTTTGGATCCTGAACCATCTCCAAAAACAGTATCCATCTCTATAGAGCTGTCTTTATACATCATAGCACCAGCTTCTGAGATGGCACTTTCGTTTGGATCAAGGATAATCTCGACATACTGAGTATCTTGTCCAAAAATTTCATATTCGATCTCATCAGCTCTGTTTGTGTGTCCGTGTGTTACTCTAGAAGGTGGTGCAGAAGGTTGTGAGATACCACTTAGCTCCTCAACTTCCAAAACACTTTTCCAGTCATCAAACCCCTCTCTCCATGCATAACTTTTAGGGTTGTCTTTTATAAAAGCTAGTGCTTCATCTCTATCTACAGGTCCTGCTTTTTGACCATTATCTGATTCTAAGTACCATATCTTCTGCATCACTTTTTCCTTTTTAGGGTATTGATTTTGCCTTGATGGATGAGTACGATCTTCTCTTTATCGACTGATATTATCTTGCTTTTTCCTGATAGAAAGGCATTCATAGAGGCTATCAAAAGCTCTTTTTTGCTCTTATCATAGTACCAGTTTCCTTCGCTCTTTGAGGTGCTGCTTTTATTTGGTTCTTCTAGGATATATCTAAAGTTATCAGGCAGTTTAAAAATAAAGTACTCGATTTTATCTTGACTCTTAAAAATCCAAGAACCAAGTATAGGGGCATTTTTATTATTTTGAAGGAGTTTTTCTCTATCGATTCTTCGATAGGAGAAGACCCCTTTGTTATCTTGAAGTTTTAAGCTCTTTTGGTTGAGTAAAACAATCTTATCTTTTCTTGTTTTACCATTATCAAATATAGAGCTAATAAGGATAGTTTTTTCATCCTCTCCTTTTTTCCAGTTTCCTATATCTGTTCCCATTAGCTTGATTTTACCATCTTTTGTAAAAGTGGTTAAGAACCTATATCTTTTGCCATCTTTACTGATAGAGAGATAATCCCCTGCGATATCTGCTCCAAAACCTACACTTGCTATTACAAGTAGATTGAGCAACTTTTTCATCAAGATATCCTAATCATTTCCATCCACAAGAATAGAGAAGTTATTAGAGCCATTTTTATAGATATTTTCATCACAAGTTGCTTCTACATCATTTTTAACCATTTTTGTATAGTGATATCTGACAAAATCATCAAAATTCTCTTTTGTAAACTTAGAAAATCCAAGCTCTTTGCAACTTAGTGCTGTATCATCTAGGATTTTATAGGGATTTGTTCCCTCGTTTATAAATTTTGCACCACTTTTTTCTCCCTCCTCAACAGAGTCTGGAGCATTTTTATAGATGGAGATCATATCATACTTATTGATATCGATTTTCACAGGTGTAGGCGTTTTTCCTGCCATACACGCTGTTAAAAAAGGCACCACTGCCACCATTGTTAATACTTTTTTACTGAACATTTTTACCTCCTTAGTTTTGTTCACACTGCTTCATTTGTGCTGTTGTTTTTGCTTGAAGCATACAATCCATACTCGCTAAACTTTCATCGATCTCTTTGAGGATTTTTTGCTTCTCTTTATGGTTCCATTTGGTTGGAAGAGCCTCCTCATCATCAGGGACACATCTTTTAAAGGCTGCTAGAGTAGAGGCTTTTTGAATGCATCGACGATCTTTGAGCAACTGTTTTTGTTCTCTTCTTATCTCTGCTTTTGTTGATGGAAGCATAGCTTGTTTTATCTCATTATCAGAAGATGTTTCATTTACTTTTTGCTCAAACATATTGTTCAACGCATCTATATCTTCATCTGATATATTTTTCATAGATGAAACATTATCACTATTTTTAGTAGATGCTTTAGAGATAGGATAGTGTGGTAGTTTAGATGGATCTGCATAAGAGCCAGTGTTGAACTTTGCTTTTATAGCTACCTCTTTTTGCTCTATACCCATAATATTTGCTTTGATCCAAAGAGGCACCCCTTTATAGATGCACTCTGTAGCCATTGGTAGCTTCCATATGTTGCACTTATAGCCTAGGACTTTATCATCTCCAACCTTTTTCCCGCCCATTTGTTTAAGCATCTTCTCACCTCTTTGAGGAATATTTTGCTTAGATGCTGCTATCATTTGCTTCATTCCAGGCGGTGTTATTACATAGATCTTTTTATTGTTAAAATCAACGCTTTTAAGAGTAGTTCCCTGCAATAAAGTAAGTCGGTGAGTTTTTTGGATCTGCTTTTGACCAAAAACATTTATCTCCTGTGTGCTTTTCTCCTCTTGTATTTCGTTATATCCATAATGATCAAATACAATCGATCTGCTCCCATAGATCTTTTGTGTAGCTCCCATTATATTTCCAGAGCCTGTGATTTTATAAACGATACTCCCATCTTTGACAAGATATCTTTTAAAAGTTTTTGTACTGGCTTGAAGACTTACAAAATATAAACCCATTAGTATCAGCAGAAGTTTGAGCATAACTGATGATTCCTATTTATTTTGATTTGATTTTGACAGTATGACAAAAAAACATTGTATTTTCATTGTAAGTAATCAGGTAAAATAAATTTCATATCCAATGAGATGAGTTTGGTTTAGATTTGTGCAAAAATTGACGCAGTCGTAGTTATTCTACTTCAAGTTGATTTTTGTACGAAGATAAGCCAAAATCATCTCACCCAAAGGGCAAAAAGAAAAAGGCACATCTGACTTCGTTAGATTTTTTTGAATTAGCTTTGGCTAGTTCTGCAAAAATCTGCCAAGAAGGCGTACCTTTTTCTTTTTGTTGGATTATGAAATTTATTTTGCCTGATTACTTATTACTCCACCAACAAAATATTTTATTGCTCTTTTTTCTCCATCATCATGACCATTTTACGATAGTTTTCATCTTTTTCTAGGAGTGAAGCTTCATAGAGGAACTGTGAAGGAAGAAACTCTGTTTTTTTAACTTTGTCATACTTTGCAAAACTAAGATAGAGTATATCTTTTGCACGAGTTACTGCAACATAAAAGAGCCTTCGCTCCTCTTCAAGGCTTCCACCTCTTGACATGAGTTTTCTATTTGGAAAGCGTCCATCCATTAGATCGATCACATAGACCTCTTTAAACTCCAATCCTTTACTAGCGTGGATACTCAGGAGATTGACCCCTTCGCCTTGTGTGAGATCGTTGCTTCCTAGGATCATCGCATTTAAGAAGCGTTCATGCTCCTTATATGGTATGGCTAGATCTTCAAGAAGCATACATTTTCTTTTGATTTTGATGAGTGCTTCCTCTTTGAGCTTTTCATCGATGCTTCCATCTTTGAGTTGTGCACGTTTGGTTGCAAGTGTTGTTGCTATATACTCAAAAAGTTTAGAAGATGCGATCTTTTTTACAACTGTGCGTGGTTGTTTGAGTCCCTTGAGATCTTTATAGAGTAGATAGAACTCATATAAAAAGGTTGCCCCCTCTTTAGTAAGCTTTGGATGTTTGAGTATGGCATTTTTCATAAAACGACTATCAAATCCAAGCTTTGCAAACTTCCCAACGGCTCCAAGCTCGATAAAGTCGTCAAAAAGCCCTAGTTGATGGTTGATGTTTCGTTTCTCAAAAGGGTTGCGGATATTTTCATCAGGGGCGTAAAGTCCAAAAAACATACTGCCATTACCCAATGTTTTTAGAGCCATATAGAGCTCTTTTGCCATAGCACTTCCAACCCCTTTGGCATACTCAAAGAGATGGATAAAAGCCATCATATCTTGTTCATTAACAAGAAGAGTATAAAGATCAAGGATCGCCTTAACCTCTTTGGCATCAAAGAAGCTATTACCCCCTTTTCGTTTGCAGGGGATGTTTTGCTCTCTTAAGGCTACTTCAATCCCATCAGCAGTGGCATTGTTACGAAAGATTACAGCGATCTCTTCGTGGGGAGTATTGGTTTTGGCGATATAGGAGGCTATACCATGATACTGATCAAAAAGCTCCTCATAGGCTAAAAGTTTAGGTGGGATGGAGATATCAGTACGAGTAACCTCAAGCTTTTTTGGATAGATACGCTCATTATACTCGATGACGCGATTGGCAAGTGAAAGGATAGGTAGGGTGGAGCGGTAGTTTTTGCTAAGATTAAAGACTTTAGCATCTGGATACTTTTTGGTAAAGGAGCCGATGATGTTGATATCTGCTCCATTAAAGGCGTAGATACTTTGGTCATAGTCTCCAACACAAAAGAGTGAAGGAGGGTTGATAGCATCGATGATGGTGCCTTGTAGGGCGTTTGTATCTTGATACTCATCTACTAGTACCTCTTTGTATCCTAGATCATGCTCTTTTGCCATATCACGAAACTGTAAAAGCAGATCATTAAAGTTCAAAAACCCAAACTCCGCTTTGAGGCGTTCAAACTCATCGATGATATCAGCATAGATAAGAGCATAGAGTTCATGTTCTGGATAGTTGTGCTTGATCCAGCTCTCAAAATCAAGCTCAAGTTCTGTGTTTTGATAGAGCGAGTAGAGATCATAGAGATAGTTGCCTCCATACTGAGGTACTTCTGCAGCGATATTTTGAAAACTTCGCTTTTCATAAACACTTCTAAAGAGGGTTTTGAGTTCTCGTTGCTGTTTGAGTACAACCTTTGCATCGCGTTTTTTTAACTGGCGATAGCTTACGGCATGAAAGGTTCCTGCATCGATCTTTGAAGCTACAGAGTTGCCAAAAAAACTCGCCACACGCTCTATCATCTCAGCAGCTGCTTTGTTGGTAAAGGTAAGTAGAAGTATCTTGTTTGGTTGCACTCCATTTTGAAGCAGATGTGCAATACGCCCAACGATAGTTGAGGTTTTGCCAGTTCCAGCAGAGGCGATGATAAGGTTTCGAGTATGCGTTGAGACAGCGGCTTCATACTGCTCTTTATTGAGGCGACTAAGAGGCAAGTTGGTAAACCTTTTTGGAAAAATAGAGACAAGATTATACAGAGAAAAGTCAAATACATAAGCCAATCTTCACTCCCATTTGGCTATAATTGCACAATTTTTAGAGCAAAAGGGCACTTTTTTTATGTCAGAAAGATACAATCCACAACAAACAGAAGAGCAATTTTACAAAATTTGGGAAGAGCGTGGTTACTTTGAGGTAGATGGTAACAAAGAGATACAGCAAGAGGGTAAGAACTTCTGTATCATGATGCCTCCGCCAAATGTAACCGGACGCCTTCACATCGGTCATGCACTCACCTTTACACTTCAAGATATCATCACTCGTTATAAACGAATGGATGGGTATAAGACTCTTTGGCAGCCAGGAACTGATCATGCAGGGATCGCAACGCAAAATGTTGTTGAGAAGCAGATTTTGGCTGAGGGAAAAACCAAAGAGGAGATAGGTCGCGAAGAGTTCTTAAAGCGCGCATGGAAATGGAAGGAAGAATCAGCCGGTATTATGACTACCCAGCTAAGAAAGATGGGGGTGAGTCCTGCGTGGAAGCGTGAACGCTTTACGATGGATGAGGGACTGCAAAAGGCGGTTAAAGAGGCGTTTGTACATCTCTATAATGAAGGGCTTATCGTTCGTGGGAACTATATGGTCAACTGGTGTACACACGATGGGGCACTGAGTGACATCGAGGTGGAGTATGAAGAGGAGAAGGGTGCACTCTATCATATCCGTTATCCGTTTGTAGATGGCAGTGGTGAGGTGGTTGTTGCAACCACAAGACCTGAGACCTACTTTGGCGATACGGCGGTTATGGTACATCCTGATGATGAACGCTACAAGCATCTTATCGGCAAAAAGGTAAAACTGCCACTTATAGATCGAGAGATCGCTATCATCGCTGATACCCATGTCGATATGGAGTTTGGTACAGGGGTTGTTAAGGTTACTCCAGCACACGATCCAAATGACTATGAGGTTGGAAAACGACATGATCTTGAGTTTATCACCGTCTTTGATGAGAAGGGTATCTTAAATGAGTATGCCGGAGAGTTTAAAGGGCTAGAGCGTCTTGAAGCACGAGAGAAGATCGTTGCAAAGCTCAAAGAAGAGGGCTTTTTAGTTGAGGTAGAAGAGCACATCCATCAGGTAGGGCATTGCTACAGATGTAAAAATGTGGTTGAGCCTTATATCTCCAAACAGTGGTTTGTTCGAAGTGAAGTAGCTAAAGAGTCTATCGAAAAGACCAACAAAGGTGAAGCAAAATTCTTTCCACCACACTGGATCAACTCCTACAATGCCTGGATGGGAGAGCTAAGAGACTGGTGTATCTCGCGTCAGCTTTGGTGGGGACATCAGATCCCTGTCTTTTACTGTGATGAGTGTGGTCATGAGTGGGCGAGTAAGGAGGATAAAGAGGAGGCCTGTCCTAAGTGTGCTTCGAAAAATTTCCATCAAGATCCAGATGTACTAGATACCTGGTTTAGCTCTGCACTTTGGCCATTTTCTACTTTGGGTTGGGGTAATGGTGATGTGGAGATGGATCGACTCTTTAAAAGTGATGATCTAAAAGAGTTTTACCCTAACTCACTTCTTATCACCGGTTTTGACATCCTCTTCTTCTGGGTTGCAAGAATGATGATGATGGGTGAGCACTTTATGGGTGAGTTGCCGTTTAAAGATATCTATCTCCATGCACTTGTTCGTGATGAGCATGGGCAGAAGATGAGCAAATCCAAAGGCAATGTCATCGATCCACTTGATATGGTCAACGAGTTTAGTGCCGATATCCTTCGCTTTACTCTGGCTATCTCAGCCGCACAGGGTCGCGATATCCGTATGAGTACCAAAAAACTAGAGCTCAATCGTAACTTTACCAACAAGCTCTATAACGCTGCGAAATTTTTACAGATGAATGTCGATACATTCCCGGATCTTGAAGGGTTCTGTCTTGATACCCCGCTTGGTCGCTATATGGTCTCACGCCTCAATCAAGCCACAAAAGAGGTGCGAGAGTATCTTGATGAGTATCGCTTTAATGATGCGGCAACAGTACTGTATCGCTTTATCTGGAATGAGTTTTGCGACTGGGGGATCGAGCTAAGCAAAGCAGATAAATCAAGCATCGTCGAACTTGGAGCGATCTTTAAAGAGTCGATGAAACTTCTGCATCCATTTATGCCATTTATCACCGAGTATCTCTGGCATCAGCTCTCTGGAACAAAGTTAGAGGAGAGTGACTCTATCATGATCAAACGCTTCCCAACCAAAACCAAAAAGCGTAAAAAAGATGAGACGCGTTTTGAGATCATCAAAGATGCGATCGTCTCTATCCGTCGTGCCAAAGTGCTTGTTGATATGGCAAACCAGCGTATAGAAAAGGCACTGGTGAAGATCGATGATTTTGATGAGAAGGACAAGGAGATCGCCAAACCGTTTATCGAAAAACTTGCCAAAGTGGAGAGTGTTGAGTTTGTTTGTGAGAAAGTTGCAGATGCGGTGAGTGATATCGGCGAGAAGTGTGAGGTCTTTATCCCAACAGACTCCATTGATCTTACACCGATTATCAACCGCTTAACAAAGCAGGATGAGAAACTTCAAAAAGAGATAGAGAAGCTAGAGAAGATGCTCTCAAACGAACGTTTTGTTGCCAATGCCCCAAAAGAGGTGCTTGAGAAAAACAAAGAGGCTTTAAGTGAGGCAAAAGAGAAGCAGCAAAAGATCAAAGATCAACTTGCATCTTTAAAATAAAAGTTTGCAGAATTTTTTATAAATTGTTATAATGAGCCTATGAAAAATAGACTGATACAACAGATACATGAAAATTTTATAACCTATCTAGAGAAGATTTTAGAGCATACTCATGAGTATGAGTATAGAAAAAGGCGATATAAAGTAGAGTACACTATAGCACTCTATATCGCTAAAGAGAGTATAGATAGTGAATATATACGCAAACATGTGCGAGATACAGACAAACTGGTTGTGCTTGATAGTAACCTAGTGGCGATGATTTTTGATTTTGCGGATGAAGAGGCTGGTTTTAAAGCAGCAGAAAATATCCTTAGTTTTATAGAACCAAAACTCTCTAATGATGAGATATATATAAGTGTTGTTAACTCTAAAGATGCAATAGATGTAGATGAACATATCCGTAAAGCATTAAATCTGCTTATGGAAAATATAGAGAGTGGTTTTAGAGATATACCAGAGTATCCTATTTTTTAACTGAAATGATAGGAAAATCTCTTAAAAATTATCTCTATTTTATCTTTCTTTCACTCTTTGGAGTGATGCTCTATTTTGCTTCTTTTTATATAAATTCCAAATATGAAACCCTAAAAAAGAGTGAATTTGATCTTTTTGTTTCTGATAATATCAAAATAGTATCTGAATTTATTCACTCTTTACAGATAGAGAGAGGATTGAGTGCAGGATATATTGTTGCCAATCAAAAAGAGCATCTAAGAAAGAGACTTCTAAAGCGTTTTGAGATAACAGATAGGTATTATGATTATTTTAAAAAGCATCTGCTTAAAGACTCTTTATTTAATAAACAACTCTCTAAAGAGGTTGGATTTTTAGACAGAGGTTATAAAAAATCGATACAAGAGAAGTTTGAAGCGATAAAAAATACTCGACTAGATATTTTACACTCAAATATCTCTTCTTATAAAGTGATTAAAAATTATTCAGATTTAAATAGTGATCTTCTTGAGCTAAACTCTCTTTATCTAACAACTTTTCATCAATCTTTTGATATCGTTTACAGAATTCATATATTAGAGATGCTTCAAGAGAGTGCAGGTCGTGAGAGAGCATATCTCTTTTATTCACTTCTTTCAAATGATCGTAAAAATAGTATATTTGAAATTAAGAAGTATATTGATAAACAACAAGATTATAAGACAAAGTTAAGTGATACAGCTTCAAAAAATAGATATCTTGATATTCACAAGCTCTTTGGATCTATCCAAGAAAGAGCAGTGGAGGAGTTTAGAGAGCGATTTTTAAAAAAAGAGGTATCTAAAAAAGATGCTATGTATTGGTTTGAGATAAGCACAAAAAGGATCGATCTCTATAGCAAAAGTATAACAACTGTTATTGCAAAGTTTCGAGAGGATATTATACAGCAGTATCAAAATACTAAAAAAGATATGTTTTTTGCATTGATACTTGTGGCTTTTTTCCTTTTTCTATATATTCTTCTATTTTATATCCTTATACAGTTGCTTAAAGAAGAGGAGAAGATGCTTGAAGAGTTGCGTATTTCAGCGCATACATTTGACTCTCATGAAGCAGTTTTGATAACTGATGCCAATGGAAAGATCATAAAGGTCAATAACTCCTTTAGCCAGATAACTGGATATAGTAAAAAAGATGTAATAGGGAAAAATCCAAATATTTTAAAATCAGGGAAACACTCTAAAGAGTTTTATAAAAAGATGTGGTCTGATCTTGATAAAAATGGAAAATGGTCAGGAGAGGTATATAATAAGAAAAAAAGTGGACTTATCTATCCATCAAGGCTCTCTATCACTGCTATTAAGGATGAGAAGGGGGAGCTAACACACTATATTGCCCAGTTTATAGATATTTCAGATTTAAAAGATGCACAAGAGAGAGCAAAGTATGAAGCAAGTCATGATTATCTTACTCATCTTCCAAACAGAATGTCTCTTATAGAGAAGTTAGAAGAGGAGCTTCCTCGTGCAAAAAGACATAACTTTTTAGATGCCTTTTTATTTTTAGATCTAGATGGATTTAAAAAGGTAAATGATAGTTATGGCCATAAAGTTGGGGATCAACTACTAATAGAAGTGACAAAAAGAGTAAAAAAATCAGTTAGAAAAGAGGACTATGTAGCACGGATAAGTGGTGATGAGTTTGCCATAATTTTAACTGAGTTTGATTTAGATAGAGAAAAAGCAGCACTTGATATACATCATATTTGTGATCAAATTATTAAAAATGTCAGCAAACCCTACACAATCGATGGCTATGATATCTGTGTAGGGGTAAGTATAGGGATCAAGATCTTTCCAGATGGAAAGAAAACTATTCATGAGATCATCAATGATGCTGATACAGCGATGTACCAAGCAAAAGGGCAGGGGAAAGGGCAGTATGTTTTCTTTAATAAAGAGATAGAGTCTAAAATGCTTAAACTTGCTTTACTTGAAAAAGAGATAGAGGAGGCTCTGCAAAAAAAAGAGTTTGTTTTTTATATGCAACCAAAAGTGAGAGTAGATGACCTAGAGATTATAGGTGCTGAAATGCTTGTTCGATGGAACCATCCACAAAAAGGAGTAGTTCCTCCTAGTCAATTTTTAGATACACTAAAAGGGATGGGTAAACTTTCGATCTTAACGATTCAAGCACTGAAAGAGGCTTGTGAATTTATTCAAAAGTACCCTATAAAGGATAGTATATCCATCAATGTCAGTACAAAAGAGCTTCTCTTAGTACCATTTATCGAACAAGCTATAAAGATTGTAGAAGAGAGTAAGTGTCAAAATCATATAGAGTTTGAGATCTTAGAAAATGATCTCATAGCAGAGTTTGATACAGTTGTAGCACATATAAAGAGACTAAAACAAAAAGGGATAAAATTTTCTATAGATGATTTTGGAACAGGATATAGTTCAATAAGCTATATGAGGAAACTACCTGTCGATAAGCTTAAAATAGATCGCTACTTTATACAAAATCTTGAAGATGAAGCAAATGCAAAACTTGTAAATATGGCAATAGATGTTGCAAAGACATTTGAGCTTGAAGTAGTGGTCGAAGGTATAGAAAATAAAGAACAACTTGCGTTTATAAGAGAAAGTGGTGCTTTATGTTTTCAAGGATTTCTTTATAGTGAGCCTATGAAAAAAGAGCAGTTTGTAAAATTACTACACAGACAAAATTCCTAAATATTTTGTCTATGCAGTGATAAATAAAAAGGAAAAAAATGATTAAAGATTTGATAAACAGTCTTCACCTAGAGGATATTCAGTCAGAGGAGCACCCTTCTGATTTTATAGTTGGAGATAATTATACTATTTTGGTTTTGAGGCTTCCAGAGATGCAAGAGAGTGAGCTCAAGAGAGTCTCTTATGCTTTTTTGGTTTATGAAGAGCAGTGTTATTTGTATGAAAGAGAGAGTGAAAAATTTAAAAAACTAGGTTCACTCAAAGATGTAGCAAAGATCTTAGATACAAAAATAGATAAGCTTTTAAAAATTATTAAAGATTATCACTATAAGATTGAGCAATTAGAGGAGGAGCTTTATAGTGATATCTTTGATACCCATTTTATGCAAAAATGGCTTAGTTATAAAAAAAGTATCTCTTTGATACATCGTTTAATGTTTCACGCTTTTATATCTTTTGAGCTCTTTTTATCTCATCATAAACGAAAGAAGAGTAATGCATTTGAGGAGATTGTCTATACCGATATTTTAGAGCATATCAACCGTATAAAGGATATGTCTCAAGATATTGTGGGAAGACTGGATAATCTTTATGATTTTTATCGTGCTAAAGTAGATGAGAAGATGAATAAAAATGTTTACTACCTAACAATGCTCTCAGGGGTCTTCTTGCCATTAACATTGATAACTGGTTTTTTCGGAATGAATACAGGTGGTCTGCTTTGGGTTGATGATCCAAATGGCACATTAAAGGCAGTAGCACTCTCTTTTGTTCTTGAATTTATATTTTTTTTGCCATTTTATCTTTTTAGTAAAAAAAGGGGTTAGCTGCCCTTTTTATACTCTATCGTTTTTGTGGTGGAGATTATTGCAGTTTGGATAACATCTTTTTGCACCCCTTCTGGTAAGATCCCTTTTTCACAAAGCTCTAGAAGTTTATTGATGCGTTCATTTTCAATCTCTTGTGCTTTTAACATTGCATCATTTTGAAGCTTTTGTTCATGAAGTTTTGCTTGAAGTTCACGAGATTTTTTACCATTTAGATACCAAAGAAAAAGCCCAATAAGTAGGATAATAGCAAAAGCAATAGCAATATAAAGATGCGTTTTAGTCTGCTCTTTTTGGACACTGCTTGTAGTTAATGCGACATTTTGTTTAGTTTGGGCATCTATTTTTGATATCTCTATATCTTTTGCAGTTTGTATCTTAGCTATCTCTACATTTGCTTCTGTTTCTAACCTCTTTAGCTCAACTTGATTTTGTCTATCTTTTTCTCTCTCTTGAGCTTTTGCTACAAGTGAGTTTGGATTGATATGAGATTGTTGAGCTCCTATAAGATAGGGTTGCTTTTTAGACTCTTGACACCCTACAAAAGCAACCATTATAAAAAGTACAAAGAGTAGAAAAAATCGCATATACCTATACCTCCATTTGCTTTGGCATCAATAAGAAGATAAGACTTCCTCTTGCCTCATATCTTGTAAGGGTGCCAAGCAGTTATCTAAAATCTTTATCATTAACTGATGTTACGCATATTTCATATCTCTGAGCAAAAAGAGAAAGCATTAGATGCAAGGCAGGTTTTTTCCAGCGTAGCCAACGCTACGGTGGAAAAGTTCTAACGCAGCAGATGATGCTTTATCTTTTTGCCCTTTGGGTGCTATAATTTGCACGCAATTACGGCGTTAAAGATGTTTGAGGCTATTTATAGCCCCTGCACATCTTTGCCTTGTCCTTGCATACAACTTATAGCACTCAGAAATATGAAATATGCGTAACATCAGTTAATAATAAACTAAAAGGAGTTTAAACATGGTACCAACACCAGAACAAGTTGAAGCGATGATGGTTGAGAAGATGGGAGCATTGCCACAGTCTCTTAACAGTGCAAAAGCGATCGATCCAAGATTTTTGGTTGAACAGGCGATGAGCTCGAAGTTTAGTGTTCAAGATGAGCAAAATCCATTTGATATGAAAACTTCAATGATGATCGCTCTTGCAGTCTCTATCACACTAGGAAGCCAGGAGTGTACACAAGAGCAGACAAAAATGCTTAAAAAGATGGGACTTTCAAAAGAGGAGTTGGCTTATATCGTTAGAATTGTCAAACATGCACAAGGCAGTGCAGTTATGGGCAATGCCAAAGCAGCATTTGATACATTTGAGAGTTAAATAATACGAGGCAATCTTTAAAGAGGGTTGCTTCTACGATAGGGCATTAAGATGCTTTATCGTAGAAGGAGCAAAGATGTGGGATTTTCTTAGTTTCAATACTTTTATAACAAGAGATGTTCTAATCTTTTTTTATTATATTACTGCAGTGGGGATTCCCATCGCCCTTTTTCTTTTTAAAGATTATATGTTAAAACATTTTTCGCTTGTTAAAAGAGGCTATATGATGCTACAAAAGTTCTACGATTCACTCCCAACGAATCAAAAGAGAAGGTATTGGAGTGTGCTTATTTTACTTTTTCTTTGTGCAGAGCTTTGTTGGCGAATGATTTTTGAAGCTATGATAGGGTATTTTGATATGCATGACTATCTGCATATGATTTTGGAGACTAATGATGGAAAATGAAGCATGTCATGAGATGAGAGCAGGAGAGGTTTTAAATGCCGCTCATCCTGAGTATCCTTTGTATGAAGCTGTGATCTATGGAAGCAGAGTCGATAGTGCTAAACTCTCTAAAAGGCTGAGTTGTGCTATCAAACATCTACCGCTTCGTGTGTGTTTTTCTTATGAGTATGATCCACAAAAAGCGATAGAAAAAGGGATAAGCAAAGATCCGACTTTAGTACTTGATGGCAAGATATTTTTAGAAGGGCTTGTGCAGTCTGAGGAGATCACAAAGGCCTTTGAAGAGATTATTTAAAAACGGAAAAAGTGTATGTGGAGAGAGGTTGTCGATTATTTAATGATTGATCTGCTGGGTTTTAGTGGACGGATAAACGAGACGGTAAATTTTTTTATCTATGATAGTGTGATTATTTTATCAATAAAATATATTAATATTTAAGATATTTTGTTGGTGGAATAATAATGGGAGAAAACCTGTGAAAATAGAGATTTTAGGAACTGGATGTGCAAAGTGTATAACACTTGAGAAAGTTGTCAGAGATGTTGTTAGCCGACTCGATGGGGATTATGAAGTGGTTAAAGTTGATGACATCATGGAGATTATGCAATACAACATCCTCAGTATGCCGGGCTTGGTTATTGATGGAAAACTCATCTCTACAGGTAAAGTACTTCGTGCTGATGAGATTGAAAAAAAGATCAAAGAAGCAGAAGCAAATCTATAAAAAGTGATATGAATGCAGAGCTATCTTACACACCTTTTGGCATCAGACTCTCTACTTGTTTTCTTGGGAGCATTTTTATCTGGTGGTATAACTGCTGCTGCACCTTGTTCCTTGGTTGCCGTGCCGCTACTAGTAGGCAGTGCTTTAGCACTCAATAAAGAGCTAACAGGTAGAGCAAAAGTCCTCTACACCTACGCCTTTACGGCTCTCTTTGCACTAGGAGTGGCTTTGAGCTTTTCCATTCTTGGGCTGATTGTGGCAAAGTTTGGAGGTTTTTTCTCAGTAGCTCCTTTGTGGGCTTATCTTGTGGCAGGTGTAGTGAGCATCCTTATAGCACTTTATGCTTTTGGAGTTTTCGGAGAGTTTGACAAATCACGAATCATCCATAGACTCATTCGCTTTAGACTTTTTGGTGGATTTTTGATCGGTGTTATCTTTGGATTTGTAAGCACACCTTGTGCCTCGGCACCACTTTTTGCTATTATAACTTTAGCATCTAATAGTGGTTATCTCTATGCTTATGCACTTATCTTAACCTTTGCACTTGGGCACTCTTTGCTGTTACTTATAGCGGGAGTTTCCGTTGGATTTGCACAAAGTGTTGCTTCAAGTAAAGTTATGGCTAAGGTATCGGACTATCTAAACAAGGGGTTTGCTTTGATTCTATTTGGTTTTGGTTTTTACTTTTTTTATGAAGCGTCATTACAATTTTAGGATTTGATAGGATGATAAACTATATACGAAAAACAGATGAAAAACAGCGTTGGCTCTTTTTCTCAACACTGCTAAATGCAGTTTTAGCTGCATCAAAACTTGCTTGGGGATGGATGATGGGTTCGACACTTGTCGTGGCTGATGGCATACACTCCATATCTGATGTTTTTGGCGCACTACTCATCTTTTTGGCACTCTTTTTTGCTGCACATAAATCAAAACGATTTCCTTATGGTTTGCATAAACTTGAAGATATGGCAGCAGTTGTCGGAGGTTTGGGGATTCTCTATGCCGGATATGAGATTATTCACTCTGTATTTTTTGAAACAGGGATGAAAACGCCAGATGATATTTGGAGTACTATTGGGTTTATCTTTGCTATTGTACTCATTCAATATATCTTTTATTTTTATGAACTTAGAGCATCCAAACGACTAAAGTCTCCGGGTGTTCAGGCAGATGCCATTAATTGGCTTGGTGATATCGGTGCAGGGATGATTGTTATCATCGGTCTTATTGCACATCACTATAAAGTTCCTTATGCACAGGAAGTCTCTGTCATTATCATCGTTGCCATGATTTTAAAAGGGGCATTTGATGTACTCAAAGAGGGGACACTCTCTTTGCTTGATGCTGCTGACATTGAGATGAATGATGCTATTGAGAAAATAGTGATGAGTGAACCTGATATTACAGATATAAAACGCTTAAATGTACGTAAATCAGGGAGTGTTTATTTCGCAGATATAGAATTAAGAGTAGCAGAACTCAATGCTGTTAAAGCACATAAAAGTATAGATAAAGTGGTAGATAAATTACATAAAAACATTGATGCCATTGAAGCCGTTACCATTCATTATGAACCGGAACATCCAGCTTATGAAACTGTTGTACGGCTTTTACAAGAAGACAAACAGACACTCAGTCAAAATTTTGGTCGTAGTGTTTGGCTAGAAGTGACACATTTTACACAAGACAAAGAACAAATTTCACAAGAGTACATAAAAAATCCTGCTTTAGAAGCTGAACACGGCAAAGCATTTCGGCTTGTAGCTTTTTTGCTCTCTTTGCATACCGACAAAGTAATACTAGGAAGTGTAGATATGGATGAAAATATCGTAACACTTTTTGATGCTTTAAGTATTGAAATCATACATCAAAATAAGGAAAAACAATAATGAAAAAAATCGTACTATTTTTGGGAGTATTCCTCTTAGTTACTCTGTTTGCAGAGGAGTTAATGCTCAAAGAGACACCTTTTTTGGAGGTTTTAAAGCAAATAGGAAAACATAAGATCACACTTATAGAGGTTGGATCTGATAGTTGCCATAGTTGTCAAAAAATGGGAAAGATTCTTTATAAGATCAAGCAAAAACATCCCGAGTATCCCATCTACTTTGTCAATGTTCGCAAAGAAAGAGAGGTAGCATACAGACTAAAAGTGCAGATGATTCCTACACAAATAGTTGTTAATTCTAAAGGGTATGAGATCTATAGACACATCGGAGTTCTCTTAGAAAAAGAGATAGAAAGGATATTTGAAAAATGAGTGAACATCACCATCACCATGAAGTAAGTGGTAAAAATCTCTTTATCACTATCGTTTTAAATCTTATCATTACCGCTTCACAAATCATAGGCGGTATCATTTCAGGCTCGTTGGCACTTTTAAGCGATGCAATGCATAACTTTAGCGATGTGTTGGCACTCTTTATCGCCTACTTTGCCAACAGACTGGCATCTAGGCCAAATACAAAGACGCGAACTTTTGGCTATAAACGAGCAGAGATCTTAGCAGCCCTTTTTAATGCTTCCGTGCTTATGGGTATAGCTTTTTTTCTTATAGTTGAAGCCTTTCACAAATTTTACCATCCAGAGCCTATCAACTCTTCGTGGGTTATCTGGCTTGGGGTACTTAGTATCGTGCTTAATTCAGCCAGTGTGCTTTTAGTTAAAGATGATGCTCATGAAAATATGAACATCAAAGCGGCATATCTGCATCTACTTACCGATGTTATGACAAGCGTGGCAGTTGTTATAGGTGGGTTGTTGATGCACTACTTTGCCCTTTTTTGGGTCGATCCGCTTATCTCTGCTTTCATCGCACTCTATTTGATCTGGGCATCTTTTGGACTGATCAAAGAGAGTAGTGCGATCTTGATGCAGTTTACTCCAGAGGGAGTGGATGTCGAAGCAGTGGCAAAAAGCATCGCTAAAGAGCCAGAGATCAAAAATGCACATCATCTGCACATTTGGAGACTTGATGATAATCATATCCATCTTGAAGCACATCTGGACTTCAAAGAGGATGTCTTACTTTCAACCTCAAATGCAGTCATAGAGCGGCTAGAAAAAAGACTCCATGATGAGTTTGATATAGAGCATACAACCTTTCAGTGTGAATACAATCGTGATGATGATAAAGGGGTAGTGGTATAAAATTACCTAGTAAAAGTCAAGAGTTTATATTAAGTAATCAGGCAAAATAGATTTCATATCCAATGAGATGAGTTTGGGCCGTATTTGTGCAAAAATTGACGCAGTCGTAGTTATTCTACTTCAAGTCAATTTTTGT
>FPHB01000042.1_pt1 | contig 70038 bp, 85 predicted proteins | sample 1057301 | NCBI WGS metagenome assembly FPHB01 (sample SAMEA4473311, study PRJEB15554) | hydrothermal vent metagenome | biome: marine basaltic hydrothermal vent biome; feature: marine hydrothermal vent; material: water | place: Pacific Ocean | collected 2011-06-14/2011-07-23 | depth 1155 m | reverse complement strand
CAAAATTCTCTACTTCCATCTTACCTCTTCTCGTCCTCTCAAATATTGAGATATTTTGTTGGTGGAGTAATAATCTTTTTTTACAGAAGAATTGCACTCACTTTCCAAAACGAAAGCATTAATCTTTTTAAGCTAAAATAACGCAAAATTTAAATATGAAGGATATTTCATGTTAGTAACAAAAAAAGCACCGGATTTTACTGCTGCAGCAGTACTTGAAGATGGAAGCATTGTAGAGGATTTCAATCTTTATCAAAACTTTGGAGAAAAGGGTACAGTTCTTTTCTTCTACCCACTTGACTTTACATTTGTATGTCCATCTGAGATCATCGCATTTTCTCACCGTATCGAAGAGTTCAAATCTCGTGGTGTCAATGTGATCGGATGTTCAGTTGATAGCCAGTTCTCTCACTGGGCATGGAGAGAGACTCCAGTTGAAAAAGGTGGTATCGGTAGAGTGAAGTTCCCACTTGTAGCTGACCTTACTAAAAAGATCGCATCTGATTATGATGTACTTCTTGATGGCGGTGTTGCACTTCGTGGTTCATTCCTTATCGATGCTGATGGTACTATCCGCCACGCAGTTATCAATGACCTTCCACTTGGAAGAAACATCGATGAGATGCTAAGAATGGTTGACGCTATGCAGTTTACAAATGAGCATGGTGAAGTATGTCCAGCAAACTGGGAAAAAGGTCAAGAGGCTATGAAACCAGACGCTGAAGGTGTTGCAGAGTATCTTGCAAAACATGAGTCTGAACTCTAAAAACCCCTCTTTATTTATGCCGGATTTTACCGGCATATTTTTACCTTACTAACTTATAGCTATTATTACTAAATACTTTTCTCATATAAAATTCTTTAGCCTTTTTATGTGCGTAGATGATGCTACTCCACTGCCTTTTTGGAGCTATCAGCGTGAGTCTTGATGGATTTTTGGCTCTAGAGAGTGCAACATAAAACTGCGAAGGGGCAAAGATCTCGTTTGATTCGATGATAAGATCATCCAAACTCATCCCCTGTGACTTGTGAATCGTAATAGCAAAAGCAAGTTTGATAGGATACTGATAGATACTAAAGATCTCCTCTTCAACTACCTCTAGTTTGCCATCTATCTCCTTTTGGATCCATCTTGTTTTTGATTGTTTTTGTTTCTCTAGTTTAACAACAGTTCCACCGCTTTTTTTAACATAGACTGCCTCCTCTTCTATCTTGACAACGATACCTCTTTCTCCATTGTAATAGTTCCAAGAATTTCGGGTAAAAAGTACTGGTGCTCCAACTTTAAGATGAAGTGCTTTGTCAATCCTTGCATCCTCAAAAAAACGCTCAATCTCAGAAGATTTACTCTTTTTATCTTGTATAACAATCTCAGCCTCTTTGACTATAAGCTCCTCATCGATAAAATCAAGCTGTACTCTATTATGAAAAGCAACCGAAGCATTTTTTCCAAATAAAAATGTAAACTCTCGAAGATCATTTGGAATGGGTTTAATAAAGGCATTGAGGGCGTTATGTACCTCTTCATCTACATCACCGAAGCGTACTTGATGCAGTAATTTTATAAACTCCTCATCATCGGTTCTATAGATCTTGCTCAACTCTATCTTATCAAATCCAAATCGCTCCCACGACTCCGACTCAAATGCAAAGTGTACCTCCCCTTTTGTTATTGGAGGAAGCTGTAAAAAATCCCCAACAACCATCACTCTTCCACTAAAATCAGCCTGTAAAAGTCGAAGACGGATCATATCAAGAAGATCAGCACTCACCATAGAGATCTCATCTATGATGATTAGATCTATCTCATGGAGGATACGTTTGAGCTTTTTAGAGATGGTAAGTTTTCTATCTCGCTCTAACTCCTCTAGATTTGAAGCAATCCCAAACTCAAAAAAACTATGAAGTGTTTGCCCTCCTAGTAGTGTTGCTGCCATACCAGTAGAGGCAAGTTTAGCCACCTTTTTGCCTTCACTCTCAAAGCTCTTTATAAGCTCATTTGTAAGAGTTGTCTTTCCAACTCCAGCACCACCTGTGAGAAAAAGATTGGAGTATTTTAATCTCTCTTGTAAAGTATCAATATTCATATTACTCCCTACTAAAGATAAAAAAAGACACATCTGACTTCGTTAAATTTTTTCATACAAGCGTACAGACGTAAAAAATCTATCAAAAAGATCACCTTTTTCTTATCGATGGAGTAATACTATCAATTTTTAATTAAAAATAGTAGAATAGTTACAAAATAATCACTTCACCGATAAAGGAAAACTAATATGCAAAGAATCTTGATAATAGAAGAGAATAAAGCAGTAGCCAATCTTATCGCTAAAAAAATCGCCTCAGAGTTTGATTTTGAAGTAGATATAGCCTATAAGCTCTCTGAAGCAAAACTTTTTCTTTCTCGTTATAGTTACTTTATAGTACTTACCGAACTTAAACTAGCAGACTCCCCTCATGGAGAGGTTGTTGATTTTTTACTTCAAAAAAAACAAAAAGTTATCATTCTTACAAACAACATCGACAAAGACTTCCGTAAACAGATGCTACAAAAAAATATCATAGACTACATCAATAAAAGTGGAGCTCAAGATATAAACTATGTTATCTCTATGCTTAAACGACTTCAAGCAAACCAAAAACATACAGTACTAGTTGCTGATGACTCAATGCCTATGCGGACAAGATACAAAAATATGCTAGAAAATCTCTTTTTTAGGGTTGTAACAGTAGCCCATGGAGAAGAAGCACTCAACTATCTACAGACAAATCCAAATATCTCACTTGTCGTTACTGACTATAATATGCCAGTAGTTGATGGGCTCGAACTTACAAAAGAGCTTCGATTGGAGTATGATAAAAATGCTCTTCCTATTATTGCTATCTCCTCAAGTGAAGATGAGGAGGTACTTGCTAAATTTTTAAAAAGCGGTGCAAATGACTATATCAAAAAGCCATTTTCAAAAGAGGAGTTCTACTGCAGAATAAACAATACAATAGAGGCGTATGAAAATGTTCAAGCAGTTTTAAATAGTGCAAATCGTGACTTTTTAACTGGTCTTTACAATCGTCGATACCTCTTTGCCAATATAGAGGAGTATCTCAAAAAAGCTGAAGAGGAGTACTCAAAGCTCTATCTTGCTATAGTAAGCATCGACAACTTCAAAGATATAGTTGAAAAATATGGATATGAAGAGGGGGATAGAGCGATTATTACTCTATCTGAGATACTTCGCACAAGTACAAAACCACAAGATTTAGTGACAAGATTTGCTCAAGAGGAGTTTTGTCTTGCACTTTTTGCCCAAAATGATGAGAGAGCTCTAGAGCTTTTTGAGCATATTAGAAAAAATATAGAGGAGTTCTTATTTACTACAAAAGATCAAGAACGCATCCCTTTTATAATCTCTATAGGATTGACCTATTTTGAAGATGGAGACGATATCAATGAGGTAATCAATCAGGCTGATATGAACCTCTATGAGGCAAAAAAGAGCGGAAAAAATAGGATAGTTTTTAAAAAGGAGTAGTATGCAAAACTATAGACCTATCCAAAAGGTATTTGACTAGAGTAGATGATACACTTCTTAGAAGATTCTCAGTCCTATAGCACCAGCTAAAAGATAGAGCATAACAGTAGCGACATCTTCACTTCCATAGAGCTTTCTTAATGGCGTAAAGGATGCAACCACCCCCAAAACAAGAGCAAAAAGAGGTGAAGCTACAAGCACATACGAAGGAAAAATGATATAAGCTAGTACTTGAGTTACAAAGGAGGCTATAAAACCAACAAACACAATAAGCCAGTATCGCTTAGCTCCTAGTGTACATGAACAGCCTACTGTGTTTTTTAAGAGCCTTTTTAGATCAAGATTAAGTAGATACAAAAAGATCATAGCTGAGGCGAGATTTGCTATGATTCTATCTAAAAGGAGTTTGTTTGATTGGCTTATAGGTATAAGATATGCTATGATACCAAAAAGCAAAAAGAGTATGATAGAAGTTATGATCTTTGAGTTATATCTCTTTGTCAAAAGATAGACTATAACACTAAAAAAAGCTAAAATAAAGAGCAAAAATAGAAACATCATACCAACAGTCTAATCAAAAAAAGGAAATAGATGCCAAAGTATATACTGCTTGACACGGAAACAACAGGTGCTGGTGAAAGAGATCGCATCATCCAACTTGGATATCTTGTCCTAGAAGGTAGAGATATCGAGGTGCATAATGAGTTTTGTAGTAGTGAGATCCCTATAAGCTATGGGGCTATGGAGGTACATGGTATAACTCCAGAGATGATTGAGAACAAGCCAAAATGCACCGATCTTTCATCTTATAAAAGACTTCTTGAGCTCAATACTCCTAAGAATTTTCTTATCATTCACAATGCCCCTTTTGATCTAGAGATGCTCCAAAAAGAGGGATTTGAAAATAAAATGCAACTTATAGATACACTTCGCGTTGCCAAACATCTACTTCCAGATGAGGAGGCTCATAGATTACAATATTTTCGATACAAAATGGGGCTTTACAAACTTGAAGATAGTGAAGCTAAAAAGCTTGGCATAGAGGTAAAAGCTCATAATGCCATTGGAGATGTGCTTGTTTTAAAGCTACTTCTTAGTGAACTTAGAAAACTAATCATACAAAAATATCCAGATCAAGAGAGTGTTGCAAAAATGGTAGAACTTACACAAACTCCTATCTTTATCGAAAAGTTTCGATTTGGAAAATATAAAGATAAAACACTCAAAGAGGTAGCAATACAAGATAGAGGTTATCTTGAATGGATGCTCAATAAAATGGAAAATCTCGATGATGATCTTCGATACTCTATAGAAAAAGTCCTACAAGAGGTCTCATAAAGCTACCGAAGCTTTTGGCACTCTTGACATACTCCACTAAGAACAAGAGAGGCAGACTCTATCTCAAAAGAAGATCCTTTAGAGGCACTATCGACTATATCATCAAGATCAAGATAGATATCCCACACTTTATGACATACCTTGCACTGCAAATGAGAATGAGACTCTTTTGTTAATTCATACACGCTCTTTTGCTCAGGAAGCTTCACTTCACTTATAAAAGCATTCTCTATCATTATATTAATATTTTTATAGATTGTAGCAAGAGAGAGTGAACTAAATCTCTCTTTTAATATTGCATAGATCTGCTCTATGCTTAAATGCCCATGTAAATCGAGTGCTTGAGCTATCGCTATGCGTTGTGGTGTAGCCTTTAGCTGATATGATCTTAGTAGCTTACTATAATTTTTCATAATGTGATTATACATTTATTAGTTTAGATAAGACTTTAGAAGAGATATTATTACTCTACCAACAAAATATTCAAATATTTTGTCGGTGGAGTAATAAGACCCACCACTTTTAGTGGATCTTAAAAGCAAATAGTGTTTTTATGACTCTATTTTTGGTCCAGCAGCAGAGAAGTCAAACTCACTCTCCTGTGTTTGATACTTCTTAAAGTTATCGATAAACATCTGTGCTAGTTTATCGCGTGTTTGATCAAATGCCTCTTTATCTTCCCATGCTTCTCTAGGGTTGAGAACTTTTGGATCGATATCTCCTAGTGTTTTAGGAACATGAAGGCGAAAAGTTTTTGTCACATCAAACTCACTCTCATTGATACTACCATCTAAGATAGCATTGATACATGCACGAGTATCTTTGATGCTCATTCTCTTTCCTACTCCATATCCACCACCTGTCCATCCAGTGTTTACAAGATAGACATTAACACCATACTTATCGATCTTTTCACCTAGAAGTTTTGCATAGACAGTTGGATGAAGCGGTAAGAATGCCTCCCCAAAACAGGCACTAAATGTTGCAACAGGCTCAGTGATACCTCTCTCTGTTCCAGCAACCTTTGCAGTATAACCACTAAGGAAGTAGTACATCGCCTGTTCGCGTGTTAGTTTTGAGACAGGAGGAAGAACTCCAAAAGCATCGGCAGTTAGGAAAATGATATTTTTTGGATGACCTGCCATCAAGTTTGGTTGATGATTTGCGATATGCTCTATAGGGTATGAAACGCGTGTATTTTCTGTTTTACTACCATCACAGTAGTCCACCGCACCATTTTCATCACAGACAATATTTTCTAGAAGAGCATTTCTTTTGATAGCACCATAGATCTCTGGCTCACTCTCTGGATCTAGGTTGATAACTTTGGCATAACATCCACCCTCAAAGTTAAAGACCCCTTCATCATCCCAACCATGTTCATCATCACCGATAAGCTTTCTTTTTGGATCTGTTGAGAGTGTTGTTTTTCCAGTACCAGAAAGACCAAAGAAGAGTGCAGTATCTCCATCTTCGCCAACATTAGCAGAGCAGTGCATAGAGAGTTTACCCTCTAGTGGTAACCAGTAGTTCATCATAGAGAAGATACCCTTTTTCATCTCTCCCCCATAGTAGGTTCCACCAATTATCGCGATATTTTCCTCCACATCAAAAGCAACAAACACTTCAGAATTTAGTCCATGCTCCTTCCACTTCTCATCTACTGTTTTACAAGCATTAAAGAGTGTAAAGTCTGGTTTAAACCCTTCAAGTTCTGCTTCGCTTGGTCGGATGAACATATTTTTAACAAAGTGTGCTTGCCATGCTAACTCAGAGATAAAGCGGACATTTCTCCTTGAAGCTTTACTAGCTCCTGCATAAGCATCTATAACATAGAGACTCTTCCCACTTAGCTCTTTTTTAGCTGTTTCAAAAAGATCTTTAAAAACTTCAGGAGAGATCTTTTGGTTTACATCACCCCATGCGATATATCTATTTGATGGTTCTCTATTTACAAAGTATTTATCTTTTGGGCTACGACCAGTAAAGATCCCAGTATCTACTGCAGTAGCACCACTATCTGTCATGGTGCATTCACCATTTTTTAGTTCATGATCGATTAGTTCATCATAGCTTAAGTTATAAAAAACCTCTTTTATATCAGATAATCCCGCTTCTTCGAGTTGTTTGACTATGCTCATTATAAATTACCTTCAGGTGTATTAATTTGCTTTTGAAATTATACTACTACTAAACCTAAATCTAAGGTAAAAAAAAAGCAAAATATACCATTTTTAGAAAATATTTTTTTTCTTTAATTTTTTTTTATGATTGAAATTTATTTTAAGCTTTATTTGTATATAATTTCACTCCACAAAATAGAGTGTGGTCGCGTAACTCAGTGGTAGAGTGCTTCCTTGACATGGAAGTGGTCACTGGTTCGAGTCCAGTCGTGACCACCATCTTCTCTTTATTTATCTTCTTTGATTTCTATTTTTTTAAAATGCTAAAACTCAAAAAATTACAATAAAGATCATATAAAGCTATATAAAAAACTCATACTGCTTTTAAGAGCTTTAAGATAACTCCTTTTGAAGTATCTCTATACACTCTTTTAAAATTGTAAAATATCTCTCATACGAGATCTCTTTACCCTCTTTTGCTAGATCCTCTATCTCTTTAAGAACTTGTGTGATACTCCCTAAACCAAAAGATGCACTTCCACCTCTTAGTTTATGCGTTAAAGCAACTATCTGCTCACTATCATTGGCTAAAATAGCCTCTTTTAATGGCTCCATACTCTCTTTTAAACTAGAGATATAGGCTCTAAAAAGAGGTTTTATAGTTGTTATATCAACTCCTAGATTATCTTGAAGCTCTTTTAATAGCTTAGAGATATCTATCTCTCTTTTTTGTGCATATGAGGTGATCACTCTTCGAAGTTCCTCTATCTCTATAGGTTTGATGATATGATCATTCATCCCCGCTGATAAAATTTGCTCTCTCTCATCATTTAAAGCATGAGCAGTTAGAGCAATAATAGGTGTTGTTTTATCACTCTTTCGTATCTCTTTAGTTGCCTCTATGCCGCTACATTTTGGCATATTGATATCCATAAGTATAATATCATAAGAGTTCTCTTTTGCCTTTTTTATCGCTTCTTCTCCATCATGAGCAAATGTATAGGATATATTTGGGTATTTTTCTAAAATAGAGGATAAAAGTTTACGATTTATCTCATAATCCTCTGCAATAAGCATCTTCAACTCTTGTGTAGAGAGAGAGCAATCTTGCTCTTTCTCTTTTGTGATAGATTTATTTGGGAGCATTTTTATATCACATTTTGGAAGTGTTATCTCAAAAAAGAAGGTTGAACCTCTCTTTGGTACAGACTCAACCTCTAATTTCCCACCAAAAGCTTTTACAAGATTTGCACTGATATTTAGCCCTAGTCCTGTTCCACCAAACTCCCTTGTGGTTGAGCTATCAGCCTGTACAAATGGCTTAAAAATAGTCTTAATCTTCTCTTTTGGGATCCCTATACCACTATCTTTAACCAAAAAGCGAATAGTTTGAACTTTTTTATCCTCTTTTGTTACCTCACTCCTTAAAAGGACTTCTCCATTTTTTGGAGTAAATTTAATGGCATTTGAAAGTAGATTAGTAATAACTTGTCTCAATCTTGTAGGGTCACTTTTTAGACACTTAGCTATATTTTGATCCAATTCTATCTTATAGTGAAGATCTTTCTGCTTTGCAAGTGACTCCAAAAGTGCATAAGTTTCAAAGAGCTCTTTTTTAAGATCTACTGGTATGGATTCTAACTCTAACTTCTCATTGGCTATCTTTGATGAATCCAATATATCATTGATAATATGTAAAAGTGATTTTGTAGAACTTCTGATAATATCAACATACTTTTTTTGCTCTTGAGTAAGTTTGCTCTTTTCTAAAAGCTCTATAAAACCTAAGATACCATTCATAGGAGTACGAATCTCATGCGACATATTTGCCAAGAACATTGCCTGAGCAGCTTCTGCTTTTTGGGCTTTTTGTTTTGCAAGTTCTAACTCTGTTATATCCTCCCTGACTGCCATATACTCAACTATAGTCTTGCAATCAACATCAAAAATTGGGAAAATATGTGTATTTACATAGTAGATAGAACCATCTTTTGCTCTGTTTGAGAGGATTCCTTGCCAAACTTTTCCCTTTTTAATAGTTGCCCACATCTGCTTAAAGAGGCTTTTATCTACTTTTGGATCTCGAACTATATTGTGAGGTTTCCCCAAAAGCTCCTCTTTTGTATAGCCACTTATCTCCTCAAAACGCTCATTTGCATAGGTGATAATCCCCTTTGGATCTGTTCTTGAGATGATAACAACACTATTGATCGCATTTAAAATCTCATCTAGTTTAAACTTAACAGACTCAAATTCTTGCTGTTTAACTTCAAAGTTTGCAGAGACATAGTCTATAAGGTGTAATATAGCACTTCCTGATGCTCTTTTTTTCTGCTCTTTAGGTGCTTTTATCTTTTTTTGGTGCGACTCTTTTTGTACTCGTTCTGCTATAAAGAGTAAAGATGTTGCCATATTTAAAAGAAAGGTCTCTTTTTTCCTACCATAAAACTCCCCATAGGTAAAAAAGCCTACCAATGGAACTTTATCTATTTGAGTAAATGCTCTTTCTAACTCTAAAAATAAAAACTCTCTCTTAGAGGCACACGCATAACAAAAAAGAGCTTGAAAATCCCAGTTTTTTGGCTCTTTTTGCTCTATAAGCTTATGCTTATCGATATAGGCAAGACTACTAAAGCTAAAGCGAACACGATCTCCTACATTAAAACTCCCAGTATAAAGAGCACTTCCATCATCAAAACTTTTTAACATCATACGAGCAAAACTAAGTCCATTTTGCTCTTTTAATAAAGCAAACTCTATTGCTGAAGAGGGGAGATCTTTTACCACCTCCTCCCCTAAAACCTCTTTATAAAATGCGATCGTTGGGATGTTGTTAATCTCATAAATTCTATTATCTTCTACTTTAGTGATTGTAAATGTTGGACCTATTGCTTTTCTTCCTAGGTTATAATCATTATAGACATCAAGATCATCTCCACTAAGAGCAACTGCAACTGCTCCTTTTGTATAAAGTTTATCTTGAAAAAGAATAAAGCTCTCTTTAAACTCTAAAAGATCGGCTCCAACACCACCGGCAATAGCCACTCTCTCTCCACTATTCTCTCTTAATCCAGCTATATATTGCTCCCCCTTGTGCCCAAAAGCATCGATAAAGGAGATAAGTGCTTTTGTATCCTCTTTTATAAGTGTATAGGCCACCTTTTTTCCAAGTAGGTAGGAGTCATCATTATCTACATAGGCACCTTCAACTCTACTCTCTTTAAAGATAGAAATAGATAATACGATCTCCTTTTGAACATAGACTCTATTTACTATCTCTCCAGCACTTGAAGAACCTATAAGCGTAGCATTGGGCAATAAGTGGCATACCTCTTTAGCGCAATCCTTTGTTCTCTCTTTATCTTTTGAAGAGAAGAGCTGGATTAGGATCTTCTCACTTTTTCTCTCAATACCATTTTTATCTAAAAACTCTAAAAGGTTATCTTTTGTCGTGTATCTATGTATCAGTTGTCTCATAATTTTTTCTTTACACTAGTTGCAAGATGGTATCTCTCCATCTTTTGCATATTTCCACACAAAATCAAATAGATTTTTTATATCTCTTCTTTTCATCTTTTTGATCTTCTCTGAAGCACTAGGACAGATATCTATCCACTCCTTTTGAAGTCTATTTTGCTCTTTTAGGCTATCCCACTCATCTTGTGTATATCTTTTTGCAAAAGATGCACCATCTTCGATACCATCTCTTCTACACTCCTGAGCAAGATTTTTCATATAAAATCTCTTTCCAAATCGTGCATTTGCAGATGCAGGAGTAGAAAGTAGCACTAAAAAGGTCACTGTTAGTATCAAAAATGTTCTCATCTTGCTCCTCCTTCTAAAGAGTACCTTTTCTAAAAGATAGACGCACTTTATCTTGCTTAAGCTTTTTATAGAGCTTCTCTTTAGCTTTTTTTAATTCTGTATCATCGTAGCCAAAACGCTCTTTTATCAGCTTATCATCTATATCAGCACTATCCATCGCAAAGAGACGAAACTCCTTTTTGGTTAGTTTTGCTTTTAGGGTATTGTGGAGTTTTACCGCATCCTCTTCTATCTCCATCTCCTCCCATGGAGCATAAATAGCACAAAGAGTTGTATAGATATCAAGCTTATCATGATACTGTCGCCATATGGAGTTTTCTAACATTATATATGCTCCAATACTTTTGTAAGATCTTTCTCCTCTATGACAATATTTGCCTCTTTTTTGAGTATCTCTTTAGCACAAAATGCTACACGCGTACCAGCATGAGCAAACATACTGAGATCATTTGCTCCATCCCCACATACAAGAGTCTGCTCTTTTGTGATGTTCATCAAAGCCTGAAGTCGTGTTAGCATATCTCCTTTAGAGAAGTTAAACATCATATCCCCTCCAACAAGACCTGTAAGTTTACCATCTTTATGGTGCAGTGCGTTAGAGAAATCAGCATCAAAACCTAATACATCCTTTGCATAACTAGTAGCAACACGAAAACCTCCACTAAAGCAGACCACTCTGACTCCCTTTTTGTGAAGTGCATCGATCATCTCTTTGGCTCCCTTCATGTAGGGAAGCGAGTGGCTTATCTCCTCTACTTTTTTATACTCCAATCCCTTTAAAAGTCCTACACGCTGGATCAAAGACTCAAAAAAGTCCAGTTTTCCCGCCATTGTCTCCTCTGTTATGCGACTCACCTCCTCTTTGATCCCAAGCTCCTCGGCAAAAAAGTCAATCGTCTCCCCATCCATCAATGTCGAATCAAAATCAAATACTGCTAACTTTAAATCCATTAAACCCTCTTTTGTTATAATTTTAAAATTATATCAAAAAGAGGATACCATTTGTTTAAGAGACTTGCAAACAAACTAAAAAATGATACATACATAACCCTTGAAACTACTCCTCCGCATGAGCCTAGATTTGCTCCTGTGATAGAGAGGATAGAGGAGTTGGGACTGCATACACTTGTTGATGGTTTTACAACAACCGACTCTCCTCTTGCAAAAATGAAGTACAACTCTCTCTTTGCCGCACAGATGCTCCAACGACGGTTTAACAAACCAGCTATTGCTACGATGAGTATGCGTGATCGTAACAAGATAGCCCTCCAAAGTGACCTCCTAGGTGCCAATGAAGCAAATATAAGAGCGATCTTAGCACTTACTGGTGATCCAGCTTCAATCTCTGATCAGCCAAATACAAAAGCAGTTGTTGAAGGAGACAGCACACTACTCTTAGATATCATAGAGTGCTTTAATAGCGGTATCGATTATGCAGGAAAGCCCTTTAAATCTGCACCAGATCCTATCCTTGCTTTTGCAGTTATCAACTCCTATGCCAAAAACCCAAAAACACTCCAAAAAAAGATGCAAAAAAAGATCAAACATGGAGCCAAAGGGATCATCACACAACCAGTTTATGATATAGAAAATGCACAACTTCTACTAGAGCTCTTAGATAATGCAAACAAAGAGTGTTGCAATGAACGAAAAAAAGCAGAGCTTGTTTTGGGGATTTTTCCGATTACTCGACTAAGAACAGCACAGTTTCTCGCCTCTCATGTACCAGGCATCAATGTTCCACCTTGCTGGATAGAGGAGCTAAGAAGTGCTAGTAGAGATGGCGTTGAAAAAGAGTATGAGGTAGGTTTTGCACTCAGTAAGAAGCTCTTTGAGGACCTTAAAAAACTCCATCCAAAGATGCATATCATGACTGCAAACAACTTTGCACTTGCAAAGGAGCTGCTCTCTTAGAGAGCTAGTGCTTAAGTATTTTTAGATCACCATCTTGATATTTTTATGCTTTTTTAGCTCTTCATAGATGGTCTGTCTATCATCATCATTATGAACAAGCATATCGAGATTCATACTTGTGTATTTGCCACCTTTACTTTTGTTGGACTCTGAGAGCTTGTGTTCACGCTCATCGACGATCTCTTTAACCGCCTCTTCGATCCCCTCCATACTCTCGCCTATAACCTTATAGCACCAGTTACATGGGTACTCAAGCTCTACCTTTTTTTTACTATCGTTGATAATCTCCACTCTTTCCTCCTGATTTTTTCTCTAGTTGGACATTGCGTATGACCATCCCTTTATCGATTGCTTTAAGCATATCATAGATAGTCAAAAGTCCGATGCTCACTCCAGTAAGAGCCTCCATCTCCACTCCGGTTTTACCAGTTAGCTTTGCCGTTACATAGAGCTTAAACCCTGGAAGATCTGGAAGCTCCTCCACATCACAGTTGATACCACTTAAGTTCAACGGATGACACATTGGGATCAGGTCACTTGTCTTTTTTACTCCCATGATTGCCGCAATCACTGCCGTTTGTAAAACGGGACCTTTTTTGGCGGTATTATTTACAACAGCTTCATATGCTTCACGCGTTACCTCGATGATCCCACTTGCAACTGCCGTTCGGGTGGTATTGTCCTTATCAGACACATCGACCATCTTTGGTCTATCTTTTTCATCCAGATGTGTTAGATTTGCCATGTTCAACTCTTTTTTTGTTGATTATAGCATAAACTTCTTTTGCTTTTTGGTACTCATGTGGCTTGTTGAGATTAAAAAAGAGCTCCTTTTGAGAAAATGAAACCAATGTCGCATCCACCTCATCAAGCAGTTTTCTTAGCTTATGTTCTCCCTTTATAAGCATCGCTTTAAAAGAGCTCTGCAGTGAGCGATGATAGATCCCACACAAAGCCTCAACTCCATTGTGACTCAGTGCCAGTGTTGCATCACTTTCTGCTTTGTCAGCCTCTATCAAAGTGGCGATAATACCCTCATCTACAAAAGGCATATCAACCCCTAGTACAAAAAAACGCTCCACATCCAATGCACCATATATCGAAACAAACCCAGCAGTTGGAGCAAAGACATCACTTTTATCTACTATAAAATCAGCTTTAAATGGAAATTTATTTGGATCTTTTGTGGAGATATAGACTTTGGAGAAGATCTTTTGAAGTCTGGTATATTGGTACTCGCTAAGCGTATCATATCCGCCAAAGGGAAGGAGTGCTTTATCCTCTCCCATTCGGCTGCTTTTTCCCCCGGCAAAAAGAACACAAGGGATATCAAACATCTATCTAGGGTCGGTGATATAGCCAGTAAGTGCCGAAGCTGCCGCTACTGCAGAGTTGGCTAGGTACACTTTTGAGCTTCTACTTCCCATACGACCGACAAAGTTTCTGTTGGTTGTTGAGACTGCTACCTCATTATCACCTAGTATCCCCATATAACCACCTAGACACGCACCACAAGTTGGGTTACTCACTACCCCACCAGCTTCGATGATGATATCGATATATCCAAGCTTTTCAGCCTCTCTAAAGATACGCTGCGTACCTGGAGTGACAATCAAGCGTACATCTTCATGCACTCTTTTGCCTTTGAGTATCTCAGCAGCAGTTTTAAGATCCTCCAAGCGACCATTTGTACAGCTTCCTATAAATGCCTGATCGATCTTGATCTTATCTGCAACCGCTTTGGAGACCGGATGTCCATTTGATGGAAGATAAGGGTATGCGATCACCGGCTCTAACGCACTCACATCGATCTCGATGATCTCTACATACTTCGCATCAGGATCACTATAGTGGATACGAGGCTTTCGTGCTAGGTCTTTCTCTTTTAAGAAGGCCTCTGTAACCTCATCATAGGCTACGATCCCATTTTTTGCACCTGCTTCGATCGCCATATTACACATAGAGAAGCGATCATCCATACTCAAGTGCTTGATCGCATCGCCGGTAAACTCCAGTGCCTTATAAAGAGCACCATCTACACCTATCATGCGGATAATCTCTAGGATGATATCTTTACCGGTTGTATATTTACCAGGTTTACCAGTGAGTACAACCTTGATACTCTCAGGTACTTTAAACCAGTTGCCACCTGTAACCATCGCAAAAGCTAGATCGGTACTTCCCATCCCTGTACTAAAAGCACCAAGTGCTCCATGCGTACATGTATGACTATCTGCACCGATGATCACATCACCTGGTACTACTAACCCCTTTTCTGGCAAAAGTGCATGTTCGATCCCCATATCCTTCTCATCAAAGAAGTGCTTCATCTTATGCTTTTTGGCAAAGTCTCTTGAGATACGTGCCTGATTTGCACTTGCGATATCTTTTGCAGGGATAAAGTGATCAAGCACTATAGAAAAGCCATCAGGATTTGCTAACTTTGTTGCTCCCACATCCTCAAACGCTTTGATGGAGATAGGCGTTGTGATATCGTTACCTATAACCATATCGATAGGAGAGCGAACGATCTCTCCGGCATAGACCTCTTTACCTACATGTTCACTAAAAATCTTCTCGGTTATCGTCTGACCCATTTCTAACCTTCTAAAATAAAGTGCAAAATTATATCTAACCCTCTCTCTTAAAAAACTTAAAAAACTCTTACCCCTCTTTATCGCTTAAGCTAAGCTTAATCATAAAGCCATTATTATGTCAAAACTAAAAGAGGACAAAAATAGTCTTATTTAAAAAGGATTGAAAAACGATGAAAGTCTATTTGGATAACAACGCCACAACAATGGTCGCTCCTGAAGTAGTTGAGGAGATGCTGCCATTTTTTAGCCAGATGTATGGCAACCCAAACTCACTGCATAAGTTTGGTACTGAAACTCACCCACATATAGCCAAAGCGATCGATCGCATCTACAAAGCGATCAATGCAAGTGATGAGGATGATGTGATCATCACTTCATGTGCCACAGAGTCAAACAACTGGGTACTCAAATCTGTCTATAACGACAAGATCAAAAATGGAGAGAAAAACCATATCATCACAACCGAAGTAGAGCACCCATCTGTACTTTCAACATGTAAATGGCTTGAGGAGCAAGGGGTGAAGGTAACCTACTTGCCGGTAAATGAAGAGGGAATCGTTGAAGCACACATTGTTAAAAGCTTCATTACCGACAAAACGGCTCTTGTTTCTGTTATGTGGGCAAACAACGAAACTGGTATGATCTTTCCAGTTAAAGAGATCGCCGAGATCTGTCGTGAGCGAGGTGTACTCTTCCATACTGACGGCGTTCAGGCAGTAGGGAAGATCCCAGTGGATGTCCAAGATGTCAAGCCTGACTTTATGAGCTTTAGTGCACATAAATTCCATGGACCAAAAGGAGTTGGAGCTCTTTATATTAAAGATTCTCAAGCGCTTACTCCACTGCTTCATGGTGGAGAGCATATGGGTGGAAGAAGAAGCGGTACGCTCAATGTCCCAGGTATTGTTGGTATGGGTAAAGCGATCGAGATGGCAACTGAAAACATCGAAGAGACGATGGCAAAAGTAAGAGCCAAACGCGACAGACTCGAAGATGCACTTTTAGAGATCATCCCAGATACCTTTACCGTTGGAAGCAGAGAGAAAAGAACCCCAAATACGATCCTTATCTCCATCCGTGGAGTCGAAGGTGAAGGGATGCTTTGGGATCTTAACCGCTATGGCATAGGTGCAAGTACCGGAAGTGCATGTGCAAGTGAAGATCTTGAAGCAAATACAGTCATGTTAGCTATCGGAGCTGATCATGAACTCGCTCACACAGGCATACGCCTCTCCCTCTCACGCTATACGACCGATGAGGAGATCGACTATGTGATCAAACACTTCAAACAGGCAGTTGAGCGACTCAGAAGCATCTCAAGTTCTTACGCAAAAGTTGCCCCTACTCCAGGTGGCGAAGCACAAGCGTGTGAGATGCATTAAAAAAGTTTTGAGTTTTGAGTGTTGAGGATTTTTAAAATCCTCAAAAAGCACCAATGGGTGCGTGGGCTCCCCGCTGAGGGAAACCTAGCGTTAGCGTAGGTAGCGGGATTCACTCCCGATACCGTTCAAAAAGGGAATATATGGTTCCCTTTAAATTTGAAAAATTTAAAGGACATGATTATGGCAAAAAATGATTTGATTGGTGGATCTTTGTGGGATGAGTACTCTAACAAAGTACAGGAGTTGATGAATAACCCAAAAAACCAAGGTGAGATCACGCCAGAAGAGGCTGAATCTCGTGGGCATAAACTTATCGTTGCCGATTTTGGTGCTGAGAGTTGTGGGGATGCGGTTCGTCTTTACTGGGAAGTTGATCCAAAAACTGACAAAATCATCGATGCGAAGTTTAAAAGCTTTGGATGTGGTACGGCGATAGCCAGTAGTGATATGATGGTAGAGCTTTGTAAAGGCAAAACCGTCGATGAGGCAGTAAAGATCACCAATATCGATGTAGAAAAAGCACTTCGTGATGATCCAGATACTCCAGCCGTGCCACCACAAAAGATGCACTGCTCCGTTATGGCGTATGATGTTATCAAAAAAGCAGCCGGTCTTTATAAAGGGGTTGATGCAGAGAGCTTTGAAGAGGAGATCATCGTTTGTGAGTGTGCACGTGTGAGTCTCTCTACACTCAAAGAGGTGATCCGTCTTAATGATCTCAAAACAATCGAAGAGATCACAGACTACACAAAAGCTGGTGGCTTTTGTAAAAGCTGTATCAAGCCAGGAGGTCATGAAGAGAGGGAATACTACCTTGTAGATATTTTAGCTGAAACTAGAAGAGAAATGGAGGAAGAGAAAATGAAAGAGGCACTTGAAGCAAATGAAAATGGGGATTTTGAAAATATGACACTTGTTCAGCAGATCAAAGCAATCGATGCCGTTATCGATGAAAATGTCAGACAATTCCTTGTTATGGATGGTGGAAATATGGAGGTCGTTGATATCAAAAAGGGTGATGAATATATCGATGTCTATATTCGCTATATGGGAGCTTGTAGTGGATGTGCAAGTTCAACGACTGGAACACTCTATGCGATAGAGAGCACACTTAAACAAAAGCTCTCTCCAAATATCCGCGTTCTTCCTATCTAAACATAAAAAGAGAGGCTCTCCTCTCTACCACTGATCATAGTGTATCAATCTATCAAGATCTTCACGCTGAAGCCAACCAACCTCTTCTAGTTCTGGATTTTTACGAAAACTAGAGACATATCCAACACATAGATATGCTATAGGGGTTATATGTTTTGGGATATTGAGAATCTTTTGAAGTGCTTTGTTGTCGATGATACTTACCCATCCAACACCTATATTTTCTGCTCTTGCAGCGATCCATAGGTTTTCTATAGCACATACGCTACTATATAGATCCATCTCTGGAATCGATGTTCGACCTAAAACAACTGGACCATTGCGGCTTTGATCACAAGTTACGCAGATCCCTATAGGTGCCTCCATAATCCCCTCAAGTTTAAGTGATTTATAGAGTTTTCTCTTCTCATTGTCAAACATCTTGATAGCTTTTTCGTTTGCCTCTTTAAAAGCCTCTTTGATTTGATGTTTTTTATCTTTATCTTTTACGATGATAAAATCCCAAGGCTGCATAAAGCCCACACTAGGTGCATGATGAGCCGCTTTTAGTATCCGCATCAAGACATCGTTTGGGATCTCTTTTGATTCAAACTCCGATCTTACATCTCTTCTTGCAAAGATCGTCTTATAGACTGCTTCACGCTCTTTTTGTGTTATATACATCCCCTATCCTACTCTGTTTTGATACTAAAAACAACTCTTCTAGATCTTTTTTGATCCTCTTGTTTATTGTATTTTACGACTTGAGCAAAGCTCTCTCCACTACTTTTTAGAAGTTTTGCAAGAAGATGCTCCGTTTGAGTATCTAAGTGGCTAAAGATATAGCGTGTTGTGTTATATGCTCGTTTTATAGAGAGATCTAAGTTATTGAGATAGCGTTTTTTAAACTCTCTAGATGCTTTCCACTCACTTGAAGTATGCCCTATGATTTCAAGCCCTTTTATACTCTTTTGATGCTTTTTTAAAAATGGTATAAGCTTTTTACTAAAATGATCTAAAAAGCTCTTTTGCTCCCTCTTTAGATTACTTCGACCTACATCAAAAAGGAGCGATGGTGCTATAAGGGTTATATCAAGATTTGGATCGATTGTTATCCTTTTATTTTTGATATCATCTTTAAAAAGTTTTCTTAGCTCTACATAGAGACTCTGTTTGATTTTTGAGCTCTTTTTAGGAAGCTTTGCTAAAGTACAATCCGAATGGATCTTTGCCATATACATATGTGCTACTTGTGAATTTTTTAAAGTTGAAACGCCAACGGCTATCGCGTCTCCATCTCTTAAGATTGTAGTTGCGTTAAAAAGATCATAATTTGGCGTTCCAAAATGCTCTTGGCAAAGGATATCAAAGTTTTCATCTAAAACCATAACCAGTGCATCTGTATTGTAACGATCCTTTGTGTCTCCAACTGCTATAAGGTTTGCATTTGTAAACTCTTTGATATCATTTAGTTCACTTTCATAATATGTAGTAAGTTTTTTATCGATAAGGATATTTCCCTGTAGATCAAATTTAACCAACTGGATCTGCTTTTTATTATCTATATCTTTATAAGAAAGCACCGCCAAGAAGGTACCATCACGCAAGGCAATTAGCCGTTTTGGATAGAGTGATCTCTTCGTATCAAAGTGTTTTAACCATATTTTATTACCATTTTCCCCTATACGCATAAGTGTCATGATATGATGTGTATCATAAGTTGTTGATGCTAAAACTACAATGCTTCCATCATCTGCTTCAACCGCATCGATCCCACTATCATCATGCTCAGTACCATACTTTTTGCTCCAAAGCATCCTCCCATTTGCATCAAAACGCGTTAAATATATATCACTAAGCCCTAAACCTGTTCTAAAAAGAGGATCATTTAGATCCCTTGATGTCGTAGAGCTTCCTACTGCTATTACTCCATTATCTCTTAGTTTTATAAGTTTATTTAGTTTATCATAGTTTTTTGTTCCAAACTTCTTAAAAAAAAGAGTCTTTGCACTCTTATCTAATTTACTGACTATGAGTGAACCATCAAGTGAATATCCACCTAAAAAATAACCATCTGTTGGTGTTTTAAGAATAGCGACTGCTTTGTCAAATCCAGCAATATTTAGAGATCTTTTATACTCAAGCTCTCCATCATCTTCTATTTTTAAAAGTGTGACCCTTTTTCTATAGTGGTTTTTATAAGTATTTGCAAGATAACTAAAGGGATCGCTATAGTATGCTTGACTCTTTTTTGCTTTATAACTATGAGTAACTCCAACTGCAGTTACTGTATCATCATAATTTTGTGTGACATCATAAAGGATAGCATTATATTTACTAGGATAGGTAATCAAAAACTTCTGCTCTTTGGCTATAAGAGTAAAGTTTAAAATTAAAAATAATAGAATGATTTTCATAATAGAGACTTTTTAAACTGTTAGTAGCAAAAAAGATTCCAAAATTTGAAGAAAATGGCACCGAAGTGCCAAAAAGTAGAGGAAGAGATCTTACTTAAGAATCTCAAAAGGGTTAGGAACAACCTCTTTTCTTGTAACAACATATGGGACAAATGCTGCTGCACGAGCTCTTTTGATAACTGTAGATACCATATCTTGGTGTTTTTTACAGTTACCTGTCAAACGACGAGGCATAATTTTATATCTCTCAGAGAGAGAAAATCTTAAACTAGCCACATCTTTGTAGTCGATAAAATCAACTTTCGCTTCACAATATTTGCAATATCTTTTTTTGTATTTTCTTTTTTCACTCATTTTCTAACCTTCTAAAATGGAATTTCATCTTCATCGATATCTATCTCTGGGATAGCATCGTTGCTAGGCATCTCTTTTGGAGTAACACTAGGTTGTGGTTGCTCATAAGATGGTGTTGCTGGTGCAGTGTATGGATTTGACTGCTGGTTGTTGTATCCACCATTTTGTGGTTGTTGCATCCCACTACCACCTCCATAAGGTTGTGCCTGTTGATTATAGTTACCATAACCACCCCCCTGTTGAGGTGCCATAGTAGCTGTTTGGGCATCTGCTCTTGAGTCAAGCATTTGCATGTTTTCAACTGTTACAGAGTGCTTACTTCTTTTAGCACCATTTTGATCTACCCATTGTTCAAATATCAGTCGTCCCTCTACAAGGATTTTACTCCCTTTTCTTAGATACTGATTTGCTATCTCACCACTTCGCCCAAAGAAGGTAATGTCGATAAAGCAAACCTCTTCTCTTCTTTCACCATTGACAGTAAACTTTCTTGAAGTTGCGATAGCACTCTTTGCTATAGCACTTCCATTTTGAGAGTATCGGAGTTCGATATCCCTTGTGAGGTTTCCAACTAATATAACTTTGTTAAACATGGGTTATCCTTTTTTTATACGGATTACTCCGCTGCCTCTTCTGTAGCAGTTTCCTCTTTTTTCTCTTCAGCTGGAGCTGCTTTTGCTTTTTCTACCATCTTTGTCCATGCTGTTATCTCTTTTTTGTTGTCATACTTAACAGTCATAAAGCGTAAGAGATTTTCGTTGATTCTAAATCTTCTTTCGATTTCACTAATAGCTGAAGGCTCTACAGTGTAATAAACTACATAGTAAAAACCTCTTTGGTTTTTTTGGATAGGGTAAGCAAGTTTTCTCATACCCATTGTCTCAGTAGCAGCAATCTCAGCACCATTTGATGTGATAACCTCTTCTACTGCCTTTAGTTCTTGCTCAAGCTCCTCTTGTGTAAGTGTTGGCTTGATGATCACTAAGTTTTCGTAATGTCTCATAGAGTATAGTCTCCTTTTGGTTTTTGCCATATGGCATAGTTTCCCTTTCGGCTATAAATGCATCCTAAAGACACAAAGAGAAAGGAACGCGGCATTATACATAAGATCTGCTTAATGTATGTTGATACAAACAATATATCAACCAAATTAGAATAAAATTAGAATAAAGTTGTGTTTTAGATTTTGAAATTGCAAGGAGTAATTAGTGGTGGCCTGTCGCGGAATCGAACCACGGACACAGTGATTTTCAGTCACTTGCTCTACCGACTGAGCTAACAGGCCGTAACTTTGAAGTGGCGAAATTATATTCTAACTATACTGAAAGTAAGCTTAGTTTGATAAAATGATGTAAAATTATCCTCTAAAACTCATCTCTACAAAGATGAGTCTTAGATTGACTAGACCATTCCACCCTCATACTGAGCTCGAAGCTTTTCTTTTTCTGCCTCTCTTTTGGCTTTTTCAGCTAGTTTAGCTCTATATGCTTTGACATCAAAGCCAAACCACATAAGGATTGGTGAAGCAACAAAGATGGAGGAGTAGGTACCAACGATGATACCAACTAGCATCGTAAAGCTAAAGGCGTAGATGATCTCTCCACCAAATAAAAAGAGTGTAAGGATAACAAAGAAGGTTGTAAGTGATGTCAGTGTTGTTCTTGAGAGTGTCTTTGTAATAGACTCATTGATGATTGCTTCAAGTGAACTCTCTTTAGATGTGACGATCCCCTCTCTAATACGGTCAAAAACGATAATGGTATCATTGAGTGAATATCCTAAAAGTGTTAACAGTGCTGCAAGTACATCTAAATTGACATCAACACGAAAAAGACTGATAAAGCCAAGTGCTATAGATACATCATGAACAAGTGCAAAGATAGATGCCACTGCAAACCGCCACTCAAATCGAAACGCAACATAGATAAGGATCGAGGCGATAGCCAAAAACATCGCCATCAACCCCTTCTCTCTTAACTCACTTCCTACCTTTGGTCCAACGATATCAACGCGTCGGATCTCAAACTTTCCTGTTCCCTCAAGTCGTTTGCGTACAATATCACCAATATCTTGCTTCACATCTTTAGAGGATGTCTTCATGCGGATGATCACCTCATCTGGTGAACCAAACTCAGTGATAGAAGCATCAGCAAAGAGCGGATCATTTTTAAGTTTTTGACGCATCTGCTCTATTGGTGCCTTTCCTTCATACTTTATCTGTACGATCGTTCCTCCAGCAAAATCGATCCCATAGTTTAGCCCCTTTGTCGCAAGAAGCACATAAGAAAGAAGCATCAGTGTGAGGGAGATCGCTATAGCGATTTTGGATTTGCCCATAAAGTTATATGGTTTTGTATATCTGAAAAATTCCATCGTTATGCCTTTATCCCAAACCAGAAGTGGTTATTTTTACTTTTTGCTATCCTCTTTTCTAGCATCTCATATATCCCATGCGTTCCCAAAATAGCAGTAAGCATAGAAGCTAAGATACCAATACTCATCGTAATAGCAAATCCCTTTATCGCACCTGTTCCATAGACATAAAGCACAACCGCAGCGATTAATGTTGTGATGTTTGCATCAAGGATCGCACTCATAGCATTAGAATATCCATCCTCTATGGCTTTATGAATAGAGACCCCTTCTCGTAAGAGTTCTCGTATCCGTTCGGTGATGATAACATTGGCATCAACTGCCATACCAACAGTCAAAACGATACCAGCCATACCAGGAAGTGTCAGTGTCGCTCCAAAAAGTGCCATAATCGCTAAAATCAAAAAGAGGTTGGCTATAAGAGCTATATTTGCTATGACTCCTGCCATTTTGTAATAAAGCACCATAAAGAGCATAACAAGCACAAAGCCACTCACTAATGCTATCATACTCGCTTTGATACTATCAGCCCCTAGACTAGGTCCTACACTTCGCTTCTCTAGCATATATATAGGAGCTAAAAGAGCACCACTCCTTAGAGCAATAGCCAAATCTTTTGCTTCAACTACTGTATAGTTTCCTGATATCTGTCCACTTCCCCCACCGATACGCTCATTGATACGAGGATCGGAGTAAACTTTACCATCAAGCACGATAGCTAGTCTCTTACCGACATTTTTACCAGTAAAGTCACCAAAGATCTCCGCTCCTTCAGCATTGAGTGTGAAGTCGATAACTGGGCGGTTATTTTGGTCAAACCCTACATGAGCATCTGTAAGCATATCTCCTTCAATGATAGGGATCTCGCGTACAAGATACTTCACTTTTGGATTTTTAACATCACTTAAGATCACATCGCCATACTCAGCAGCCTCTTGTGGTGTCATAGTATATACACGCCCTGCTCTATCCTCATCAACTGCCATAAGTTCTAATCTTGCTGCACGACTGATAAGCTCTCTTGCTCTTTGTTCATCCTCTGCACTTTTGATCCCTGCAAGTTCGACTAAGATACTTCCATCTCCCTGCTTTGCAACAAGTGGCTCAGAGAGTCCAAACTGATCTAGACGGTTTCGTATCGTCTCTATCGCCTGATCGATCGCATGTTTTTTGGTCTCCTCTATCTCTTTTGGAGTCAGTTCTATATGAACTTTTTCTCCATTGAAGGCATAAGTTACCCCTTTAATCCCCTTGAGATACTCCTCTATCGCTTTTTTATCATCACTATCAAGCAGTGTAAAGTCGATACTCTTTTGATCAAACTTCAAATCATCAATCAAGATATCCTTTTTTTGTGTAAAACGCTTGATACTTGCAGCGATGGATTTTGTATGTGCTTTGACTGCTTCATCGGTTTTAACCCCCAAAAGCATATGCAAACCGCCCTGCAAGTCAAGTCCTAGTGTTACCTTTTTTCCCCATGAGCTATTTAGCAGTGAAGGAGCACTCACTACTATCCCAAAAAGAAGTGCTAGACCAAAAATAGCTACTCTATAATTAAGCTTCATCCCCAAACTTTCTTAAAACAAAATCTTTCTCTAAACGAACGATCGTATCGTCATTGAGCTTTACTTTTAAAAATTTCTCTTCAACTTTATACACATCTGCTATAAATCCACCACTTGTAACGATCTTATCCCCCTTTTTAAGAGACTCTATCATCTCCTTTTTCCTCCTCATCTCCTGCTGCTGTGGTCTAATGATCACAAAATACATAATCGCGATCAAAAAAACAAATGGTAGTAACTGTCCTAGCATCTCCATCTTTTTTCCTCTTTTAAAAAATTTTCGCTCATTATACTTAAAATATACTAATACTCTGTATAATCTCACTTATGAAAATATCAAACGACTCTTTAAAACAGACCTTTTATCAACTGCTTGTAGGGCTGATAACAGCTCTCTTTTTTAGTGTCTTTATCTATCTGTCTGATTTTGGGATAGAGATTAAACTGCTCAATACTATCAATGCTCTTATTGCTTTTTGGCTACTTCTACATATCCCAAAAAGAGCTCTGCTTTTTGCTGGATTTTTTATAGGGATATTTTGGTTTTACTGGATCAGTTATAGTTTCAAATATACAGGTAGTGGAGCTATCGCTCCTTTTGTTGTGATTGGATTTGGGATCGTTTATATGCTCTTTTTTGGAGTTTTGGCTCTTAGTGACAAGCCCTATATCCGTGCACTTTTACTCTTTGGACTCAGCTTTGTAGAGCCGATGCACTTTAACTGGATGCAGCTTAGTCTCCCTTTTGTAGAGAGTTATATAGGGATCTACAAGTGGCAGTTGGCAGTTGTACTTATAGCTTTAAGTGGTGACTCCTTTATCAAAGAAAAAAGGTACAAACTCCTGCCTCTTTTGCTTCTTTTAGGAGCACTGAACTACCATGGCTATATGCCACGAGAGGATGCTCCACTTAAGATCAAACTGGTTCAAACAGATATAAAACAGGATCAAAAATGGACAAAAGAGGCACTCCGCCCTACTATCATGATGATCTACAATGAAGTACAAAAGGCTGCCAAAGAGGGGTATGACCTAGTTGTCCTTCCAGAATCAGTTGCTCCACTTTATCTAAACAAAGTCCCAAAGCTTATCGAGCAACTTCAGTATCTATCAACTGATATCGATATCGTTTTGGGTGCACTTCTTTATGAAGATGGCAAAAACTACAATGTCGCCTACCACTTTGATCAAAATGGTAACTATGAGATAGCCAAAAAAGTTGTTTTAGTCCCCTTTGGTGAGTATATTCCACTGCCAAAATTTATGCAAAAGTGGGTTAATGAGACATTTTTTGATGGAGCTAGTGACTTTGTTACTGCCAAAAATCCAACCGACTTCATGATAAAAGGGGTGGAGTTTCGTATGGCGATCTGTTATGAAGCCACAACCCAAAGACTCTATAAAGGGAGCCCAAAGTATATGATAGCTATTAGCAATAATGCATGGTTTGCACCCTCTATAGAGCCAACACTCCAAAATCTCCTACTTCGCTACTATGCCAGAAAAAACGGCACAACGATCTATCATAGTGCAAACTATCGTGGAACAGGGATAGTTAAATAGTCTTTACGATATAATATCTCTTAAAAAATATACACTATTGGAAATATCATGACAAATCTAAAAAATCCTGAACTCTATATCAACCGTGAACTCTCATGGCTACGCTTTAATACGCGTGTACTTAAACAGGCTCAAGACAAATCACTTCCACCTCTTGAGCGACTAAAATTTTTAGCCATCTATGGCACCAATCTTGATGAGTTTTATATGATCCGTGTAGCAGGTCTTAAGAAGCTCTTTAATGCCGGTATCATCGTCTCAGGTGCTGATAGGCTCACTCCACTTGAACAACTCAAGAGTATCCGTGAGTATCTCCATCGCGAGCAGCAGGTTATAGAGCACTGTAAAGTAGAGATATTTAAAGAGCTTAAAGAGTATGGTATCTCTATCAAAAGCTATGATGAAGTCAGTACTCAAAAGAAGCATCTACTCAATGAGAAGTTTTTTCAAGATATCTACCATCTTGTGATCCCAATAGCCGTAGATGCAACGCACCCTTTTCCACATCTAAACAACCTAAGCTTTGGGATCGTTGTGAAGCTTCAAGATAGTGAAAATAGTGAGATAAAGCGTTTTGGGATCGTGCGTATTCCTAGGGTACTTGATCGCTTTATCGATCTAGGAGATGGGAAGTTTGTCCCTATAGAGAGTGTTGTTGCCAAACATATCGATACCCTTTTCCCTGGCTATGAGCTTGTCAAACAGATGCCTTTTCGCGTTACTCGAAATGCCGATATCGCCATCGAAGAGGAGGAGGCTGATGACTTTATGGAGATGCTTGAAGAGGGGCTGAAACTTCGTAAAAAAGGGGAGATGGTTCGCCTTGAGGTTGGAGAGGGTGGCGATGATGAACTCATCGCATTTCTTAACCGCCATATCAATGTCTATAAAGAGGATATATACACCTTTCATACTTGCCTTAATCTCTCTAGCCTTTGGCAGATAGTTAGCTCTAAAAACTTCGCACATCTGCTACTTCCTAGCTTCAAGCCAAAAATCCTCCCTCCACTTGATACAGAGAACATCTACTCGGCAATGGAGAAGGAGGATATCCTTTTGTATCATCCTTATGAGAGTTTTGAGCCTGTTGTGAAGTTTATCCAAGATGCAGCCAAAGATCCTGATGTTGTCTCTATCAAGATGACTCTCTATCGTGCAGGAACAAACTCACCAATAGTCAAAGCTCTCATGGATGCTAGTGAGAGCGGAAAGCAAGTTACAGTGATGGTAGAACTTAAAGCACGATTTGATGAGGAGAACAACCTTGTATGGGCAAAAGCACTTGAAAATGCAGGAGCTCATGTTATCTATGGTATCAAAGGCTTTAAGGTTCATGCAAAAGCTGCACTTGTAACAAAAAGGGTTGAGAGTGGTCTTTTACAGTATGCCCACTTAGGGACTGGTAACTACAATCCAACTACAGCCAAAATCTATACAGATTTTAGCTACTTTACAAGCAAAAGAGAGATCACAGATGATCTTACTCGATTTTTCCACTTTCTTACCGGTTTTAGCAAAAAGGGAAAACTTAACGAACTCTATATGTCCCCTTCACAGATCAAACCAAAGCTTCTCTCACTGATCCAAAATGAGGCACGAAGGGGTAAAGATGGGCACATCATTGCAAAGATGAACTCTTTGGTAGATGATGATGTCATTCGTGCACTCTACAAAGCATCCATCGCTGGAGTAAAGATAGATCTTATCGTTCGAGGGATTTGCTGCTTACGCCCTGGTATCAAAGGAGTGAGTGAAAATATCCGTGTAATATCTATCATAGGTAAGTATCTTGAGCATCCTCGTGCTTTTTACTTTAAAAATGACAGTGCTCAGGTCTATATCTCAAGTGCCGACTGGATGCCACGCAATCTTATCCGCCGTATAGAGCTACTAAGTGCCATCAAAGATGAAGCATCTAAACAGAAGATCATACAGATCTTAAAACTACAGTGTGCTGACAACGCCACAGCTCATGAGCTTCAAAGTGATGGAAGCTATATCAAAGTCAAGCCAAAAGAGGGTCAAAAAGCGATCAACAACCATAAACTTCTTGAAGAGTATGTCAATAAAATCGCAAAAGCAACTAAAAAAGATACACCTAGCCAAGTGCAGCAACTTGCACAAAGGCTCTTTATAGAGAGTTAAGGAGAGAAAAGATGATCTATGATTATAAAGAGATGACACCAAAAATTGGTGAGCATAGTTGGATAGCACCAAGTGCAGATGTTATAGGCGATGTTGAGATCGGAGAGGAGTGCTCGATCTGGTTTGGTGCGATTGTGCGAGGGGATGTGCACTTTATCAAGATCGGAGATAGAACCAATATCCAAGATCTTAGTATGATTCATGTTACCCACTACAAAAAGCATCGAAAGATCGGAGATGGCAACCCTACTATCATTGGCAACGATGTTACAGTTGGACATCGTGTCATGCTTCATGGATGCACAATCGAAGATGCATGTCTTATAGGGATGAGTGCGACGATCCTTGATGGTACCGTTATAGGCAAAGAGAGTATCGTAGGGGCAGGAAGTTTGGTTACGAAAAACAAAGTTTTTCCTCCTAGAAGTTTGATCATGGGATCTCCAGCAAAAGTAGTTCGCTCTCTTACAGATGAAGAGGTTGCAGAACTCTATGCAAGTGCAAAACGCTATGTCTCTTTTAAAAATGAGTATATCTCTTAGTGAGATTTAAAGCAAAATTTAACATATTGCATTATAATAGCATAATACAAATACAGACCAGGTACCTTAATGAACACACATAAAAAACTTCTACTTATAGTTACAGTTATGCTTCTTGTGCTTATGATGGCTATCGTTATCAATGTAGCACTGAACTTTAGAGAGTACTCTTATAAAAGTGCACTTAATAAAGCACAAGCAACAGCAGAATATGTCCGTGATGGTTTAACAGCACATATGGTCAATGGCATTATGGACAAGCGTGAATTTTTCTTAAACAACATCAAAAACCATAAAGATATCCAAAGCTTTTGGATCATTCGTGCTCCAAATGTAATAAAGCAGTTTGGAAAAGGTTTTGAAAATGAAAAGATGCGTGATGCAATCGATAAAAAGGTTATAGAAAGTGGAAAGATGCACTATACAATCAAGGAGAGTTCAAATGAAGCGACACTTCGTGTTACTATCCCATATGTAGCAACAGCTTATGGCTCACCAAACTGTCTTGATTGTCACAATGCAAAAGAGGGAGATGTCTTAGGTGCAATATCTTTAAAGTTTAACATTAGCGAGACTAGATACATTTCTCTTATTACTATTGCAAAGATTATAGCTATAAATATCATCTTTCTTATCATAGCACTTCTATCTATCAACTACTTCTTTAGACCAATCCTCAATCTTTTTAATGAACTCAACCAAATGATCCAAAATGCAGATCGAGGAGACTACTCTAAAAGAATCACACTTGATATCCAAGGAGAGGGAAAAGAGGTTGTTGAGCAGATCAACAACCTCTTTGAAAAACTTGAATCAACATTTAAAAATCTTAAAACAAGTCTCTCCACTTTTGTAGCCAATGCAAAAATAGCTTGTCAAAACCCTCTTGAAGAGTCGCAAAAGATTATAGATGAACTCTCAAATATCTATAAATTTAAAAAGACAATCGAGCTTGATCGCACGCATGAAGATATCTTCAAACGCATATACTATATACTCCAAGAGCGATTTTATATAAAGGAGTATAAGTTTTATCTTGTAGATAAAGAAAAAAATGAGAGAGAGCTACTACACTACTGTGGTAATATAAATAAGTCTGACTGCACTAAAGCAGATAAAGATGCAAATCTTTGTAGAGCTTTTAGAACACATAGTGAAGTTCTTTCTATAGACTTTGAGCATGTCTGCACCTACTGCACAACAGATAAAGATACAGAGTACTTATGTATATCATTTGATATCAACAACGAGTTCTCTCTTATCATCTCCTTCTTTACAGAAGATCAAGAGGAGTATAAACGCATCCAAAATATCATCACAGATATAGAAAACTACCTTGAAGCTGCTAAACCTGTACTAGAGAGCAAGTTTTTGATGAAAAAGCTTGAAGAGAGCTCTCTTAAAGATGGTCTAACAGATCTTTACAATAGAAGATTTTTAGAGGGCTTTCTTGATAAATTTGAAAAACAGGCTGATAGAGAGAAAAAATCCTATGCAATTATGATGATCGATATCGACTTTTTTAAAAATGTAAATGATACTTATGGCCATGATGTAGGGGATGTTGTTATCAAAGAGTTGGCAAACACTCTCAAATCGAACATAAGAAGTTCTGATATAGCTATCCGATATGGAGGAGAGGAGTTTTTGGTACTGCTTTACAATCCAGATAGATCAAAAGTTATAAGCATCGCCAACAAGATAGCCAATAGATTTAAAAATATAGAGTTCCATGCTGGAGATAAAAGCTTTAAAAAGACACTAAGTATCGGAATATCCTACTATCCAGAACAAGCAGACTCCATTTGGCAAGCTATAAAGTTTGCTGATATAGCTCTGTATGTAGCAAAAGAGAGTGGACGCAATAGGATCGTAGAGTTCACACCTGATATGAGTAATGAAAAAAAGTAAAAAAAGAGAAGAAAAAAAGAAGAAAAAAGCGGAGAAGATCCGCTTTTTTAAAGAGTTGTAGTTAGTTTTTGTCTTGATCAACGATTTTATTTGCTTTGATCCACGGCATCATCGCTCTAAGTCTCTCACCTGTTACCTCAACTGGATGTGCGGCAAGATTTTTTCTCTCAGCGTTCATTCTAGGATAACCAGCTTGTCCCTCAAGGATGAAGTCTTTTGCAAACTTACCGTTTTGGATCTCTTTGAGGATCTCTTTCATCGCCTTTTTAGACTCTTCGTTGATAACACGAGGACCTGAAACCATATCGCCATACTCAGCAGTGTTAGAGATAGAGTATCTCATATCTTTGATACCACCCTCGAAGATAAGATCAACGATCAGTTTCATCTCATGCAGACACTCAAAGTATGCCATCTCTTCTGGATAACCAGCTTCTGTAAGAGTTTCAAAACCAGCCTGAATAAGTGCAGAAACACCACCACAAAGAACTGCTTGTTCACCAAAGAGGTCAGTCTCTGTTTCATCTTTGAAAGTTGTCTCGATGATACCAGTTCTACCACCACCAATAGCTGAAGCGTAAGAGAGTGCAAGTGCTTTTGTATTTCCACTTGGATCTTTCTCTACAGCGATAAGATCAGGAATACCACCACCTTTTACAAACTCGCTTCTAACAGTATGTCCTGGTGCTTTTGGAGCAACCATCATGACATTTATATCTGCTCGTGGGATGATACGCCCATAGTGGATGTTAAACCCATGACCAAATGCGATCGTTGCACCCTCTTTGAGGTTTGGCTCGATCTCATTTTTATAGATCTCTGCCTGATTTTCATCTGGAAGAAGGATCATAACAACATCCGCTTTTGCCGTTGCTTCAGCAACAGTCAAAACTTCAAAGCCTTTTGCCTCAGCTTTTTTCCATGAGCTACCACCCTTTCTTAGACCAACGACAACATTTACACCACTGTCTCTTAGGTTTTCAGCGTGTGCGTGTCCCTGACTTCCAAAACCGATCATCGCAACCGTTTTGCTTTTTATGATCTCAAGATCACAATCTTTATCGTAATAAACATTCAATGCCATTATATTTCCTTGTTTATAGCTTAATGCTACAAAAATTTTGTCGCATTATACTCTAATTTAGCAAAAACTTTTATAATGTTCTTAAACTGTTTTCATCAAAAGGATCATTTATGAAAAAATTCAATCTTTTAAAAGAGATTATCATTGTAGATCAAAAAGATCTACTAAAAGCTATCAACTCACAACAAGAGTTTGGGATTACACTTAATGGAGATATAACTTTCAAGCCAGATAAACATATCCTTATATATAAAGGAAAGTATGTACCAAAAACTGCCCCACTATCACCACCAACACAAAGCACAATAGTTCAAGATCTTCTAGGAGATGACTATAAAACAGCACAAAGCGAAGGAAAGATAGGTATAAAAGCAGCCAAAGCCTTTAGAAAAATAGCAAAAATCAACTATGAAAAAGCGCTCTATGATGATACAAGTGCCGATGGAGTCTTTGAGTTTGCCGATAAAAAGCTTGAAGAGATAGGATGGTATGCAGATGAGTTTGGTATCACTTATCGTGAACTTATTGAACTTTTAGAGGAAAAAGCAAAAGGAGTACTCCTCTGTATAGAACAAGAAAAACCCTCTTATCAATTTAGCGGTCTTGGTTTTGTTGATAATATCGATGAAGCATATGAACTACTTTATAGCTTTGCACAAAAGAGGATTAAAGAGAAGATAGAAAATGACCCTCTTTTTTCAAAAGAGAAACTAACTAAAGATGAAAAGGAAGCTGCAAACTACTTTAAAGCTCTATAATGTAGAGCTTTTACTGCTCTATGCTAATAGTGATCTAAAAACGAAAAAAAGGATTCAAAATAAAGTAGATGGCACGCCCGTCAGGATTCGAACCTGAGACCGCTGGTACCGCAAACTTGTTAACTTACATTTCTTAAAATTCATAAACCCCTATTTTTAGGGCTTTTTATATACTTCTTTTTTTCTATTGATATGTTTTACGCTATAATTAATTCATCAAAAAGTGGGGGGCAAAGTGGGGGATAGAAAAAACCCCACTATTTAAAGATAATTATGGCAGCAGTTCCAAAAGAATTTATCAATTCAATTACAGAGCTCAGAGGATTAAGAGCTAACAAGGATTTTACAAGATTTCATTATCGCTTTAAGAGTAATGGAAGAGAGTTTTACAAAACAATCGATTACACTCATAAGAGCTGGACTAAATCCGAAAGAAAGAGACAAGCAAGAAAAGAGGCGGAAAAATTTAGAGAAGAGAAGATCACCGAAATTGAAAACCCGTTCAATCCAAATACTACTCTTAACTTTATAGCTAAAGAGTATTTTGACAAAAAGTGTAAGTCAACTGAATGGACAAAGGCACGAAAGAGATTATATGAGCTTTATATCGAGCCTTTTATAGGCAACAAGAAAGCAAGTAGGATAATTGAACACGACATAGACACCATAAGAAAGTTTATGCAAGAGAATGGTTATTCAAAACAAAATAAAAATGGTAATTCAATCAGAAGTATAGAAAAAGTATTGCTTCAAACACTTAAGCCTATTTTGGAATATGCCGAGAGTAATGGGGCATTGGTTAGAAAGATACCAAACATAAACATACCAATCAGTAAAGAGGCTAAAAATAGCAGAAAGAAAGTAGTGCAAAATGCGAGTGAAAAATTATCGCTACTTTATAAGACTATTCAAAACAGATATAAAGATGACCCATTTTATAGAGCTTTGTTTTTATTTGCCCTCTTTGGCAGACGATGGAACGAGATTCGCACACTTAAATGGAGCGATATCGATCTAAATAAAAATATCTACACCATACGAGCCCAAAATAATAAAATAGGGATAGATCAAACCTATGAACTTCCATTAGTGATAAAAGAGGCTCTTTTGCAACTACAAGGAGATCAAGGGCTGATATTCAAATCACCGATAACTGGCAAAGAGATGCACCCACCAAGAAAGCAACTCAATAAAATTAAAGAGGATACAGGCATAGGAGAGTTAACTATGCACTATTTTAGGCATATTTTAGTGACTGCATTAGGAGAGATGGGAACTGCTGCAACTGTTTTAAGTGCATCATTAGGGCATACAAAAGCCGAAACGGTGGACGAATACTATCGCACTATCAACCACTTAAAAGGCTCAAAGGACGCTAATAAACAGTTGGAAAATATAATAAATGCTGAGGTGATATGATGAGAACTATACCAAAAAGAGATGATACGATTTACAAAGAGATAGAAAGCTTTAAGGATTATGAGCTTACCAATAATACAGCCTATGAAATGATGATAAGGAACAATGATTTTATAAAAGACCATTTTATTCTGGTCGGAATGTGTAAAATAAAGCACATTAAATATGGTGAAGATTTCACAGAGTCAATGATAGATATTTTTAAAGGATTTGGACTAGACAACATACTCAAAGAAACCAAAAATTTCACCAATATCAATCAAGATCGCTACCAAACACTTATCAGAGAGATTCCAAAAAAATGGGGAGTCGATTTAAATACAATGCACAATGCATATGATACGGATAGTCTATTTTTAGAAGATACAAATTTATTATTAGCAAATGAAGAAGCTTTAATGTTTGATTATAATAATAGTATTGAAATAAACGATAGTACCATTTTTAGGACAAAATTTGACTTATCTTTTTCAAGACCAAAAATTGAATATGATAAATATTCAAAAATCATCACAATAGATTTAAACTTAAGCCTTCCACTAAATGAACTTATCGAACAAATAAAAATATTAAAGCATAAAGAAATGTATGGAGAAATAAAATCACCATTAGAAGTATTAGGCGAAGAGTTGCAACAAGCCGATGATATTTCAAAGCTATGTACTATAAATAAAAATGGTAAAGAAGTTTGCTTTGATGGAAGGAATGGCATAACACGAACGCAAAAACTTGCAGATATGTTTTTTATCTATGATATGCTCCGTCAAGGGAAAAAAGAGTTAAGAATAAGAACGGCAATATCTGAATATTACGAAGAAACTTTTAATAAAAAAACAGAGATGAGCGATACAACTTTTAGAAAATACAGAGACATAGCAATAGATTACATAGACAATATGCGATATAAGGAACTTGTTACGGGGGTAAAATTATGAACATTGCATAAAAATCGTAAAAACTTACAAACTTTTTACGGTTAACAACTTTTCAACTCTTTACGCCAAAATATTTTACAACTCTTTACATACAAAAAGATTACAACTTACATAGTATAAAACCCTTAAAATATCCCCCATAATTACACTATCTGAATTCAGTTAAATTTATAAACAAGTCTTTGGATTAGCTAACTAAAGCAAAGGATTTATAATGAATACCTTACCAAGATGGTTAACGCCTGATGATTTAGCAAAACCAACAAGTGAAGGAGGCTATGGAATAGCTAAACAAACTCAAGCAGTTATGAGAATGAAAGGCACTATACCTTACTCAAAGATTAGTAGCCGTTTTATTCGATACGATCGCAAAGAGCTTGATAAATGGCTGGAAAGTCACGCAGTTGTAAAAATGGAGGTGGTATAATGAGCGAAGCACTACAAAAAAGCTCACACCTCATCACAATTCTATCGCAACTGTTAGAGGGGAAGAGACTATCATCAAAAGATATGTTTATTAGCAACTCAAACCAATACTTTGTGCAGATAAAAAAGCACGGTATAGAACTGATAGAGGTTTGGAAGCCAAACATAACCAACAAAGGGAAACACAAAGAGAGACGCTTACATCAAAGCATAGAGAATATAAGACGGGCAGAAGCCTATCTTAAAAAGCTCAAAGGCAAGTAGGCTTCACGCCTATTAAGCCTCAAAAAAATAATGATGCTATTAATTATGTACTATGGGCTTTCTTTGCTATTTGATAGCGATTTTGATAAGGCTTTATGGAGTTTACCACCACCTAGCAGCACAAGGCGGCTAAGTAGTTTAAATGGTGAAAGATTAGAGATATTATACCATTTTCAATACACACCGCAAAGCTGGAGAGAGTGGCAACGATTAGCCTCTATCAAGATACAGATTAAGAGACTCTTACCAGATGTAGAGTTTGGTGATGAGTGCTTTATCGATGAGGTGCAAAAGGTTTATACCATTGCAGAATTAGGGAGATACTTTCCCGACTTTATCAAATTTCATAAACCTCTTTATCCAAGTGGCAAAGAGGACTTTATGCGATCTTTGACAATTTACGCACAACGGCTTTACTATGAGAAGCAGCTATACTATGAAGCGGTTATAGTTATGGCGATACACTTCAATACAAAGGGAGGCTACGGCTACTCATTTAGAGAGCTTAATGCAAAAGCCAAAGCGATAATGGAACTTGATCGTGATAAGTGGAAAGTGAAGCTTACCGATAAAGAACTAAAAGAGGCTCACTCCAAAGGCGGTAAAAAGAGAGTGCAGCAAAAGAGAGAACAGTTTGCCAAGCTAAAAGAGAGAGCTTTACAGATGCGAAAAGAGGGAATGACACTCAAAGCTATTAGTGAGGCGTTAGAAGTTTCATTAAGAACAGTTCATAACTGGAAACTACCCAAAAATAGCAGCACTAAAACCTCATCAAAAACAGATCATAGAGACACTAAAAAAAGATGAAAAAGTGCATTTAGCTATTGTCATTATATAAGGCTATTTTTTGCCTCTATAAGATTTTAGGGAGGGTGCATTTAGCTATTGTCAATATGGTCACTACACACCACAAAGCTCTCACAGTGATACAGATACAAGAGAGATAAGAGAGTGATACAAAGCTAAAAGGCAAATAGGTTTATAGCTGCAATATACATAAATCTTTTTAGGTTTATGAGTTCTTTTAAAACTTATTGTTACACTTGAATAATGGTTTATTGGTAGTTATGGTTTGCCTAAAAGCTTGTGGTTACTTGATGCCCTCAGTAATGATGAGCCCATTTTTTCAAAGAGTATCAAAAAATATGATGACCTAGTTATTAACGAGGGCATCTTTTGAAAGTGGGTCGCAAAACACTACCACCTTTATATCTTTAACAGATGTGAACCGACTTTTTATATTGCTTTGAGATGATGAGGTGGTGAAATACAACCCTAACTAATCGTTAGTCTTTTATATTTCTCTAAGAATATAACCGAAGTTATAGCCTATGCCGACAAATTGTCGGTTTAGCTTATATGGTGGCGAAATAGCACCCTAAGTAATCCTTAGCCTTTTATACTTTTTTAAGCTTATGATGTAGCAGCATAAAGAGGTAATAGTAATGGCATAGGCAAAAAGTCAACAAAAGTCAACAAACTAAACAAAACTAAACAATCTAAACAAAAACTAAAAAGGAAACAAAAGGAAACAAAGGAAACGATGCTAAAAGCCTTTTTAGTTTTAAGAGATATCTTTTACCTTTGGAGATAAAAAATGGGCTTATAGGGCTTATGCAATAGCTTAAAATCAATATTTAAAGGAGTGATGCAGATGGAGAGAGAAAGCAAGAGCGATGAGGTAAGAATTTATAGAACTTACAAAGATAGAAATGGTAAAATTGCTTTTATAGAGTTTTATAAACCTCATCGCACAAACAGCACGATACTAAGCTATAAGAGCTTTATAAAACGATACGGCAAAGAGATTATAGAGGAGTTTACAAAATAGCTAGACTATTTGATGGAGTTTTAAGCCTTGTTCCTAAAGAGTTGCGTCTAAAAGTACTAAGAGAGCTTTATAATGAGCTTCAAAGCGTAACGGTGATGAGTAGAAGGGAGATACTCTCCTACATACGCAAAGAGAATATCAAGGAGAGGATAGATCACCTCTTTGCCATAGGTTACACTAAAAAGCAAGTAGTAGAGGCTCTTTCTAATGAGTTTGATATCTCTAAGAGTAGATGTTATCGGTATGTTAAAGATGCTGGATATGGTAGGAGTTAAACGCTTTTTTTAAAAGATGGCAATGTGCTAAAAAATAGCTACTATCCTGATGTAGTGAGAGTTGGAAGTGTTGGGTATAATTCTGGGATGGAAAAATACAAACAATCACTTGAGAATTTTATCTCTGACATAAAAAATAATTCAATTACAAAAAATGAAGTTGTTGTTTGAAAACTTGATGTAACAGTTATAGAATTTTTAAAAAATATTGGAATAGATGTAGCTACTGATGAGATACTTCTTAGTGTAAATCAATATAATCACGCATTAAGAGATTTTAAAAAGAAGTCTGGGAAAGCAGTTCCAGATTTTGTTATGGAGGAGGTTTATAAAAGCATAAACTACCCAAAAAGCGTATATTTCAATTCAGATAAAAATAGACTCAACTTGCTTTATATTGATGAAACTGGTGATATTGTTTTTAAGATTATTGTAAAACCAAATTATAAGAAGAAAAAAGAGTTAGTTAATTATATTCTTTCTGCTGGAATAATACAAGTCTCGGATTTAAAAAAGAAAAATTATATCAAGATTAAATAAGCCAGTGGCAGATACTCGAAATCTGCACCACGACCGTCTTTAGACGCTCCGCTCTGCCTCTTGAGACTTACACTGGCTTCTAAATGCAATTATACCACAACTCAACAAAAACTCCAAATCACTCCTCCGCCTCAAACCCACAAACCATCACCTTAAAGCTCTTTAGCCTATCCTCATCGTTAAGACTCTCTTTAAAGTGCATCAAGAGCAGATATAAGCGACTATAAACCAAACTCCAAAGATAATAACTACGCCACTAATAGCACTTACAGCCATTGAAAAGATTGAAAGCGTGGCACTTTTGCGAGTTACAAGCAGATACAATAAAATGAGAGTGATAGAGAGGACAAGTAAGAGGCACATAATCCTTACTCTTTACAAACATTCTCTTTGATGATCTCTTTAAGCTCTTTGCACTCTTTATTTTCTATGTAGAGGGTGAGCCAGGATTCTACCCATAAAGGGACTTTTGCACTACCACCCCAGTTATTTACTGCTGAAGTAGATAATTCAAACTTATTAGCAAACTCTTTTTTTGTAAAACCAGCTTTTTTTAGTAGGTTGTTTAACTCTTTTTTATCCATTATAAATCCTTAATTACTAAATCTTGTAAGTAATATTATCATAAATTACTAAAAAAAGTAATAATAACTTGACATAATTACTAAAATTAGTATATAATTCACATATAAATAATAAAAACTTACTTTAATTAGTAATTAAGGAGCTTCAAAAATGCAACTTTCAAGATACAAAGCTCAAGAGATCATAAGAGCTACAAGAGGCAAGATATTTAGTTGTGAGTTCATTAAAAAAGATGGATCGCTTAGAAAGATGATCGCACGAATAGGCGTGAAAAAAAATCTAAAAGGAGGGAAAAACGGTGCAAGTGAGAAAAACAGCCTTATAACGGTATGGGATATGACGGTAGGCGGTTATAGAATGATTAACTTAGCAACGCTTCAGGCTTTAAAAGTCGGTGGCGTGAGATATGAGGTTATCTAACCTCATTAATCAAAAGGAGACAGAGAGATGAAAATAAAAATATTCTTACCAAACGGTTACAAGATCGTAACGGTGCAAGTTGCAGACGATATCAAGAGCATAGCGGAAAAATATCTAAGATGGGAGTATGTGTTATGAGTATAGATGAAGCATTAAGCACGGTAGAAAACGAAGTGTTAGCAGTTGCAACTTTGGCAAAAGTTTTGAAGTTAGCCACAATTGCCCCAGATTATACAAATCACACTTTGGAGTTATCAGAGGTTGATGTCGTGGCGGATCTTATCCACAGCTTAGCAAGTGATACGGCTATGAAGATAGCAGATATAACATCGATAAAAGGTTAAAAATGACAATAAAACAGATAAAAGAGAGACTGGAAAATAGCAAAGAGTTTCAATACTGGAGCGATGAGGTAGGGATCACTTTCGATGATTTTAGAGTAATAGATGCAAAAAGTAACAAAGTGCTGCATAATGGTAGCGATAGGATAGGCAACTACTGGATACTCATACTTGATGATGAGAAACTACGAGTAAGTTACGATCTAACGGTAGAGAGTATGAGAGAAAAGAGGTTGCAAAAGATCCAGGAGACAAAGCGATGAAAATAGAGATCACGCCAAAAACGGCAAAAGCACTCTCAAAGCTTTATCATAGATACTTTTTTGGACTCTTTGAGCCTATAAGAGTGCATAAAGATGAGGAGTTTGAGTTGAGAGATGCACTTATGGAGACTGTTGATGAGATAGAAAAAGAGAAAAACAAGAGTAGCCCTTAAAGGGGGTTGTGTAGGGGGTATAAATAGAGTTTGAATACCCTTGATAAGGGGGTTTGTAAGGGCTTTGAAACTAAGAGAAAAGGAGATAAAGAGATGGAAAATCAAAAGAGATATCTAAGAGCCAGAGAAGTAGCGGAATATTTGGGCATAGCATTATCTACGGTATGGCTCTACGCCAAGCAAGGCAAGTTAAAAGCGAAAAAGCTTAGTGAAAGAGTAACGGTATTTGATAAGGAGGAGATCGATAAGTTAGCTTTAATAGGTGGACACTAAAAACGGAAGCTACCTTCAAACAAAACGAAAGTTACCTTTTTCAAAGAGTGTTAAAGTCAAGAAGGTAGCTTTAAAACTAAGCACCACACAAAGTTTAGAAACTGAACATCAAAATAACCACTATTCAAAAAGGAGACAAAATAATGAAAGATGAGAAGATTTTACCCGTTGTGATACACGATGATATCTTATCAAAGATTTACAACTACTACAAAGATAAAGGGCGTAACGATACGGGGTTGGCTTATGGGGTTTATACATTTCTCTATAAAACGGCACGGATACAAAAAAATATCAGAGTTTACGCAAGTGATAGTTTTATCCGTGAAGGAGTTGGGTTAGGTAGAGATAAATTATTACAGATCAAAAGAGATTTAAGAGAGTTAGGACTTATAGAGACCATACGCCCAAGAGATAAAAATGGACACTTTACAAAGGAGTTTTATATCGAAGTTAAATACATTTGGGGAGATGAAGCAATGAACAAGCTTTTTTATCAAGAGGCAACAGATACAACGCTTTACAAGATAGCAAGAGAGCTGCTAAAACAAAACTTTGATGAGTATGAGCCGATCAAAGCTCCACGAGATTACGAGTTTGAAATATCTCTAAACGGTAGGGAGACGATAATAGTAGCAGATGAGTTTTATATCGAAAATGATTTACTAAAATGCACGGCTTATATTGATAGTTCAGAAAATGTGATAGATTATACCGTTCCAGCAGAAAGAGTGGGAGAGATTATGAAAGAGTTGGCAAGTAACTATCGATTTAACTTTGAAGCCGTTAGTAAAGTGTTGATGATGGATAGCAAAGAGGCGGAAAACCCCTAAAATATCGATCGGACAATTTTGTCCCATCGAATGGTCAGTTTTTGTCTCTTCGATCGGACAATTTCGCACATTCAAATCCACAAACACAGTTTCGTTAAATCCACAAACACAGTTTCGTTAAATCCACAAAAATTGGAGGAGTATCCACAAAATGTGGAATCTAACAAAAGCCCTATTTTAGGGAGTTTGCACCTAAAGCCTAAAATCCGTATATTAGGTAAGATGCCCTATTTTAGTGGCTTCCACCTAAATACTGAAATCCCTAATTCGGGAAAACCCTAGTTCGGGAAATCAGCAGTAAATACCCAGTATATAAATATAAAATACCTTGTAGATAAAATATAAATACCCAATAAGAGTTAGTAAACTTTGCACACAAAGTTCACCTAAACAGCTTTTTTAAAGAGAAATATCAACTTTTAAAAGCTTTATAGATTTACAAGAAGTTTAGATTTATATGCCACTCTCTATAAGCTTATAGGAGAGAAGTTTTTAAGAGCGTATAAATTTACAAGCCTATTAATAGCTTATATGCAGTAGAAACACTTTTTAGAAAGAAGCAATAACTTACAAGACAATAGTAGCATACAAGCAGATGAAATTTAAAAGTGTCTCTCTTTAGCAAGTAGGAGGAAGTAAGTAACAGCTTATAAGCCTCTATGAACTTACAAGCATATTAGACTTAACAGCCTTTAAAAAAAAATTTACAAAAGTTTACACTAAATAAAAAGCTTTTAAGTGATTGTAAACTTTTAAGATGCTGCTATTAAGAGATGTTCTTTGCAAAGAATGAAGCGACCAAGATGTATAAACATCTCAGTCATTGATTGGAGGGATCGAGATGAAGAAACACCTCGACCTTATAATCTCTACTTTAAAAGCAGCACTATTACTTTTAAAGATTATAGAGAAACAGATGGAGCTATCGAGTTCCACCATTTAGGAATTATAGTAAAAAAGTTATGAAAGTTTTTTTGGTGAGATATGTATAGGTTCTTCTCGGTATAAAAAGTCTCATAGGGGTCGCCTTAGCCCCAAGCTCTCACAAATATAAAAAAATTTTTTGCTTTGAATTGAACATTTTTTGCCGTTTTCAATATTAGTGTAAGCACTCTTGAAAATTTGAGTTCATTTTTTGACTATTTTAAGTTCATTTTTTTGAAAAAATTCCGTAATAAATGTCAAGTATTCGTGAGAAAAAATTTGAAATTTTTATGAAATTATATCAAATCGCTACATTTCAGTAGGATTTGATATTGTAGGAGTTGAACATTTTACGCTAAGGATAACTTCATTTTGGGCGTGGATACGGTAAACTAGTTGCTTCATTTCCATAATATCGTCCATTTCACGGCGTATATGCTTAACATCATTTTCAAGTTTAGCAAATCTTGATACAGCATAAACAATATACCCTAAAAAGGTTATCGTATTAGCAATGATGAAAAGCCATACATCAATAGGGATATCCATTTGGATAGCCTATTAAGAGAATGTTACAGGACGCATACCGAGAATGTAAGCTTCTTCAACCTTTACACCGTTTATTGTAAGTCCTTTTAGTGCAGTAAAGATTGCATCTTCATCTTTTGAACTATCAGCAAGGAAGGAGAAGTATGTTTTTGCACCATCGGTTGCCTTAACCATCACATTGACATCATTTGCAGTTGTAACAGCATCACTACCCTCTTCACCGACAAAAGAAAGAACACTCCATTCACCCTCAAGAAAATCAGTAGCAAAAGATTGAGCTTGTTCATCAGTAGCAGGAACATAAAACGTTTTAGTCTTAGCACCAAGTTTATTTCTTATCATTGATCTTGCCATATTACACCTCGCTTCTTAGATTGTATGGATTTGCGTACTCACAAGAAGTGTCAGTATTAAAATCTGCACTCCATTTGCCCACAACAGCAGAACGAATATCAGACATTTTTTTGTTTGGCTTCACATGTGGAACAAAAACGCCAGTAGAACGGATAACACCATTTACATCTTTTTTCCCTACACTAAAACCAACATAGTTCAGTACTGCAGGATTTGCGGAAGTACCACCAGTTGCCTTATTTTTCCAAGTTTCCAATTTTCCAGCCATAAGACTTTTCAGAGTACCTATATCACTATCGGAAGCATCAACATTCACGGTTTTAAAAACTTTACCGTTTACGATTTGTCTAATCATTTTGACAGTCCTTTTTTGATTTTTTGTGGAGATTTATATCACAAACATTGAAAGTATATAATGAGTTTGAAAGCTTTTCATATAGTGAAATAAAAGTTCGCATTACTCATATTTTAGGGAGTTTTTTGAGGCTAGTATTTACAAGAAGTGAAAAAGTTTAAAGTAAAAATTGATTTTTTTGAGCATTTTTTGGGAAAATCGCCTAACGGCGACCGAGCTTACATCGCTAAAAGCGACGGATACACGGTATCCGCTCTACGGGTGCTAATCTCTTTTTCACGCTATCGCTTTTAAGTGGCAATAACGGGCTAAAAGCCCGTAATTGCCAAGGGGTGAGAAAAGCATTTGTAGCTCAACGGTTCGCAAAAATTTTTCTTGCTTGATCCTTGACATAGAACATTTTTTCCGTTGCACCGCACCAGCGGAGCAAATCAGTAGGGAGAAATACTAATTGCCCCGCTGTCTAAATCGTAACGGAAAAAATAACCTATGTAAAGGAGCAAGAAAATTTTTTTCTCAATCAGGCTTCATCGAAAGCTTACAGATGCCTTCGGCGACTTCTTTTCGGCAAAGAAGCAAACCAGCAGAGCAAATCTTAGGCTCAAGAAATAGAATTACATTTAAGATATAATCTCTTAATGATATACAACTTTATCAAGATCAACTTTTTTATTTAAGAATGGATCATAAATTGCTTTAATATTTTTTGGAAAATCATTATGAGCAAAGCCTATTTTTGAATTTTTAGCAGTTGTTTCCAGTTCATAAAACTTTTTATCCCCTATATAAAAAGCTTTTTTATAATCTAAAACACCATCATAATCATTTGGAATATTCACAATGACATAAGCGTGTTTTGGAACTATGACAAGATAAGATTTATAATTCAAAGACTTTAAAAAAGAGATCATCAAATTGCTTTTATCATCACAATCACCATAATTCCTTTTAATAGTATCTAATGGCTGATGAGCAGGAAATTTATTTATTTTATATGGAATATTAGTTACATAATCAAGTAAACTTTGTACCCTACAAACATCATCATCAATATCACATTTTGAAACAATATCTTTTGCAAATGTTTCTAACTCCTTTGTTACTTTAGCACTTTTATGATATGCTCCAAAATCATCAAGAAAAAGAGTATTAGAATTTATAAAATGATAAGCAAGATTTGAAACAACCAACAAAACGGCTAAAATAACAACATAAATATGAAGATTATCCTTAATATTGTCTATCATAGAAACATCCTTATCATCTACACACTTCAATTATCTTTGGTATATCTTCATCATCATTTATAGTATCAATATGCAAAAGTTTACCATCTTGAAAATCACACTTAATATCATACATCAAAAAATTAAAATCTTCAGCATATCCGATATAACTGTACTTATGTTTATTTTCACATCGCAAACGACTTTGTTTTATTTTTAAAGGTTTACCACACCGAAAACATTTTAAGTCAGTCCAACCGTCACTATCAAAACTATATCCACAAGCCTCAAATATCCTTTTAAAGTCATTTTTTCTCATTTTTTAAACAAAGCCCCCACAATACTATTTACTTTCAAATTATCCACTTTTAAATACTGTTTTATATATGAAAACAACTGTTTTTCATCAACTGAATTTTTTATATTATGAAGTATTAATTGCCTTGACACATTAGCTTGATTATTTTTTACAAAACACTTAAAAAGCTTAGTATAATTAAAATCATCAGGCGGTATAGTGGTATTTGAAGCTATGTACTTTATTTCCAAAACTTCAGTTAATTTCATAGTAGAAACTTGTTCATAAAATGATACAACATCACTTACATTATCAGCCTCAACAGTTTCAACAATTGTCCTCTGACCTTGTTTTAATTGAACACGATATGTAGGCACAATTTCACCTCCTTTTAAGCAATGAATTGAGATATTTGACTTAATAAGTACTTAATCTTTTCACAATTCTCTGAATATTTATCTATATCATTATATGGAACACCTAATTTTTGACAAATTTGTAGTAATTGTTCTAAAACTTCATTCATTATAATTTTCCTAAAATTTTTTTAAAATTAAAATTACAAACTTCATCATATCTAAAAGAAAATGATGAAGTAAGATGAATAACTTTAATCCAAAAAGAAAAATCATTATCATTATTATAATGTTCTATTATTGGATAACCAACTTTACTACCTCGAACAAAAGAAAATCTCTCATCTCCGCATTTAGAAATTATATTTTTTTTATTAAAACTAAATTTTGTAGAACCATCTCTAAATCCATTTTCTACAGAAAAAGCATAATATTTCTCAGGCTCAATAAATGTTCCATCATAATTATTATAGTAAAAATCACGCTCATAATAATTATTAGTTATTTTAGAAATTTTTCTTTCTACAATTTCTCTATCAAGATAAAATAAAATATCAAAAGTAGGCATATAACATCTATTTGTAAAATTATGCAAACTCGTAAACTTATAATCAGGACAATGCGGAACAATCTCCAAACTATCAAATATTACAGACATTATCAACCCTTTTTTACGACATAACCAAGACCAGATATTAAAGAATAAAATTGTTCAGTCAAACCAGTTATGTTACCCTCATCATCTTTTGCAAACATAAATGATCCTATTTTATTCAAATCCTCCACATTTATATCATCAACATTTTGACGACCTAATATTTTTCTAATCATATTTTTATCATTTGAAGTAAATGAAGATGTCAATAGCTTAAACATTAAACTATTGACATAATTATCTGCCATAGTTTTACCAAGCATCATATTAGATCGATCCATTTGCAAAACATTCTCACGAGTTTTATTGACAGAAGATATAAGAGATCCAGATTGATATGAATTTTGACGACTTGCAAAAAAATTATTTAAAGATGATGAAACAACTTGAGCTTTTTGAACTCCATCATCAGAAAATGAACCTAAAATCTTACTAAGAATATTTAATTTTGAACCACGCAATCGAGGAACTTTAGCTAATTTTTTAAATACTTTAGCTTTTATACCCATAAAGTATAAAATAAAAACCTCTGCTACTTCAAATGCTTTTTCAAGCAATTTTTCCTCATAACGAATAACCATAAAAATACCACCAAATAAAGCAACATTAATTGCACTTTCAGTAGCTTCTTTTATAATAGGATTATCAATATCTTTAACACTATCTTGAATAAGTTTGTGAGCCTTATCATATGCAGTCATATAAATAATAGTTTCCATAAACTCTTCAGCAGTATTTTTACCAATAGCTTTCAACTGTTTACTTTCAGACATTTTTTACTCCTTTAATTCAGGTTCAGAAAAACCTTGTCCATTATCACCCATATTAGAAACAAGATCTTGCAAAGTGGTATATACACCATTATGTTTAAACAATTTAGAAAATAATTTCACATCTAGTTTTTCGATATCTTGATAAGGAATAATTTCATCAAAGAAATCAAGTTCTTTTAAATTAGCTTCATTAGACAGAGCTTTGTCAATAGCGTGAGATAAATCCTTTCTTGCTCTAATTTCAAGTGGTGACAATTCAACTTCATCATTTCCAAAAATATCAGTAAATTTACGTGGAGTTGTTTTATAATCAGCAATAGCATTCTGCTTTTTATAATAATCAGGACGACCAACAGGATTAATTTCAGGCTTCAAAGAATTTACAGCATCAGCAACAGGTTGAAGATCAACATTAACGGCAGGTGGATTAACAACACGAGGATTTTCTAATGCTGATGCAATTCTCTCTAAAGAAGTACCAATCTCAACAAGACCAGAAAAAATCTGTGGAAGCATAGTTGATTGAACAAGGGTACCACTTTGAACAGCAGAAGCAACATCATTTATCATTTGTGATTGCAAATTTAAAGAATTAACAATTCGTTCAGTTGAAACTTGTTTTGCATCAGAACTATGTTTAATAGCATCAATCAGTGTTTCTCCAGTATATTCTGGATACTGAACATCAGCGTTTGGATCATCAACAGGCTTTAATCGAGAACGAGATTTATTATATCTACCCAAAACATCAGATACAACATCAGTTGATCCCTTTGCAATTTGACCATAATTTGATACATCAGAAACTCTATCATACTGATTATAAGATCGTTTATTATATTTTGAAACAGGATTATTTTTACGATACTTATTTACCTTAGAAACTTTAGAAAGCTTATAAGCCCTTTTAACAGCTTTAGAAAGTTTATAAGCAGAATAAGCACCAGCCGCCCATTCAACAGCTTCAACAGCCGCAGGTATCAAGAGAGGGAACATCTTATGCCCCCTCACTCAAATCTAAAGATAAATTATCTTGAACAGTCAACATCTCACGACCATCAGCATCACGCAAACGATAAAAATAATCAGCTTGACCACCAATAGTAGTAAGAATTTGAGAACCAACGACAGTAAATGGACGCATATCTCCATCAACATAAACAGTAGTACCATCAGGATACAAAGCACCATTTGCACCATTTAAACTAAAATTAGATAAAAATTCAGAAACAGAAGAGGATATAGTTTCTACAACTCCATCTTTTATAGGAGAAAGATCCAGCTTATCAATATCAACACTATAACTCACTTGGGAAAGATCAACACTAGAACCATCAACTGTATAAGTAACTTGCGAAAGATCACACCCTTTTTTAACTGAATCAAAAATCTCTTTTAAAGTATAAATTTTTTTCGCATCCTCATCATAAACAATCTTAACGAAATATTTACCAACATCAGATAATTTTAGATCTAAATTTTCTCTCAAATAACTATCTACTTTATCAAGAACAGATTTAGAAGCATTAACACTACCTTTTACAATAGAAAGTTGCACATCAAGATTTTCATTAACTTTAGATTTAACAGCAGAAATCATATTTTTTGCATCATTGAGATCTTTCTCAACTGATGATAAATCAACGCTTAAAGGATTATTCGAAAAATAGTTATCCAAAGATGTTTGACAAGCATTATCAAAAGATGTACTATTTACAAAATCTATATCAATAGGATTTGCATCAAAATAATCCTGCATAGATGAACTTATAGCATCTTTAAACTCTTGAGGATTATTCATAAAAAAAGATTGCAAAGCATTTGTAACAGCAGTTTCAAATTCAGTAGTATTATCATTAAAATACTGAACTAAAGTATCATACATATCTTGATTAACAGCCATTTTTTTTATCCCCTCATTTTTATAGATTTGATTTTTTTACAATCATCAAAAGATAAATCGTTATTATCCTTATGAGCCAAATAATCAGCACCTATTTTTACAACTTCCAAAACTTTATCATCTTTGGAACTATCCGAACTTTGAATGTATTTAACGATTAAATCAATCGCATAAGGCAATAAAGTACCAGCTAAAGACCACATATTTAATCTCCTTTTTTTATTTATACCAGATAACATTTTGAGATTTATCCAAATCAATATCAGCGTGAATAAAATTTGAATAAATACCCAAACGATTAAAACCGACACCAAGAAGTGCGACTAATATTTTAAATCGATGATAACTATCAATTACATCAATATCAACAGCATACCCCCTTAAATGAGATGAAGTTACACTACCGCCTACATCTTTATTATGTTTAGGACAACGACAAGCAGAATGAAGAACAAAAGGAATACCAGCCAACTCACGAGCAAAATCCAACTTTTGAACAAGTGAATAATCGATATTATTTAAGCCACAACCACATTTACAAGTAAACTCAGACTTTTTAAAATATTTAACACTCTTCCAATTCATCACGAAACCCTCTGTAATGCACGATTTAGATGTAAAACTCTTTGTTCAGAGTATTTATTATCAAAAAGATTAATAGTTACCTCACGAACATAAGCACCAAGATTAACCTCAAGAACTTTTGACAAAGGAATATAAACACCGTTACGATCCATAAACTGCTTTACATTAGCGATATAATTTAAAGTGTTTATATAAGCATTATCAATCAATGTATATCCATTTTTTTCTCTTGTTTCATCATTAGCACGGATAAAAGCATCTTCTAGTATTTTTGGAGTAAGATCACCAGCATATTTAAGCAAAGTAGAAAGTAAAGATTTAATAGAATTGCTAACCCATTGAAAAGCACCAGTTTTTGGAGCTTTATAGACATCAACACTTTCAGGTATAGAACAATGCCAAGTTTTAAGCATATTCCAAAGATCAGAAGTTTCTGCCCTTTGATATCGCTTTTTAATAGCTTCTTTCGTAATAAGATGATAACCGTTTTTATCTTGTGCGTAACCAGTGATCATCTCAATACAATGCTTATCGGATAAATCTTTATGTTCAACTATCTCTAAGGCTCTACCCCATAGATCAGGTAAAGAATTAAGAATATTAGAATAACCATCAAGAAGCCCCTCTTTTTTTGTGTATAAAGTTTTTAATTTTGAACGACGATACTGTATTTCAATACGCCATACACGCTCATCAAGATCATAATCAGGATTATGTCTCCAAGCAAACTCACGAATAAAAGCTTTATCAGGATATTTTCTAATCTCTTCCGTTTTATCATAAATACGAAGCATCTCATCGCCACTACCAAATGTCAAACCAGTAAATTTACGCCCAGTATAATAAATGTTATCTATCTGCTCATCAGAAGTATGCTTAACATTATTTCTTTTCCGTGTTTTAAAACGAAAATAATCAAGCTCAGTAAAGTTATAACCTTGTATATCAGTAGCTAAATGTATTTCAGATATTTTGATAGTAAAATCAGAGAGAATAAATTTTTTCATAAAATCGATAGTATAATCAAGAGCAGATTTATGACCAAAACGAGCAAGAAAAGAGGCACGAAACTCAATCTTAATTATAGGATTATGAGTGTGAGTAAAAATCTCTTTATCAGAAGAGGCATCATTTTTCTTGATATTAACAGTTTTAAAAGATATTGTAAGATCATTATTTTTTATAGTTACACTAAAACCTTGAAAAGTTGTAGCCATTACTCGGAATTGAGCACCACCAATAGAGTGATTTACAAAACGCATATCATTATTAGAATGATGTATCATTTGAGCCTCAGATTTTAAAGACTTTAGCGTATCTACAAATTTTACATATTCAGAATAGCTCTTAATATCAAGAACATCAGGAAGATATAAGTGAAGTTTGATTGTATCGACTACTTGACTAAGTATTTTCATTTTGATCCTTTAAATGTCCCTTTTGACCCCCCTTGTTAATCCAGCTCGGGGGATAATAAAAAAGAGGGGCAAACACCCATCAACGCACTAAATTTCCTCAATATTTTCCACTTTGAACTTTCGATTTTTCAAACGACCAGAAAAGAGATAAGTATGATTTAGCTCAACTTGATTGATTTGCTCACTTGAAAGCAAAACACCCTCTTCACTACCGATAACACCGATTGTTACCCAGTACATCTCATCGTAAAATGTAGGCTGATTGTTTTCATCAAGTATCGGATTGCCTTTTTTGTCAGTTTTTGGAGTTTGTGGCAAAGGAGTTATCTCCATAACAACACCAGCCAAACGCACCTCATTAGTTTGCTTAAGTAAATCCCTTTTTCTCATTTCCTCTCTAAGCTTTTCAATTTCAGCTTTACTCATTTGAAATCCTTTTTTATAAAATTTACCTATTAGTAATAATAGGTTTATAGAGCCTTACGAATAAGACTCTTAAACCCATTAAAACAATGTAAGTTGGACAGCTCTTTTAACTTTATCTTTTATTTTTGGAAGTGCAAGAGCTTTAGCGACTTTAAACTGTTTTTTACTAATTTTTTCATACAAGCAATTTTTAGAGGATAATGTAGGTATAATTGTTTCAGAACGATATGATTTAAGGCAAGAGCCATCAAGTTTCTCTATGTAAATATCATTATCTAAAACAAACATCTCCTTATATACATCAGGTTTAGGATAAAGCTTCATCTTTTTCAACCTCCTTTTTTATGCGATAATAGATTGATCCTCGATCAATACCAGCTTCATTAGCTAGAGAATAAACTGTAATCTTTTTACCAGATGCTAACATTAAAAAAAGTGCACGCAATATTTTTTGATTTATAGTCATTTTTTAATCTCTCTTTTTGTTTTTTGAGAAAGTTTGATAACAATAGCACGAAGTAAATGAGACATTATTGCCATTAAAGCAACTTTTGAATGTTTACCATTTGATTTAAGTCGATTGTATTTTTCTTTTAATATTGCATTGTTTCTTACAGCGGAGACTGAAGACATATAAAGCATTTTTAAAACACTTTTATCCCCTTTATGAGACAGTTTATCTCTTTTATGAACAGATGATCCACTTGAAAACGAAACAGGATTAAGACCAAAAAAAGCGTTTATCTCTTTGAGAGTGAATTTATCGAAATTATCATATAGATAAGGGATAAGATAAAGTAGAAGTTTATCGCCAACACCCGCTATCTCATTTTTTATCTCTTTGGCTTCAGGACATTTTGAATATAAAAGCTTTATAGCTTTTTTCTCCAATCTATCTTTAGTGATAGTGAGATATTTGTTCACATCTTTTAACTCATCAAGTAAATCTGATGTTTCAGGATATAAATCAATAGAGTGTAAGAGATTTTTGTTTTGCTGAATCTGTTTATCAAGTAAATTTAAAGATGTTAAAATTGGCTTAAAATAATCACGAGTAGGAAATGAAAGATACTCTCTCAAATCATTTTTTAAAAGAAACATAGCTATACCGTAGCTATCTGTTTTATCAGTTTTACCGTGAATATTTAATGATTTTATATAGTTGCTAACTTTTAAAGGTTGTAATATATAAGGATTTACACCATTATCATATAGATACTTTTCAAGTTTTTTATGATAGTTACCAGTAGCTTCAAAACCTACACAAGTAACCTTAAAAGCTTCATATAGCTTTAGCAACTCTATAAAACCATTGTCATTATTGCTAAATTTGTGATAGTAAGGTTCATTTTGGATAAGCAAACAGCAGTCTAAAGTATCTTTTGAAACATCAACTCCCAAAATGTTCATTATATACCCTTGTTTTCTATTTGGGCTTTAAAGCCCTTTATTCCGTTAAAGGTATTTCAAAAGCTCTATTTTTTCATCAAGCTCTATAGGCTTTATGTAGTATTCGAGCTTTTTTGAAATATTTTTACTAAAACACAACAATAAATCTAATATCATTGCAATTTGCAAGATTTAATTGTGCTTTAGTTGGAGTTATTATAGAAAGTAGTATAAATGCCTCTAAAAGCCTTTTTTACCTTTAGGCTTACCAAGAATACCAAAAAAGAGAGAAAACGGATTATAGAGCATTCTCTCCATCTATTTTCGTTATGTTTGAAGTATCGATAAAAGTATAGAAGCAAAGCTATACTTTAAAACCTCATCACACTTAAAGAATATCCAAGTTCATCACCGTTCAAAAAGAAAGTTAAAAAGTGGGGGATAAAGTGGGGGATACATAAACCTTAAAATGTTTTAGCTTTTATCAAATGTGCTTGAAACATCGTATCTTAGGGGATTATAGATGGCACGCCCGTCAGGATTCGAACCTGAGACCGCTGGTACCGCAAACCAGTGCTCTATCCAGCTGAGCTACGGACGCATTTGCTTTGTAGGTTGAAATTATACTCTACTTTTGCTTAAATCAACTTCAAGCCGCTCTAAAAGTTCATCAATTTTCTTCTCTTTTTCGTAAAGTTCCGATGTTTTTTTGATATAAGCCTTTAGTAGATCCTTTTCATTGACACATTTATCTTTAAAGTCTTCTTTACCATTTGTTTCAAGATACTCTAAAAAGTCAGCATCTTCTATATCTATTTTAAAATAACGATTATTTACACAAAGGATATATTGCATATCATCCCATTATAGATTCTATTTTTTCAACTATCTCCTCTATCTCACGCTCTTTTTGGGCATTGAGCTCTTGGAGTCTTTGTATCTCTGTATTTTTTATCTCACACTGTGCTTTTGTATTTACCAACTCCTGCCTTAGTGTTTCATTCTCCTCCTTTAGAGCACTCATTTTTATCAAAAGCTCATCTATCTTCTGTCCTAGTTTTTCAAGTGCATTCATTATCTCTTTACTCCCATGTTCTCTATATCGTATTTTAACATAACTTCTTATAGTGTATAATCTTTTTTTCAAAATATTTAATTATAATACTCTTATGAAAAAATACCTAAAAAGGTTCTATTTTGCCAAAAAAAAGATCAAATATTTTAATTGTTGATGATGTTGTTGAAAATATCAAAATATTAAATAGCATCCTTAAGCAAGAGGGATATAAAGTAACCAATGCGACAAATGGATATAAAGCTCTTGAGCTTGTAAGCAAACAGGATTTTGATCTTATACTACTTGATATTATGATGCCAGATATCAGTGGGCTTGATGTATGTCGCCATCTTAAGGTAGAGCCAAAAGCATCTATGATACCTGTTATCTTTTTAACTGCACATGATGATAAAAATATCCTAACAAAAGCCTTTAAGGTTGGTGCAGTTGATTATATACGAAAACCCTTTATCAAAGAAGAACTCCTCTCACGCGTTAAAGTTGCCATCAAGATGCGACACTATGAAAAGGAGCTTGAAGATGAAGTCAAACAACGAACAAAGGAGATGCAAGAAGCACAAATCTATCTTATGCGTATGCTAGGTGGTGTAGCAGAGGGGCACTCTGTAGAGACATATCAGCATGTTCGTCGCGTTGGAGAGATAGCCTATCTACTTGCAAAGCACTATGGATTAGATGAAAAAGAGGCTGAGATACTCAAATCTGCCTCCTATTTACATGATATAGGAAAAATAGGAGTCAAAGACTACATCCTTCATAAAGAGGAAAAACTGACAAAAAAGGAGTTTGAAGAGATCAAAAAGCATCCAACTCTTGGAGCAGCAATGCTTGAAGGCGTTAAACTACCTCTTTTTGAAATAGCAAAGATAGTCTCATTAGAGCATCATGAGAAGTGGGATGGAAGTGGCTATCCAAAAGGTCTTAGAGGTGAAGCGATTCATATATATGCTCGTATAGTTGCTATAGCTGATGTCTTTGATGCACTTACATCTAAAAGAAGCTACAAAAGTGGATGGAGCATGAAAGAGACCCTCGATTTTTTCAAAGAGCAAAGCGGTAAACATTTTGATCCAAAACTTGTCGATATCTTTTTTGAGCATATTGATGAGTTTCTCGCTCTTTATGATACAAACCTCCAAAAGGTCAAATCACAAACAAATTCACAAAAAAGAAAGAAAAAGGGGTGGGTTGAGAGTATCCTCTCTGCCATTAGGTAAAGAGCAAAGCCCTCACCCAAAGACCAAAGGTACTTATATAGCCTACCTCCACCATCTCTACCTTTTTATCTTTACAGAAGATTGTAGTAGGGAAAACATTTATACCATTTCTCTTTGCTATTGCTCCCTCTTTGTCATTTACAAGACTAAAAGAGAGAGCCCTCTTCTTCATATATGCTTGAACATCTCTCCTATCTCCAGAGCGAACAGCTATTGAAAGCAGATCAAAAGATTTTGAGATCCTCTCTATATTGGGTGAGGTTATCTTGCATACTGGGCACCACGTTCCCCAGAAGTAAATGATTTGTACTCCATCTTTGCATATATCATCTCTTATATTCATATTGCTTGTCCTATAAAGCGAAACGATACTACTAACTAGAAGAAAGATCATAGCAAAAAGGAGTACTTCTTTTATATATTTTTTTATTTTTGGTTTCATTAACACTATTGTAATACAATCTTTATAAAATTCTTGCAAATTTTATTACTCCACCAACAAAATATCTAAATATTTGATGCTATAATTTCGTTCATAATCAAGTTACCTTCGGGTAGCTCTTCAAAATTCTCTACTTCCATCTTACCTCTTCTCGTCCTCTCAAATATTCAGATATTTTGTCGGTGGAGTAATAACTAAAAGGATAAAAAATGAGAAAAATCTTTCTCTTTCTTACACTCTTTGCCTCTTTAGCAAGTGCAATGATGTTTCAAAGCGTACCAGAGTCCAAAGCCAAAATCCTCCAAAGTGGAAAAGAGGCTAGATACTGTAGCAACTGTGGGATGGATCTTGTTAAGTTTTACAAAACAAATCATGCCGCAAAGGTTGATAATAAGCAAAAAGAGTTCTGCTCTATCCACTGCCTAGCAGAAGTTATAAACAGTGGAGCAAAAGTCAGCGATATCAAAGTTGTCGATACAAAGAGTCTCAAATGGATCGACGCAACAAAAGCACACTATGTCGTTGGTAGCAAAGTCAAAGGAACGATGAGTCGCATAAGCAAATATGCCTTTAGCAATCTACAAGATGCAAAAACTTTTGCACATAAATATGGCGGGAAGATTGTAAGCTTCAAAGAGGCTTTAAGTATCGCTAGTAAAGACTTTCAAAAAGAGTAGCAGCTAACGAGGCGTTGTTAGCAGTGCCAACTCTGTTGGGTACTCTCTTTGTTTTGCCAAGAGCTTTGCTAGCTCTTGCACCTCATCCTCTTGAAGTGATGGCTCAAATCTTCTTCCTACATACTCCTTTTGGAAAAATCCAAGTGCAACAAGTTTTGCCACAATAGCATCGGCCATACTGATAACCGAAGATGCTTTAACAATCTCACAACGAGCATATCGCCTCCCCTCAAATGAAAAGTCAGCCGCTCGTAAAGTATCGTCATCCCCAGGGATTTGCTGTGCTCCATAGAGTGGTTTGGACGCTAGTTTTGCCTCCTTAAAGGAGGGAATAAAACGCGAAAGATGCCAAATCGCCTTTTGGGTACGCTCCTTTAGAGGCTCACTGCTCCAGCCGACAAAGATCTTCTCTATAAACTTTTTATCAAGTTCTGGTTGGGCTGAGAGAGGTGTACTCTTAACAAGCCCCTCCTCAAAGAGTGTGATCTCTTTTGTCATACCATGCAGTTGAAAGTGCCCTCCCCTGTATGGGGTAAACTGTGCCATCCCCTGTGGCGTAGCACGCTTACCGTGGAAGATAACCTCCGGCCATTTGTAGCGTGTCTGCTCCCATTTGGTTACATAAGCTGCCTTAAACTCTACAAAGCGATCTCTTTTAAATCCAAGCATATCATCGATCACGCCACTTTGAAATCCAGCGGCATTGACAAGATAATCAACCCTTTTTTTATATCTTCTACCCTTATGCTCATACTCAACAATAAAGCCATCTTCACTCTCTGTGATATTTGTAACTCTACTTTGCAGATGCAGAGTGACATTTGGAAGTGACTCTAACATTAGTATTGCCGAAGCGGCAATACGAAAGAGATTAAGCCCAAACTCCCGTACAAAAAGTACCGGAAATTTTATCTGTGACAGATCTGTCTCTTTGGCAAATGGGATAAGCCACTCTTTTGGACTTTGTGGATTCTCTTTTGGCTCTAACTTTGCAAGAGACTCGATCTCCTCTTTGCTAAAAAGCTCAAAGTACTCCTCTACCTCTCCTAAGAGTTTATTGTTTGGATCTTTGCTTACTAGGTGTGCATACTCCTTTTGAAGAAGCTCCAAACGAGGCAACAGATCCTCCATACTTCCCTCATCATAGGTTGGTATGGCTATCACTGTTGGTCGATAATCGATCCCAAAAGGATAGAGGCGTATAAGCTCGATAGATTCACAAAGAAGCTGTACACACTGCTCATCTGAGATCTCACGGTAGAGGTTGCCACCGGCATGGAGATGACACATCGGCGGACCATCGACTAAGGAGCTTTTTTGCTCAAAGAGTTCCACCTCTGCACCCAATCTCCCCAAATGATACACAACACTGCTTCCAGCAATCCCTCCACCTACAACTGCCACACGAGGCTTGATACCTAGCAGATAAACAACCTCTCTCAAACTCTCTATCATCGCATCGGCATTGAGCATAGAGGTATCCTCTCCATAGTTATAGCCATAACTCACTACTATACTTTGCATCCCACATGCTTTAGCAGCTTCGATATCGTTTTTAGAATCTCCAATCATTAAAGCATTTTCGATATCTACACCGGCAATTTCACAAGCTTTAAGCAAAGGTGCTGGATGAGGCTTTTTATGCTCTGCATCCTCTGCACCAAGATAAAAATCTATATACTCTACTATCTTGAGTTTTTCTAAGATCGGCTTTACAAAAGCACTGGGCTTGTTGGTAACGATAGCGATCTTTTTGCCATATGCTTTGAGGATTTTGAGCGTCTCTTTAGCATCTGGATAGAGGTAGGTAGCATCACACATATGCTCTTTATAGTAAGATAAAAAGATCTCCAAAGCCTCCTCTATCTCACTCTCTTTTGGACCTCTATTCAAAGAGTTAGCAAGTGCACGAGTAACAAGAGTCTTCGCACCATTTCCGATCCACTCTCGTATGAGACCCTCTTCTTTGGCCTCTTTACCCAAAAGCTTTAATGTATGATTGACCGAAGCAGCAAGATCTGGCACACTATCGATCAAAGTACCGTCAAAATCAAAGATAACAAGCTCTTTTTCTAAAAACAAATCCCTACCTCATTAAAACTTTTTGACATTATACAAAAAGCTAAATCAAACTTAAAACTAGATGTTTGAAGCTACTAGTAGCTCCTGCACATCTTTGCCTTGTACTTGCATACAACTTATAGCACTCAGAAATATGAAATATGCGTAACATCAGTTAAAATTAAAACGAAAAGTTTACATGTGCATACTCTTTCCCTTGAGCACTTATAATCACCTCATATTTTCCGCGTGGCCAACTTGTCATGTTGTTTGACTGAATATAAAATGTAATATAATCCTCTACCATATCCTTTGGCAAAGCAAATGCTTTTGTAGAGATCAACTCCCTTTTGCCTGTTGGAGAGACATAGTACCAACTCCCAGCTACCTCTGTACCTTTTTTGGCATTATGCACTTTACAAGAAGCAAAGATTGTCATATTGTTTCTATCGAGTTTAACTGATCGATGCTGAAGATAGGACTCTCCTGAAGGATCTTGATAGATACCACACTCATCTATCTTCATTTGAATCTTTTTCTCCTGCTTAGCTTGAGGAGTCTGTTTTGTACCAAAACTGATCTCATCTATAAAAGCATACTCGAAGTACCAACCACTTGCTGCTATCTCAACAGCTATATCTATATTTTGTCCCAAATACTGAGAAAGAGAAATATTATATTCATGCCAACTTTTTCCATCGACACTCTGTTTAAAGATCTCTTGATTATTTGCTTTTACTATAAGAGTAAAATCCCCATTTCTATTACCGGCAACTCTTATATGCATCATCTCATTATTATGCCCAATGCGAAGAGTCCTTTTTAGTACTGTCGGTTGTTGTGGTGAAACAGGATGTAGATAAAGGGCTGCTTTGTTTGCATACTTTGGTGGCATAGCATCTCCTATATCAACAACAGGATACTTCCAACCAAAACGTTGATTTGAGTTTGGGATCTTACCAACCTTTTGATCACTTTCAAGTGGTACTGCAACAACACTCCACTCTTTAAACCAAGGCTCTACATTAACATCATAGTGGAAATAATCATATAAAGAGAAGCTCCTCTTTTCAAGCTCATAGATACTGTTTGCCCAACTGCCTCCACACACTTTATCTTTTTCTCCAGAGCATGGCATATCGCAGTTTGTCGCCTTGCCATACTTTCCAAAACTGTTCCCACAAAAGCAGTAGGAGCTATACTGTAACCCCATATATGAAAACCCTTTTTTCTTACAGAGTGTAGCACAGTCGCCAATCTGCATCGCATCTGATGAGAAGGAGTATCCACTCAAGTCTCTTGCATTGTTATCCCTGTAACATCCTTTATATGTATAAGCTTCAAGCAGTGAAGCACATAGCATTAAAACAAACCATACTCTTTTCATTTTTTGCCTCCTCATTCTCTCTAAACTGATTATAGATCATATACTCTTAAAGAAGTATCAAACTTGTTTCTTTAAAATAACTATAATTCCATTTATGAAGAAAAAAGCAAACTTTCAAGTCGTATCTCCCTATCAACCAGCCGGTGATCAGCCACAAGCTATAGAGAAACTCTCAAAAAGCATCCTTGAGGGTAATCGCTATCAGACACTCGAGGGTGTTACAGGTAGTGGTAAGACCCACACTATGGCACGTGTTATAGAAAAAGTGGGCAGACCTACGATCATCATGACGCATAACAAAACCCTTGCCGCACAACTCTACAGTGAGTTTCGACAGTTTTTTCCAAACAATCATGTGGAGTATTTTGTCTCCTACTACGACTACTATCAGCCTGAAGCCTACATCCCACGGCAGGATCTCTTTATCGAAAAGGATAGCTCCATCAACGATGAGCTAGAGCGTCTAAGACTCTCAGCAACGGCAAACCTGCTTAGCTATGATGATGTGATCATTATCGCCTCCGTTTCTGCTAACTATGGGTTAGGAGATCCTGAAGAGTTTGAGAGTATGGTTCAAGCACTTGAGGTTGGCGATGAGATAGGACAAAGAGAGCTACTGCTTCGCCTAGTCGATATGGGATATACGCGAAACGATGCCTTTTTTGACAGTGGAAATATCCGCGTAAATGGTGAGACGATCGATGTCTATCCGGTCTATATGGAGGGTGAGGCTATTCGCATCGAGTTTTTTGGTGATGAGATCGAAGCGATCTATACCTTCGATGTGCTTGAGAACAAAAAGATAGAGGAGCATAAGAAGTTTACGATCTTCTCCACAAGCAACTTTACCGTTACCAAAAGCCGTCTTGCTCGTGCTATCGACTCTATAGAGAAGGAGTTGGCCGAAAGACTTGACTACTTCCAAAAAGAGGGAAAACTTGTTGAGTATCAGCGTCTGAAACAGCGTGTGGAGTTTGATCTTGAGATGCTAGAGACTACCGGGAGTTGCAAGGGGATCGAGAACTACTCAAGACACCTCACAGGAAAAAAGCCTGGCGAAGCTCCCTATACGCTGCTTGACTACTTTGAGCTACATCATAAGGACTACCTTGTTATCGTAGATGAGAGTCATGTCAGTTTGCCACAGTTTCGAGGAATGTATGCAGGAGATAGAGCACGAAAAGAGGTGCTTGTGGAGTATGGTTTTCGCCTCCCTTCAGCACTAGATAACCGTCCACTCAAACTTGAAGAGTATATCGTCAAGGCACCCCACTATCTCTTTGTCTCCGCCACACCAAACGAGTATGAGCTTAATCTCAGCACAACAGTTGCCAAACAGATCATCCGACCAACGGGACTGCTTGATCCCATCGTTGAAGTACGCCCTATCAAAAATCAGGTCGAAGATATCCACGATGAGATCAAAAAGACGATAGAGAGGGGAGAGAAGGTACTTATCACCGTACTGACTAAAAAGATGGCTGAAGCTCTTACACAGTATCTTGCCGATCTTGGCATCAAAGTGCAGTATATGCACTCCGATATCGACACGATAGAACGCAACCAGATCATCCGCTCTTTGCGTCTTGGAGAGTTTGATGTGCTCATTGGGATCAATCTCCTTCGAGAGGGGCTTGATCTGCCAGAAGTCAGTTTAGTTGGTATCCTCGATGCAGATAAAGAGGGCTTTTTACGCAGCAAAACCGCACTTATCCAAACCATCGGTCGTGCTGCAAGAAATGCCAACGGACGCGTGATCCTCTATGCCGACAAGATGACCGGCTCTATGAAAGAGGCCATCGACATCACCAATGAGCGACGAGCCTTGCAAGAGGCCTATAACAAAAAGCATGGCATCACACCACAAACAACCAAAAGAGCCCTTGATGAAAATCTCAAACTCGAAGATCATGGCGGTATCTACTCCAAAAAAGAGAAGCTTGAAAAGATCCCAAAAAGTGAGAAAAAAGCACTCATCAAAGAGCTAACACTGAAGATGAAACAAGCAGCAAAGGAGCTTAACTTCGAAGAGGCGGCAAGACTTCGAGACGAGATAGCGAAGTTAAAGAGGTTATAAGAAATTTTTACAAAGAGCCTCTATCACTAAAGCATACTCCTTTTGTGTAAGCTTTGCTATCTTTTTACCGATTCTTTGTTTTGAGAGTGAGCGTATCTGATTGATCAAGATATCGGAATCCTCCTTAAGATCATCTCGTTTAGCAATTCTTAAGCGATAAGGCTCCATATCATCGATCAAATCGGTTGATAACGGCATAAGAGTGAGAGTATCGAGTATGCGATTCTCATCATCACCCGAGATAACTACTGCCGGTCTTATTTTGCCAACTTCATGACCCTTTTTTGGATTGAGATTGACTGTTACGATATCGCCTCTTTTATACTCCATCATCAACTCCAAGCTCGGCAAACTCCAAATCCTGATGTTTTTTAAGGCGTTTGAGTTTAGCAAGTTTTTCTTCTTTGTCTATTTTTTCAATAATCGGCAAGATATAATCTGCATACTTTGCCGAGATATAGTATCCAAGTGTCGTATGCTTTCGCTTATCGACGATAGCCCCAACATCCATCGATTTGATCAAGGAGGGTTTTGTTTGGATATCTGTTATACCATAGTGTACCATTATATATCCTTTAATCTATATATTTTATTCAATATAGATTATACTATATCTACACTCTATTGTCAAAAACTTCTCTTTTTTGGGTAGAATTACGCCCATGGAAGATATATTTAACAATTTAACAACTTATGGCTATATAGCCCTCTTTATCTACTCGCTTGGTGGCGGTTTTTTAGGCGTAGTGGCTGCTGGAGTCCTCAGCTACATGGGGAAGATGGATCTTTGGATCAGTATCAGTGTCGCTTTTGCAGGTAATGCACTTGGAGATATCCTGCTCTTTTGGCTGACACGCTATCAAAAGTCGATGATGATGGAAACACTCAAAAAGCATCGTCGTAAACTTGCCCTTTCGCATATACTGATGAAAAAGCATGGGGACTGGGTGATCTTTATCCAGAAGTTTATCTATGGGCTGAAAACGATTGTACCTATCGCTATAGCACTGACAAAGTATGACTTTAAGAAGTTTGCTATCCTCAACATCTTTGCTGCTGCTGTGTGGGCGGTTGTCTTTGGTTTAGCTAGTTACTATTTTGGTGCACCATTAAAAGCATTAGCGATCTTTATCCTTCACAACAAGTGGTTAGCACCTGTGATCTTACTTATCTTAGGTGGTGGAGTATGGTGGTATCTTAGCCACTTTACAAAGAGACGCTGAGTCTCTATAAAATAACTCCCTTCTTGATTTCCTGTTTTAAAAGTTCGTATGCACTATTATAGTGCACCAAATCAATCGGCAAATCTTTTTGTATAGATATACCCCTCTTGCTTAAAGTTTAGCGTCTGTAAGAGGGTTTGAAAATTTGTAGAACTGATCATATATAGCTCTTTTTTAGAAGATATTGTAGCAAAATTTTGGACTATAAAAAATAGGAGAGATCTCTCCTATTTTAAGCGAACCCTTACAGACTGCTCATGAGCAGTTAAGCCTTCTGTGTTTGCTATAAGAGCACACTCTTTGCCTATTTCGTTGATGGCATTTGCACTAAAGGAGATAATGGAGCTCTTTTTCATAAAGTGTTCAACTCCTAGTGGGGAGTAGAACTTCGCTGTGCCTCCAGTTGGTAGTGTATGGTTTGGTCCGGCTATATAGTCTCCTATAGCTTCAGGAGTGTTGTGCCCTAAGAAGATAGCTCCTGCATGTTTGATGTATGGTAGAAGCTCAAAAGGGTTTTGTGTTGCTACTTCAAGATGTTCTGGTGCTATCTCATTCATCAAAGCTATAGCCTCTTGCATATCTTTGGTGATGATGATCGCTCCTCGCTCCTCGATAGACTTTCTAGCGATCTGCTCTCGTGGGAGTTTTTTTAGCCAGAGTTCTATCTCCTCTTTGACTCTCTTGGCAAAGGCTTCATCTGGAGTGATAAGGATCGAACTTGCCATCTCGTCATGTTCAGCCTGAGAGAGTAGATCGATCGCTATATGGTTTGGATTTGCACTGCTATCGGCAAGAACTCCGATCTCGCTAGGACCTGCTATCATGTCGATATTGACCTCACCAAAAACTAGCTTTTTCGCCGTTGCGACAAAGATATTGCCTGGACCTGTGATGACATCTACTTTTGGGATCGTCTGCGTTCCATATGCCATCGCTGCGATCGCACTTGCTCCGCCAACTTTAAAGACCTTTTTAACTCCACAAAGATGACACGCTGCTAAAAGAAGCTCATTTGGCTCATTTTGGGGTGTAGGAGTACAGACTACGATCTCTTCTACTCCAGCGACCTGAGCCGGGATAACATTCATAAGCAGAGAACTAGGATATGCTGCTTTGCCCCCAGGGATATAAAGACCTGCTCTATCAACAGGAGTCGCCTTTTGTCCTAGGATCGTACCATTTTCTTCTGTTGTTATCCAGCTTTGGGGTTTTTGCTTTTTGTGATAGGATTTGATACGATCATAGGCTAGATGGAGAGCCTCTTTGAGTTTACTATCTAGCTTTTCATAGGCACTTTGCATATCGCTAGGATCTATAGCAAGTTCCTCTCCACTTTTTGGCTGCCAGGCATCAAACTTCGCTATATGCTCACATAGAGCATCATCTCCACTGGAGCGGATCTCATCGATGATACCACCAACGATAGCAGAGACATTGGCTATATCCATCTTTCCGCGTTCAAGCAGCTCCTTAAACTTCTGATCGAAGTCTTCATCAACTGTTTTGACAAAAATCATAATCTACTTACCCTTTTTAGCTGAGTTTGAGAGGTACTTTTTGTATGTTTTTGTAACAACATCAAGTGCATTTGTAAAGTCCTGAGCTTTCATATAGCCACCTATAGGCTGAAAGAGTGCCTTTCCATGCTCATCAAGAAACCATATAGTTGGAAAACCTTTTGTATAAACGGCAAGTAGATAAGGAACAGTTGCTCCTTCATCATCTGTTTCGACCATATAATTAACAAAACTTTTGTTAAGTGTTGCAACTATTTTAGGATCTTTAAATGTCGTACTTTTTAAAAGTTTACAGTACTTACAGTCACTCTTTGTCATCACAAACATAATCGGCTTACGCTCTTTTTTTGAAAGTGCAAGTGCCTCTTTATATGAAGAAACCCAGTGAATCTGGGATGCAAACAGGTTTATGCCCATAAAAAGAGCAGCTACTAAGAACAATTTTTTCATTTATCTACCTTTTTTAAGATCTCTTTTGCTATCTTTGTAAGTGATTTATCACTTACATCGATAACGATATCTGCTACTTCAAGATACTCCGGTCTTCGTATCTCATAAAGCTCTTTTGCCTTTTTGAGATCTTGAAGCAGTGGTCGTTTTGCCAACTTTTTTTTGGCATTTGGATGCTCTTTGATCCGCTGAAGTATCTTCTCAAATGGCGAATCAAGAAGCACAATTGTACCTATTTTTTTTAAATTATCAACCTTATAAAAGCCTCCGCCAGTGGAGATAAGAGTATCTCTGACACTTTTTTCCAGCCATCTAGCAACACGCTTTTCAAGTTTACGAAAGTACTTCTCTCCCTCCTCTTCAAAGATTTTCTTGATCTTTTTGTTTTCCATACTTTCGATAAGATCATCTGTATCTACGGCCATAAACTCTGAAAGCTTTACGATCTCACGAGCCACACTCCCTTTGCCAACTCCCATAAAACCTATCAGTACGATATTTTTCAAAGCGATCCTTTTTTGCTTTGTATTTTACCATCTTTTTACTATAATTAGTTTTCAATTTTATCAGAAAAGGCTTCTATGAAAAATCTACGCTATTTTGCTTTTGGCTTTGTCGTAACATGTAGTGCACTTTTTATAACTACTCCATCTCTCTTTGCAAAAGAGGAAAAAGCACAAACACAACAAGAAAAAGTAAATTCACGCCTTGAGGCACTGGCTAAGTTTACCAAAGTTATCGGTATAACTGAAAAATACTATGTCGATAAACTCACAATCCAAGAGCTTATAGACAAATCTCTTAAAGGTTTGATGGAAAATCTTGATGCACACTCAGCCTATCTTACTGCAAGTGATTTTGACAACTTGAAAGTTCAGACAGATGGAGAGTTTGGTGGGCTTGGGATCACTGTCGGTATGAGAGATGGTGCTCTTACTGTTATCGCTCCACTAGAAGGAACTCCAGCTGATAAAGCAGGACTTAAAGCAGGAGATATCATCCTTAAGATCAATGACAAATCAACGCTTAACATGACCATCGATGAAGCGGTATCGATCATGCGTGGAAAAGTGGGAACTCCTATAGATCTTACGATTGTTCGCAAAGGAGAGAGTAAGCCGCTTCAAGTGCATATCGTCCGTGGAGTTATCAAGATCGACTCGGTTTACGATAAAAATATCGGAGATGATATCCTCTACATCCGCATCACAAGTTTTGATAAGAAGGTAGTAAAAGGGGTCAAAAAAGCGATCAAAAAAGCACCTTGGGCAAAAGGGATCATAATCGACCTTCGTAACAATCCAGGAGGATTGTTAGATCAGGCAGTTGGTACAGTTGATCTCTTTGTCGATAGTGGAAATATCGTCTCTCAAAAAGGACGATACAAAGAAGATGACAAAGTCTATAAAGCAACATCGAGTGCAACGATCACACATATGCCACTTGTTGTACTTGTCAATGGTGGAAGTGCCAGTGCAAGTGAGATCGTCAGCGGTGCCCTACAAGATCACAAACGAGCGGTACTTGTTGGAGAGAAAACCTTTGGAAAAGGAAGTGTACAGATCGTTATCCCTATAACTAAAGATGAAAAAGAGGCGATCAAACTTACCATAGCACGATACTATCTCCCTAGTGGTCGTACGATCCAGGCTGTTGGAGTAACGCCAGATATCACTGTCTATCCAGGCGAGGTCAAAACACACAAAGATAGCTTTATGCTCAAAGAGGCAGAACTAAAGCAGCATCTCAAAAAAGAGCTTGAAAAAGTTGATGGAAAAAAAGAGCAAAAAGAGAGCAAAAAGGATAAAAACGATAAAAAGATCATCACTAGTGAGCAACTGCAAAAGGATCTCCAACTCAAAGAGGGAGTGGATATCATCAAAGCACTTATCATTACACAAGGAGCAAAAAAATAGTCATGGAAAAAAAGGCACTACTATATGAAGGCAAGGCAAAAAAGATCTGGGAGACAGAAGATAGTGATCTTTTGATCTCAGAGTTTAAAGATGATCTTACTGCATTTAATGGTGAGAAAAAATCAAGTGAAGCTGGAAAAGGAGCACTCAATAACCGCATCTCAACGATCCTTTTTGAGTATCTAGCTGACAAAGGAGTACCAACTCACTTTGTAAAGATGCTCGATGAGAATCATATGCTCCACAAGAGAGCTGATGTCATCCTTATCGAAGTGATTGTTAGAAACATCGCTACAGGAAGTCTGAGCCGAAATCTTGGCATCGAAGATGGGAAGGTGCTTCCATTTACTTTAGTAGAGTTTGACTACAAAAATGATGAGCTAGGTGATCCAAAGCTCAATGACCAACACTGCTTGATCCTAGAGCTTGTCAAAGATCAGAGTGAACTTGACTATATCCGCTATATGGCACGAAAGATCAACAAGTTCTTAAGTGACTTTTATGCTGAAGCTGGGTTAAAGCTTGTTGATTTTAAGTTGGAGTTTGGACGCGATAAAAATGACAACATCATCCTTATCGATGAACTAAGTCCAGATAACTTCAGACTCTGGGATGCAAAAACAAATGAGAAGATGGATAAAGATCGCTTCCGTCAAGGGTTGGGTGGTCTTATCGAAGCGTATGAAGAAGTACTTAAACGAATCCAAAAATAAAGGAAAGAGATGAAAGCGATAGTCAATGTATTTTTAAAACCAGGAGTTCTTGACTCTCAAGGAAAGGCAGTGCATCATGCACTCTCTTCGCTACATTTTGACACTGTCAAAGATGTAAGAGTTGGGAAACAGATCGTTTTAGAGCTTGATGAGAGTGATGAAAACAGAGCAAAAGAGCAAGTCAAAGAGATGTGTGAAGAGCTTTTGGCTAATACCGTTATAGAAGACTATACTATCGAGATAGAGCAATGAAAGTAGGTGTTTTACAGTTTCCAGGTACTAACTGTGAGTATGATACAGAGTATGCCTTTAAAAAGTTAGGAGCAGATACACAGATCATCTGGCATGGGGATAATGCTATCTCTACAGATATCGATCTTGTTGTTGTTGCTGGTGGTTTTAGTTATGGGGATTATCTTAGAAGTGGGGCTATAGCAAAGTTCTCTCCTGTTATGAAAGCAGTTGGTGAGTATGCCTCAAAAGGTGGGAGAGTTCTTGGGATCTGTAACGGTTTTCAGATCCTTACTGAAGCAAGACTCCTACCAGGTGCTCTAAAGAGAAATGAGCATCTTCATTTTATCTCAAAGCATCACCATCTCAAAGTTCAAAACAATGATAATGACTTTCTAAAGAGGTTAAATATCGGTGATGTGGTCAATATCCCTATAGCACATCATGATGGGAATTACTATATCGATGAGGATGGTCTTAAATCACTTTGGGATAACAACCAGGTGCTTCTTACCTACTGTGATGCCAATGGCAACACACTCAACCCAAATGGAAGCGTAGATGCAATAGCAGGAGTTTGCAATAAAGAAAAAAACATCTTTGGACTTATGCCACATCCAGAACGTGCTATGGAGAAACTTCTAGGCAGTGATGATGGTGTAAAGATGCTTGAGGGATTCTTAGCGTAGTGTTACGAACTCTTTTTGCACTTTTAGGGTTGTGGGTATGTTCTATAACTGCTTTTGCAGATGAAAATGCCTCCATAAGCGAGTCAAACACTACCTCACAAACTACAGTGCAAAAAGTCCTCTATCTTAGCTACTATGACCTCCCTAAGCGTGTTATAAAGGGGGAAGTGTTTTCTGTTACGATAAAGACCGTTGCAGTTGTTAAAGATTTTGAGGAGATTGAGTACTCTCTTTTAAATGCAAAAGGGGTCAAGGTTCTTAATGATGCAATCCCCTATCGAAAAGAGAACGCAAACTTTCTCCTTGATACCTTCTACTTTCAAGCAACAGATACTGATGTACGCCTTCCAGATATAACTGCTACACTTAAAGACTACTTTGGCACTAACTACAAACCAGCTACTCTCAAAGGAAAGAGGATCGATTCTATCTCACTCAATCCAAAAGAGGATTTTTGCAATATCATCGCCAAAGATTTTCGCATAAAGTACTATAAAACAACCGCCTATGATGATGCACACAATATAGTTGTCTTTATCGCCAATGCAAAAAATACACTCTTAAAGGAGTTTCATCTCCAAAATGTCTATAAACAGGGGGTTGAATCTCTAAGCGATAGCATCGAATCATCACAGATGACATACTATGTAGTAATCGATAAAAAGATAGAAAACCTCCACTTCTCCTACTTCAATACACTTAAAAATAGCTATATCACGCTTAATATACCTATCATAGTTGATGATGACAGAGTAACGACTCAAAGTGATCTCAAACCAAAAGACAACTCCAAAAAAGAGATCAAAATGCTCATAGCAGCAGCAATTATCTTAGTTGGTGTTGTCTTACTTCTTTGGAGAGAGCGTCTAGTCTATATCTTGCTAATCATTCTACCTGGGATTTATGTTATCTATCTGATAATTCCTCCAAAACAGGTATGTATAAAAGAGGGGAGCAAGATACGCATACTTCCACTTCAAAACAGTACAGTTTTTGAAGTAACCCAAAAAAAGCTACAACTAGATAAGATAGGCGTAAGCAGAGAGTTTATCAAAGTTGAACTACCAGATAACAAGATAGGATGGGTCAAAAATGAAGATCTTTGCACACATTAGATGGCTCTATGCCACAATCGTTATCTTTTTAGGGCTCATACTCTCTATCATTCTCTTTCCAGTCTTTAAAGCACCTCGCTCACAAAAGATCGCGGCTCGTTTTATCAAAGCACTTACAAACTTTGATATCGAAGTTGAAGGCAAAGAGGATCCAAAAGCACAGATGTTTCTTATAAATCACCAAAGCGATCTTGATATAGAGGTTATAGAGCTTATAAGCAACAAAGAACTTGCATGGGTAGCCAAAAAAGAGCTTTTTGAGGTACCTTTTTTTGGTCTTGCTATGAAGCTACCTGAACATATAGCAGTCGATAGAAAAGATAAAAAATCTCTACTAAAACTACTTAAAGATGCTAAAGATAGACTTGACAAAGGTAAAACACTTGCTATCTTTCCAGAAGGTACACGCAGCAAAGGTGAGAAAATGCTACCATTTAAAAATGGTGCAAAGCTTATTGCTGATAAGTATGCTCTAAGAGTTCAGCCTATCGTACTAATAGGTACGCGAAACTGTTTTGATATCAAAAGTTTTACCTACAACCCAGGCATAATAAAGGCGATCTTTTTAGACTCATTTATAGCTGATAAAGATGATGAAAATTGGCTAAAAGATTTAAGAGAAAAGATGCAAGAAACCTATAACCATAATAGCACCATTACAAAAGAAGATCTTGAGTAACTGATGTAATATATATTTCAATTTTAAAAGCAAAAAGCCAAAGTGGTTAGATGACACTTTACCTTCTTGCTCCTTCCTTTCCCTTTACAGGAATACTCTTAAAGATTTTCTAACATTTCCGAGCTAAAGCGAGATTTCGGGAGGCTATTTTACCTATTTTCTAAAAAATAGACAATCATTTTTCTCTTCATCTTCTTACTAACTCCCCTATGAACTTTA
>FPHB01000048.1_pt3 | contig 76358 bp, 82 predicted proteins | sample 1057301 | NCBI WGS metagenome assembly FPHB01 (sample SAMEA4473311, study PRJEB15554) | hydrothermal vent metagenome | biome: marine basaltic hydrothermal vent biome; feature: marine hydrothermal vent; material: water | place: Pacific Ocean | collected 2011-06-14/2011-07-23 | depth 1155 m | reverse complement strand
GGTAGGTCGTCCATCCTCACGCACAACAACTCTATCTTTTTCATCGCCTTTTGCCTCAGATGCTATCCAGACCTTACCATCTTTTTCATACACACCTTCACCCATCTTCTTCATGACTCTATCCCAGTCATCGTAGAGTGTAGATTCATAAACAAATGTATCAAAATGGATATTGATATCTTCAAGATCTTTGACGATGATCTCCATAACCTTATCTTTTGCCCAAAGTGCTAGTTCCTTTTGGCGTGAGACATCTTTAAAAACCTCTGTTCCAAAAAGCTCCATCGCCTCTTTGGCAAGTTTGCTAAGATATTCGCCTCGGTAGTAACTCTCAGGATACTCTACATCTTCACCAAGAAGTGCACTTCGACCCTCAAGCTGAATGGAAAGACCAAGCAGATCTATCTGATTTCCAGCATCATTGACATAATACTCAGCAGTGATATCATACCCTAGATGTCTTCCTAGTCGAAGTAGTGTATCACCATAAACTGCACCCCTTGCATGACCTATATGCAATGGTCCGGTTGGGTTGGCACTTACAAATTCTAAAAGGATTTTACCTTTATGTTCTCCTTTGGCAAAATCTTGTGGATTTTGCAATGCCCAGGTAGTGTACTCATTGAGAAACTTTTCACTAAGTCGAAAGTTTAGATACCCTTTGACTGCTTCGACATGACTAAAGATCTCTCCCTCTTCAAAGCTTGAAGCAAGTTCATCAGCAATAACCATAGGAGATTTTCTTAACTCTTTAGCCAAAGAGAAGGCTATAGGCGTTGCAAAGTGCCCAAAAGAGCGATCTTTTGGCTTTTGGAGTACAACATCTTGACCCAGTTTATCCTCTAAATATCTACTTACTTTCTGTTTCAAGGCTTACGCTTGTGTTGTGGTATTTTTAGTAGTTTCACTGTTTGTAGCAGTTGTTTCACTCTGCTCTACTTTTGGAGTGGATGCTTGAGCAACCTCATCTGAGGATGTATCTTTCATCTCATCTTTAAAATTTCTAATCCCTTTCCCTAATCCTTTTGCCAGTTCAGGAATTTTTTTACCTCCAAATAAAATCAAAACAACGGCTAAAATTATCACCCATTCATATCCGCCAGGCATTCCCATTTTCTATCCTTATATTTTTAGTTATGAAAGTATAACCACATTTATATCAAAAAAACTTAAATATCTTCCCACTGATTGACAAACTCATTGATCTCTTCAGTTGGAAGTTTCATTCGTGCTACCTTCGCTATAAGTTTAAGTTGCTCAGCTGCATGATCTAGATCATCATTGATAAGCAGATAGTCATACTCGCTCACTCTTTGGATCTCCTTTTTAGCATTCTCGATGCGTTTTTGGATAATCTCCTCAGAGTCTGTACCGCGTGCTTCTAAGCGGCGTTTGAGTTCACTTAATGTAGGTGGAGTTATAAAAACTGAAGTTGTGATATCCCCCAAACGACTATTTACAGAGACATTTCCTTGTACATCGATATCAAAAATCACAAGCTTTCCCAAAGCCAAAGCCTCTTTGACTGGTTTTAAAGAGGTTCCATAGTAGTTCCCATGGACTAAAGCATACTCCAAAAACTCATCACGCTCTATCCCTTTTTTAAACTCCTCAATAGATACAAAGTGATAATCCACTCCATCTTTTTCCCCTTTTCGCATCGCTCTAGTCGTTGTTGAGATAGAAAAATAACAATCCCCTATCTCATCAATAATCTTTGCGATTAAAGAACTCTTCCCTGCACCACTTGGTCCTGATAGGACTAAAACTGCTCCTCTTTTTATTAACACTACTCATCACCTATTGTTATATTTATTGTAATCTTTTTCCCCTCTAATGAAGCAGTTATCTCTTCATCACTTAAAACTTCAAGAAGTTTTTTCAATGCTTCTACACTTCCTTTATTGGCTGGTTTTACCTCTTTATTTACTATATCACTCTCTTGTATCTCTTCTAAAGGCTCAAGATTTGTATCCTCTTTTATCTCCTCTTCCTCTTCTGCTAAAATAGCATCCTCACTCGAAGCACTCTCTTCACCAAGAGCCTCTTTTAGACTCTTCTCATCCAACAGATCAAGATCATCCATCATCTCTTCATCAAGATCACTTGCTAAATCTTCAGCAGAGAGTGTAGCTTCAGCCTCTTCTATCTCTTTTTGAAGCTCCTTATGATCTAATTCATCCTCTTGTTCATCTACTATATCACTAAGATCATCAACTTCACTTTGCATACTCTCTATCTCTTTGTTTGCATCATCATCTGATTCTATTTGATCTTTCATCTCCTCATCATGATCCATATCATCTAAAATATCATCAAACTCTTCTAAAGAGGCTACTTCCTCATCATCAGGCTCTTGAAGATCATCACCAATATTTTTATCTTGATCTATTTTATTTTCATCTAAAAGAGTATCCTCTGCGATCTCATCTAATTCTTTTTCTTTATCATCTTTTGGCTCTTCTATCTCTTGATCTATCTCATCCTCTATCTCATCAAGCATTGTATCTAAGTCCATATCATCAATCTCTTCATCATGAGATTGCTCATCCTCTGAAAATAAAAGTGACTCATCCTCTACTAACTCATCATCTTCACCCTCTGCACTCTCTTTTGATGCCATTTCACCACCTGATACCTCAAGATCATCCAAATTTGAATAAAGATCTGCATTATCTTCTTCTTCACCCTTTAGAGATGACTCATCATCTAAAGTATCTTCACTACTCTCCTCATCTGCTAAAAGCTCTTGTACCTCTTTGAGTTCATCTTCATCAAGCACTCCACCATCTTCATCTATCTGATCTTCATCTTCTAAAGAGAGTGCCTCATCACCTGATGAGACTTCTGAAACTGGATTGAGATCCTCTTCTAGTTCTAAATCTTCACCTATATCAAGTTCATTAAGATCATCTGAAAGATCAAACTCATCTTGATCTTCTACATCCTCTATCTCCTCTTTTTGAGAAAAGAGTTCATCTTCTATCTCTGTACTCTCCAATGAGAAAGTATCCTCTAAACTACTCTCCTCTTTTTGATCATCCTCTTTTTCAATCTCTTTTGCAACTTTTACAAGCACTTCTACTAAATCTGTTGGCAAAAATGGCTTCGTTAAACTTTTATCAAACTCTTGTGGAATTTCAACATCCTTTGAAGCTATAAAAAGCTTTTTTTTACATTCTAACTGCTTCTTTAACTCTTGCATACTCTCATCAGAATAGAGATGATCATCCACTATAAGTAGATCACAGCTTTTCTGATCTACCTCTTCTATAGAGCTAACTGCTTGAACCTCATCATCTACTTTTTGTGCGCTTAGTGTCACTAGTTTTGTTACAACTGGATTATCACTCAGTAGAACTATTTTCATTATAATTTTCCTTTAGAGAAGTGCATATAGGTTATTGTATCAAAAAAATAGTTCCAAACTATTAAAAGCATCTATAACCTCTCCTTTTAAAAGCAGAACAACTGTTGCCAAAGTTGCTATCAAGACTGCAAAAGAGACCATAATCTTAATAGGAAAACCTATAACAAGAAGGTTAAACTGTGGCATAGTTTTCATAAGCATCCCAAAGATAAGATCAGCTAAAAGTGAAAGTGCTACAATAGGAAAAGCGATCATAAAACCAACCAAAAACATATTTCCAGCAGCTTTAACAGTGTAGGAGATGATATGCTTAGTGATCAAAAAACCTCCAAGTGGGATATGTGCAAGAGAGTGATCTATATAGAGTATAAGCCAGTGATGTAGATTGAGCGAAAAAAGAACCATCAAAGCAATAAGTGACAAAAACTGTGAAACAATCGGCATTGAGACTCCATTTTGTGGATCTATCGCCGTTGCCATAGAAAAACCCATCATAAAACTGATGATCCCTCCTGCAAATGTGATTACATTGTAAGCTAACTGTAAGGCAAGTCCTATAACAAGCCCAAAAAGAAGTTCACTCAATATAGCCATGATAATGGATGCTACATTTATAGGGATATTCAGCGGTGGTACACTCTCAAAAAAAATAACGCTAAAAAAAAATGCCATAGCCACTTTAAACTTAGGAGGAATCGTTGTATGCGAAAAGATTGGTGCGGCTATAAAGAGCCCACCAAAACGAAAAAAGAGAAGTATAAATGCTATAACATTCCCACTTTGTAAAAAGGAGACAAACGAGAGCATCTCTACTTCTCCTTTTTTAACTCTCTATCTTGCAATCTATAAACCTCTTTACATCGATATGCCAATTCCTCATCATGAGTAACTAGTATCATTCCTGCATTTTGCTCTTTTATATACTCAAAGAAAAGATCCATAACGACATGTGCTGTATCTTTATCTAGATTTCCTGTTGGTTCATCAGCAAAAATTATACGAGGCTTTTTAGTTAAAACTCTAGCTATCGAGACTCTTTGTTGCTGTCCTCCTGAGAGTTCAGTTACCTTTTGAGAGATACACTCTAATATGTCTAGTTTTTTTAGCAAAGCATCATCGATCTTCTCATTTGAAAGTAATGATGCCACTTCAAGATTTTCATAAGCACTAAACCCTTTAAAGAGATAGTGTGACTGAAAAACTATCCCCAAATCTTTACGTTTGATCTGAGTAAGAGTTTTTGGCTTCATCTTTACAACATCCTCTCCAAAAAGCTTCACACTGCCACTGTCTGGTTGTAAAAGAGTAGAGAGAATATTTAACAAAGTTGATTTGCCACTGCCACTTTTACCGATAATAGCTATACTGCAAGATTCATCCAAATCTATAGAGATATCTTCAAAAAGCTGATAGTCATAATGATGGGAGATATTTTTAGCTTCAAGTAGTTTCATAAGGGAGATTATACCCTAAGTGTAGAAAAAAAGGAGCAAAAAGCTCCTAAAAAAAGAGCTCTTAACTCATTTGTGCTGCAACTTCTGCTGCAAAGTCATCCTCTTTTTTCTCAATACCTTCGCCCACTTCAACGCGAACAAATTCTACAAGTTCAACTTCACCACCAACTTTTTTTGCTTCCTCTTCAACCGCTTGAGCAACTGTAAGCTTGTCGTTTAGAACGAACTGCTGATTTAGAAGTGCAAGTTCTTGATCAAGTGTTGTGTTGTCAAGGATATATCTTGCAAGTTTACCAGGGATGATCTTATCAAGGATCTTCTCAGGTTTACCTTCTGCAAGAAGCTCCTCTTTGATTCTCTGTTCTGCAGCAGCAAGTACTTCTTCTGTAAGCTGTAGTTTAGAGACAAATTCAGGAACATTAATAAGCGGCTTACCAAGACGTGCTCTCTCTTCATTCTCTTTTTTGATCGCTTCGATACGACCCTTTGTTTCACTCTCAACAAACTCAGGAGTAAAGTCTGTGTAGCTAAGAACCTGTGGTTTCATAGCACTTGCGTGCATTGCTACATTTTTAAGGAATGGTTTGATCTTTTGAGCTGTTTCTGCATTGTTGCATCCAGCTTTAACCAAAACCGCGATACGGTTGTTAGAGTGGATATAACCGTTGATAGCTTCGTTTTCATTTTCAGCTTTCATGATAAAGAAGCGTCTAAGTTCGATCTTCTCACCGATCTTTGCAACCGCTTCGATGAATTCTTGACCGAAGTCGCTATTCATAACTTCTTCAACACTTGCAGGTTCATTTTCAAAGATATAGTCCGTTGTTTTCTTTACAAGATTTTGGAACGCTTCATTTTTTGCTACAAAGTCAGTCTCAGAGTTGATCTCAGCGATAACCCCTTTAGTATCTTCAAGTCTAAATCCTATAAGACCCTCAGCTGCAACTCTGTCTGCTTTTTTTGCAGCTTTTGCCATACCTCTCTCTTTGAGCCAAGTTTTGGCTTTTTCCATATCTCCATCGCTCTCTACAAGCGCTTTTTTACAATCCATCATAGGAGCATCAGTTGCTGCTCTTAGCTCCTTGACCATCGCTGCTGTTACTGTTGCCATTTACGCCTCCTCTGTTGTAGTCTCTTCTGCTGGAGCTTCTGCCTCAGCAGTTGCCTCTTCGTTTGCACTCTCTTGGCTTGATTCACTCATCTCTTCTTCAGTTACATCACCACCATCACGAAGTGCTTTTCCTTCATTGATCGCTGCTGCCATCTCTTTACAGAAGAGTTGGATACTTCTAATCGCGTCATCGTTTCCTGGGATTGGGTAGTCGATAAGATCTGGATCACAGTTTGTATCTAGTGGAGCGATAACTGGGATACCAAGGCGTCTTGCTTCAAGAACTGCAGTGTTTTCTCTAGCAGCATCGATAACAAAAAGCATATCTGGAAGCTCTTTCATCTCTTTGATACCACCAAAGTAGCTCTCAAGCTTCTCTTTTTTTCTTAGAAGCATCAATGCCTCTTTTTTTGTAAGAAGGTTGATTTGACCATTCTCTTCCATCTGTTTGATCGCTTCAAGTTTGCGGATAGATTTTTGGATAGTTTGGAAGTTTGTGAGCATACCACCTAGCCATCTGTTATCAACATATGGCATACCACAAGACTCTGCTGCTTCACGGATAGAGTTTCTTGCCTGTTTTTTTGTTCCTACAAAAAGGATAGTTTTTCCCTCAGCTGCTGCATCAACAACAATCTGATAGGTTTTTCTGAAGTAGCGAAGTGTTTTTTGTAAGTCGATGATGTAGATGTTTTTTCTTACACCAAAGATAAATTTTTTCATCTTTGGATTCCATCTTCTTGTCTGGTGACCGAAGTGTACACCGCACTCTAGGAGATCTTTCATTGTTACCATAGGTAGTCCTTTTTTCGGCTTTTGCCGTTTTTTTAGATTTTGTATCGGTTTTTCGGCATCATCAACAACGAAAACTCCATCTCAAGGGAAGCTTCGCACCGATATTTTTGATGTTTGCCATAGACTGTTTCTCCTCACAAGAAGAGAAAAATCTCGCAATTATATTTAAATTATATTTAATTTTTGCTTGAATCTAAAAAAATTATTGAAGAAGTAGCTTACTTAACTCTTGTAGTGGTTTTGAGATCTTTTTTGTAAACTGATTTTTATTAAATGTCTGCTGTCTTTTAGCAAGTTGTGCAGTATGGATGATGATCTGCTCTTGTAGTTCCTCTTTAGTTAGCCTTCCATTAAGATACTCCAAAGTCTCTACGATCCCTATAGCCTTCATAGGATTTGGCTCTTGTGTATATTTTTGTTCAAGAAAACAGACCTCATCTATCAAACCATTTTGAAGCATTTTTTTGGTTCTTTGTGTGATGCGTTGGCGAAGGAGCTCTCTATCTACGGCTATCTCATAGAGATCAAGATCTTTGATGATTGGTTTTGGAGGGTGAAGCATAAACCATTCACTTGGGCTTTTTTTACTTGCTTCATAGATCAGCAAAGCTTTTTCGATACGGTAGCGATCATTTGGTGCTATCTTTCTCATATAATCACTATCTATCTCATAAAGATAGGCATATGCTTTTTTTAGATCTTGTAGCATTTTATGCACTTTTTGCATAACCTCTATAGATACTTTGGGTGCAGGAGAGAGTCCCTCTAGAAGTCGTTTAAGATAGAAGCTCGTTCCTCCTACTATCACAAGATTTTTGCCATCTGTCTCACATCTTTTTTTAACATCTTCATAGAGTTCTAAAAAGATTTCAACACTAAAATACTCATCGATGTAAAGCTCATCGATACCAAAGTGTGGCACGATTGAGAGCTCCTCTTTGGAGGGCTTGGCTGAGACGATATCTGCCTCTTTATAGATAGCAAGAGAGTCGATAGAGAGGATATAGGCATTATGTTTTAAGGCCACCTCTATGGCAAGATCACTTTTGCCTGAAGCGGTTGGACCGATGATTGCAACTTGATTCATAAGCGAAATTATATCGACTTTTGGGTAGAATATCCAAAAAACTACACTGGAGTAAACTTGCAAAACTTCAAAAAGAGGTTAAAAGATTTTAACGAACTTGTCGCCTTTACACACTCTATCTTCTCACTCCCTTTTATCTTCATTGCGATGGTTGTCGCTGCAGATGGATGGTTTGGATTTAGACTTCTTATTTTGGGGGTATTAGCAGCTATCAGTGCTCGTAACTTCGCGATGGGGGTCAATCGCTTTGTGGATCGTGATATCGATGCAAAAAACCCACGAACCGCATCGCGTCCTAATGTCGATGGAAGAGTAGATGCTAAAAGTATGATTATCTTTATAGCGATCAATGCCCTTATCTTTATCGCTGTTGCCTACATGATAAACTCTCTTGCCTTTTGGCTCTCATTTCCTATTTTGGCTATCCTTGGTAGCTACTCCTACTTCAAACGCTTTAGTGAGTTGGCACATCTTATCCTTGGAATCTCTTTGGGACTTGCACCTATAGCTGGAGTTGTTGCAGTAAGTGCTAAGATCACCCCATGGAGCGTGATACTCAGCCTTGGCGTGATGTTTTGGGTGGCTGGATTTGATCTGCTCTACTCTTTGCAAGATATGGAGTTTGATAAAAAGGAGGGGCTTTTCTCTATCCCTTCTCGTTATGGAGCTGAAGCGACACTCTTTATCTCTGCCCTTTTTCATATACTTACTGTTATCTTCTGGGCACTCTTTGTCTGGATAGCACATCTAGGTCTTTTTGCCTATCTTGCAGTTATCATCAGTGCTTTGATGCTTGGATATGAGCATAAACTTGTACGCAAAGACTTTAGCAAGATTGATCGTGCATTTTTTACCATCAATGGCTATCTTGGGATCATCTTTTTTATCCTCATCACACTTGATAGGAGTTTGGCATGAGTGAAAAGATAGAGGATATCCGCTTAGTCCCTGCTCCTATAGAGCTTGAATATAGCGAGGCTGCTACAAAACCAGAGGAGTTTGAAAGAGAGTATCATCGTCTAAGTGAGAGTGATGATGATCCTATCGGACAGTGGCTTAAACTAGCAAAAGCCAGAGGAGAGACAAGTGAGACAGATACAGTTCTTCTTAATCTTATCGTCGAACTTCATCGAAAAGTAGATAAACTAGAAGCACTTTTAAAAAATGAGAAGCCAAAACGAGTTGTGCTCACTCATAAAGCACATATAGACTCTATAGGGTATGAACACTTTAAGATCAAAACTCCAAATTTCAAAGAGGGAACTCTTTACTATGGGCGTATCGCTATGCCAGTTCATCCAAAACGCGATGTTGCGGTTTATTTTAAAGCACTCTCATCCCAGATAGCAAAGATAGAGAAGATGCATGAGCGTGACATAAAAGAGTGGAACAGTTATGTTGCAGCAAGAGAGCGTGTGCTTATTCGCGAGATGAAGGAAAAAAGAAGATGAATATAGTTGAGATCATAGCCACCTATAGGATAGAGATCATTATCGCCATAATGGGGTTTATCATCCTCTGTCTACTCTACTATGTCTATGAGAAGGATGCACAGTATAGTAAAAATATCCGCTCTATCGCCTCAGTTGTCGAAGAGCTCAACCGAGATCTCTTCTACCTTCGTAATAAAGTAAGTGAGGAGAGCAAAAAGATCCAAAATACTCAAAGAACACTCAGTGATGAGGAGATCTATGCTGAGATCGAACGCACGGTTTATGATATGATCCAACCACTAGCACTTACACTTAAAGAGGTACAATCCTCCATAACCGCTATCGATGCACAACTAGAGTCACGCATCGCAAATCTTGAAAATGGGGTCAAACAGATATCGATCCCCTCATCCATCCATGCAAATGATGATGAGAAGATTATCTCACTCTATAAACAGGGAGTCTCCGTTGAGACAATAGCAAAAGAGCTCCATCTAGCAAAAGCAGAGGTGGAGTTTGTTCTAAAGATCAACAAGATACAGTAGATGAGTCAAAGTGCAGATAGAAAGCTCTTTACCCTTATTGCTATACTTATTACTTTAGCGATTATTCTTGTATATAGTATGTCAGAGTTTGTTGTTTTGCTTGATAAAACAACTGATCTTTACTTCTTCTTTCGAGAGCTTGGATTTGGAGCTGTTGCTATCTTTATCATGTGGTTTTTAGCACAACTAAATCCAGATCGATGGATCAAGTACCTTGGATTTGCTCTTTTTTTTGGCTCAGCTGCAGTCATGATAGCGATGCCCTTTTTGCCAGAGTCATTAGTACATGCTGTAGGAGGGGCAAAGCGATGGATACGCATTGCTGGTTTTTCGATCGCTCCTGTGGAATTTTTTAAAGTTGGATTTGTCTGGTTTTTAGCCTGGAGTTTTTCACGAAAGATTGAGCATAAACCAGGAAGCAGACTCAAAGATGAGGCGATGGCATTTTTACCCTATGGGGTTATGTTTTTAATCGTGATGTTTATGATCGCTTTTATCCAAAACGATCTAGGACAGGTTATGGTACTTGGGATGACGATGATAGTGATGCTCACCTTTGCAGGAAGCAGTATGCGCTTTTTTTTCACTATGTTTTTGGGGATCATTACTGCTGGAGTACTTTTTATCATCTCCAAAACCCACCGTATAGAAAGGGTTAAATCCTGGTGGGCAATCGCTCAAGATAGTGTCCTTTCTATCTTTCCTGCAGATATAGCTCAAAAACTTCGAGTCCCTATCGATGTTGTTCCCTACCAGATAGGACACTCACTCAATGCAATCCACCATGGTGGACTCTTTGGCGTTGGACTTGCTGATGGAGGTTTTAAGCTTGGTTTTTTAAGTGATGTCCACACTGACTTTATCCTTGCAGGTACTGCTGAAGAGTTTGGATTTTTTGGTATCGTTACAATCGTTTTTCTCTTTATGTTGATCATCCTTCGTATCTTTAAAATAGCAAATAGAAGCGAAGATAAAACATTCTCACTCTTTACTCTTGGGATTGGACTTATTCTTAGCTTCTCATTTTTACTTAACTCCTATGGGATCAGTGGGATTACCCCTATCAAAGGGATCGCGGTTCCTTTTTTAAGTTATGGAGGTTCATCGATGCTTGCTTCAGCTATAGGGATAGGAATGGTACTTATGATCTCAAAAAAGGTTAAACTATGAAGCTATGTATCACTGGAGGAGGCACAGGAGGGCATCTAGCTATCGCCAAAGCAGTAGCAAAAGAGGCAAAGAAGATGCATATAGAGTGCATCTACATAGGATCAACATCTGGGCAAGATAGAGACTACTTCGAAAACTCCGATCTCTTTAGCAAAACATACTTTCTTCATACAACTGGTGTGGTAAACAAACAAGGTTTAGGCAGACTCAAGGCTCTTTTTTTGGTATTTCAAGCCTTTGTACGCTCTTTGTCAATCCTCAAAAAAGAGGGAGTTGATGCAGTCTTTAGTGTTGGAGGCTTTAGTGCGGCTCCAGCTAGTTTTGCTGCTATTGCACTTAGTAAACCTCTATATATTCATGAACAAAATGCAAAGACTGGACGGCTCAATGCACTCCTAAAAAAGTACGCTACAGAATTTTTTTCAAGCTACGACGAAAATTCTCCTATAAAAGCCTACCCTGTGCAAGAGAGTTTTTTTGACAAAGCACGAGAGCGAAAAGATATAAAAACCGTGATCTTTTTAGGTGGTTCTCAAGGAGCAAAAGCGATCAATGATCTAGCACTTAAAAGTGCAAAAGAGCTACAAAAAAGAGGTATCCATATCATCCATCAAACGGGGAAAGCTGACTATGATCGTGTTAAAGAGGCATATAGAAAAAGTGGTATAGATGCAGAGATCTATAGCTTTAGCAAAGAGTTGGATAGTTTGATGCAAAGAGCTGATCTGGCTATTAGCAGATCTGGGGCAAGTACTCTTTGGGAGCTTGTGGCAAATGCTCTACCAGCTCTTTTTATCCCCTACCCATATGCTGCGAGTGATCATCAATACTACAATGCCAAATATCTTGTCGATAATGATCTAGCTTGGCTACAAAGAGAGAGTGATGATCCAGAGAAACTTTTATATAAGATCTTGGATGAAGATCTCTCTAAAAAAAGCAAAGCTCTGATGCAACTCTCCAAAAAAGATGGTGCAAAAGAGATCTTAAAGTTTATCAAAGGAGAGATTAAGAGATGATAGAACAGTTTGCATCCCAACTTGTTGCATGGATATTTGATCTAGGATATATAGGGATCTTTTCGCTTATGGCTATTGAGAGCTCTTTTATCCCTTTTCCTAGTGAAGTAGTGCTTATCCCAGCTGGATATCTTGCCTTTAAAGGGGAGATGAGCATTCCTCTTATACTGCTTTTTGCTATCTTAGGTTCACTTGTAGGTGCACTTATAAACTACTATATAGCGATGCATCTTGGGCGAAGATTTATCCTACGATATGGCAAGTACTTCTTTATCTCTGAAGAGACTTTAGAAAAACTGGATGCCTTTTTTAAAGAGCATGGACATATCTCTACCTTTACAGGACGCTTGATCCCGGGTATTCGTCAGCTTATCTCTATACCTGCAGGGATTGCAAAGATGGATCTTAGAGAGTTTTGTATCTATACTGCTTTGGGAGCTGGGATATGGGCACTTGTGCTTATCCTACTTGGATATTTTATAGGTCAAGAACAAACACTGATAAAACACTATCTTAGAGAGATAACAATTATCACACTTTTTATGGTTTCATTGCTTTTAGTGTGGTACTATAAAAGAAAAAAGAGGAGCTAAAATGCTACAAGTTGGTCAAAAAGTTGAGGATTTTTGTTTGCCAAATCAAGATGAAGTAGAGATCTGTTTGCGTGATCTTTTAGGGCAGTGGATCGTCCTTTACTTCTATCCAAAAGACAATACTCCAGGATGCAGTACTGAAGCTATCGATTTTACTACACATCTTCAAGAGTTTGAAGAGCTTGGAAGCATCGTTATAGGTGTGAGTGCTGATTCACCAAAAAAACATAGAAATTTTATAGAAAAAAAGGATCTTGCCATCACACTCCTTAGTGATGAAGAGCATACTGTACTTGAGCAGTTTGGTGTGTGGCAACTAAAGAAAAACTATGGCAGAGAGTATATGGGGATTGTACGCTCCACATTTATCATCGATCCAGATGGGGTTATTCGTGCAGTGTGGGAGAAGGTGAAAGTAAAAGGGCATGTTGAGGAGGTGCTTACAAAGCTAAAAGAGCTTCAAAAGAGCTAGTCTAACTCGAGGGCACTCTTAGCAAGTTTCGCCCAGGCTGAGTTGGGTGCAGCTTTTAGTGCTGCTTCATAGGCTCTTCTAGCCTCATCATTTCTCCATAGCTTATCTAGTACTGCACCCTTTTGATACTGCTGTCTTGCTCTATCACTATCAGAGAGTTTCACACTATCGAGTGAAGTGATAACCTCAAGTGCCTTTTTATACTCCCCTTTATTCATATAGGCTTGATAAAGAGCAAACTCCACAAATGGACTTTGCACATGAGAGCCTACCCTTTTTTGAAGTTCATAAAGCTTTTTGCCATATTTGATGATGATATTATCATCCTTTTTTGCTACTCCTGCATTGATCATATCTACATAGCGATCGATATCTTTATAGCTTAAACCAAAAAGGGACTCTATCTTTTGTATAGTCCGAACCATCCCCTCAAAGTTATCTAGGCGATCATAAGCATCAAAAAGTATGCGATATATATCTTTATATTTGCTCTTTTGGATATCATCTATTAGTGCTAAGAGATCTTTTGCCACATCAATCGCTTCGGAGTAGTTGCCAGTTGCAAAATCAACCTTCGCATAGCGATAAAGCCACTCTTTTTTTAACTTTATATCCTTTGTAGAGAGATTTCGTTTTGCAATCTTTTTCGCTTTTATAAAATCAGCAGCTTGAACAAAACAGTCATAAAGACCAAAATCCCATTTACTAGAGACAGAGATATTGTAATCCTTTTGAATATCAAGAACCACCTGACACTCTTGATTTTCCAATGCACTCTCCATAAGTCCTAGTGCTGCCTCTTTAATGAGATCCTCTTTATCTTTATAAAGTTCTCCATCTAGCTTTGCTATCTCATCTTTTAATTGCAAGACATCACTATACATCCTCTTTGAGAGCATGAGCTTAACTTTCTCATAGAGAGCTCTTTGCCCTATAGGATCTTCATACCCATAGCGTTGTATAAGCTTATCATACTTTGCAAGCAGCTCTTTATCACTACTTCCCTCTTTAGTAAAGAAGATCGCATCACGCCTTTTTTCTATCTCATCGATATAGGCTCCATCACTAAACTCTTTGATATATCTATCAAGTGCAGCTACTGCCTCCTTTTTATGTGAAGTTTTAGATAACCATAGACCAAGATAGCGTAAGTTAGCTTCATAGTCATCCTCTTTTTTCTTCATGTATTTTAGGATCGCTTTATCTATCTTTGCTGCTTCTAAATACTTCTGTGCATCAGCAAGATCAAACATAAGCTCTTTACTCATAGCATAGTGTTTATAAAAAAAGTCATCTTTTGCTTTGAGTATCTTATCTAAGTAGTATATAGCTTTATCATACTTTCCATCTGTAACATAGAGTCTTGCAAGTTTATATGCTGCCATAGCCGCAAGTTCTATATCTTTGGTCTCTGTTAGTGCCCTTTTATAGTAGCTTATCGCCTTTGAACTCTCTCCAGAGTCAGCTGCCATATCTCCTTTATAAATATATCCCCATTTTGTATAGATGGAGTTGGCATGTTCACTAAAGAGTCTATCAAAAAAATAGTCTGCATCACTATACAAACCATTTTTATAGTAAGAGACTGCAGTCATCATTAAGATTTCTGGAATATTTTCACTAGAGGAGTAGTAACGCAAAAACTCTTTTGAAAGATCAAGTACACTCCCATATGATCGAAGCTTAAAAAGAGATTTTATTTTATAATAAAGCAGTTCTGATCGAAATAGTGTCTTTGGATAAAACTCAAGTGTCTCATCAACCGCATTGATACAATCAGCATATCGTTTAGATGCAAAAAGTTTTTTTACTCTTACAAAAGCTTTAACATCTTCACTCTCTTGAATGTGAACTGGATTTCCATTAAGATCAAGTCCACCTACATATGGAAGTGTATCCAATTTTAGAGTAAAAGCAAACGAAAGAGTGTTTTCATTTTTTTGAGTTTTTTCTATCATGGGAAGCTTTTTATCATAACCAACAACTACCCACTCTTTAGCAGTTGATGTAACAGGAGAAAATATCTCATCATCCTTTGCTAGATCAAAAATAACAGGATGAAAGTAGAGCTTATGTTTTGCATTGATTATAAGAAAAAACTCTTTTTTTAACTTCTTAAAAGTAATGGTGAAAAACTCATTTTCAAGTGGCTTTAGAGACTCTTTTGGTACCTTATCAAAAAAACAAATCAGCTCTTTTTGAGTACCAAAGCTATCTAGTTGTGCTTTACAAGAAAAAGCATCATCATTTACAATCTCTAACACACTATAAGTAGAACTGTTTTGAAGACCTTTAGAGAGTGTTATCTCAAGTGCAGAAAGTTCAAGTGAGAAAAAGAGGATGAACTGCAAAATTATTCGCACTGTTCATCCCCTTTTTTTAATAACCACTGCTATATACAAAGCCACCTATAGCTTGAAGTAGTGGTTCAATAACAACAAAAGCAAATATAGTACCTATAGCTGCAATACCTATTATAGTTTTAAGTGAAAGAGAAACATTTGATGAAAAGACTTTCTCATATCTATCATCAACAGGATCTTTCATAAACATATAGACAACAAGTTTAAGATAGTAGTATCCAGCTATAGCAGAGTTAAGTGCCATTATAAGTGCTAAAACGGTATATCCAGCAGTTACAGCTGAGCTAATCATATAAAGTTTACCCCAAAAGAGTGCAAATGGAGGAACACCAGCAAGTGAAAGCATAAATAGTGCCATAATAGTTGCGGCTGTTGGTGAAGTTTTTATCATACCAGCAAACTTTTCATAAGAGTGGTCACTACTTTGCCCAGGAAGCAGTTTCTTCTGTCTTGAGATCCATAGCATAGAGAAGGAACCAAGGTTTGTAAATGTAAAGAGCACCCAGTAAAATAAAAGAGCAGTATTTGCCTGAGTTGTACCTATCATGATCGCTGACATTGCAAAACCTGCATGAGAGATAGAACTATATGCAAGCATTCTTTTTACATCTGTTTGTACCAAAGCCCAGAGGTTTGCTCCTGTCATAGTTACGATAACAACTACATATAGAATAGATTCAACCCATATATTTCCACTATGGATCAAAAACTCAAAAAATCTCATCGCAACGATAAAAGCTGCAATCTTTGGAACAATAGACATATATCCTGCCATCGTTGCACTTGCACCTTCATATACATCCGGTGCCCATGTATGAAATGGAACAAGCGAAAGCTTAAATGCAAACGCTGCAAGTATAAATGCAGTACCAACCATTACATAACCGATATCTGCATATCCATTTCCAGCAAGTACTGTTGTGATTTTATTGATCTCAACCGAACCAGTAATTGCATAAAAGATCATAGCACCAAAAGTGAAAAATCCTGCCGCTAAAGCACCCATTGTAAAGTACTTGATCGCTGCTTCGAAAGATTTTTCACGGTTATGCATTGCTATAAGCGTATAGAGAGCTAAAGATGATGTCTCAAGTCCCACAAGGATCAAGATAAGATTATCTGTTGCCACCATAAACTGAAAACCTGAGATCATAAACAAAAAGAGTGCAAAAAATTCAGGATAACTAAACTCATGGAAACGCTTTGAAGTAAGTGCCAGTGGTATAAAAAGCATAGATGCAACAACAATGATAAGTTCCGAAACAATCGCAAGACCATCAATGAGCATCATATCAAACATACCAAGTATCGTTCCATTTTCAGTAAAAAAGGCACCAGAACCTATAAGAGACATAAAGTCCATAAACAAGAAGAGGATACTTAGCATCACATAAAGTGATTTGTCGATATTTGGCTTGGCAAGATCGACAACAAGGATCAAAAGTGCACCAACAACAGGGATAAGCATCGGTGCAAGAGTCATGATATTAAGCGACTCTAAACTTACATTTATAGGCTCTAACATTATTCTGCCTCCTTACTTGCTGTATGTGCGACTTTTATCGCTTTGATATCAGCTATTTTCTCTTTAGCTTCTGGAGTGATCGCTTTTTCGTGCATAAGCTCTACTACAGATTCGACACTACTGTTTATTGGTCCTAGTACTGGCTTAGGATAGACCCCTAACCATACTGTTATGACAACTAGTGGTACAAGTGCAAAAAGCTCTGTTTTTGTAAGATCAGGGAGATTTTTGTTCTCCTCTTTTGTAACTTTTCCATAAAATGCTTTTTTAAATGCTGAAAGCATATAGATCGCACCAACGATTATAGCCGTACCAGCAATAAGCGTTAAGATATGAGATTGTTGATAAAATCCTAAGAAACTTAAAAACTCACCAACAAAGTTGATCGTAAGAGGCAAACCAACAGATGCCATAAGCATAATACCAAAGATAAGAGCATATCTAGGCATCACATCAGCAAGTCCACCAAACTCACTCATCAGTTTTGTATGGCGTCTCTCATAGATAACCCCAACAAGCAAGAAGAGTGCACCTGCTACAACACCGTGTCCAATCATCAAAAAGATAGAACCGCTAATCCCCTCTACATTCATAGCAAAAGTACCAAGGATGATAACCCCCATATGTGAGATCGAACTATAGGCAACAACCTGCTTGATATCCTCTTGTGCATAAGCAACCATCGCCGTATAGACGATCATGATGATTGCTAGAATTGCAACTGGTATCATAAAGTACACACTTGCATCTGGAAAGAGTGGAAGAGAGAAGCGAACAAATGCGTATGTACCCATTTTCAAAAGGATTGCCGCAAGGATAACAGAACCGATAGTTGGTGCCTGACCGTGTGCATATGGCAGCCATGTATGAAATGGGAACATAGGTACCTTGATCGCAAAACCAAGGAAAAATGCCACAAAGAGCCATAGCTGATAATTAAGCGGTAGAACAAGTCTGTACCAATCAAGCAGTGCAAAGCTCCATTTTCCTGTTACTTGATAGTAGAGATATGCCATAAAAAGCATACCAACTAGCATCACAAGTGAGCCTGCAAATGTATAGAGGAAAAACTTGATCGATGCATAAACTCGAAGTGGTCCTCCCCACGCACCGATGATATAAAGCATAGGAACAAGTGAAAGCTCCCAGAAGATATAAAAGACTATTGCATCAAGTGCTGCAAAAACTCCAACCATTGTCATCTGCAAGAAAAGCAGAGTAACGATAAGATTTTTTTCATCCTTGACTTTAGGTAATGAAGCGATCCCTATCATCGAGAAAAACGCTGAAAGGATGATAATAAAGAGAGAGATACCATCAACTCCAACGATATAGTTGATACCAAATGAAGGGATAAGCGGTATCGTTTCCATAAATTGCATCCCTGAAACAGATGGATCGTACATCAACCAAAGCAGCAAAGAAAGAGCAAACTCAACTGTTGCAACTGCTACACCGTAAGCTCTAATACCCTGTGGCTTGACAACAAAGCCAAGCATACCGGCAACGACAGGGAAAAATATGAGTATTGTTAAAATATGATCTAGCATCTAATGAACTCCTAAACCTGATAGAAACATCGATATTTCTTCAGAATATCTTGCGCCTAGGCCTATAGCCACAGCGATGATTAGCAAAATCACAAGACCTATAACCATCCAGCGAAGCATAGATGAAAGGTTCCCATTTTGCATACTTCTTGTTGTTGCTCCAGTAGAGTATAGGACTTTGGCGATCCCATCAACTGTTGCATCAACGATTTTAAGATCAACCTCTTTCCAAAATACTCTTGAGAGTACTCTATATGGTTTTACCAAAAACTCCTCATAGAAGTATGGGATGTAGTATTGATTATAAAGTAGTTTATACATAAAGCTTTGTTCTATTTTACTAGTTCCATCTGGAACTTTGATCCCCTTACGAGCATATTTTTTATAAGCATAAAGGATCATAGCAATTACAAAGCCTTGTGTACCAATAGTCATAATCCATACAGTCATCTCAGAATGGATATGATAATGCATCGCATGTAAAATCTCCTCAACAAACTCAAAGAAAGTATGTTGGAAAGCTCCGGCAATAATAGCTAAGATAAGAAGTGGACTCATAGCTACAAGCATATATTTGTATGCTTCGTGCGGATGAATACCAAAGAGTGTATAGCGATCTTCACCATGGAAGATAAGTGCAACAAGTCTAAATGAGTAAAATGCGGTCAAACCAGCAGTTAAAAGCAAGACTGTATAGATAATATAGTGATGCTCTACAAAAGAGGCTTCAAGAATCGCATCTTTAGAGTAAAAACCTGCAAGTGGGAAAACACCAGCAAGTGCAAATGAAGCAATCGTCATCATAATCCAAGTCCACTTCATTTTCGCTTTAAGAGCACCCATTTTAAATGGATCGAGCTCATCATGCATCGCATGCATAACATTACCAGCACCCAAGAAGAGAAGTGCTTTAAAGAATGCGTGTGCCATAAGGTGGAAAAGTGCCACCCAGTATGCACCAAGACCAGCTGCAGCGAACATATATCCAAGTTGTGAAAGAGTAGAGTATGCGATGATTCGTTTCATATCGCGATTGACAAGTGCCATAGATGCTGCAAACATTGCAACAAACGCACCAAGACTTGCGATAAAAAGCCCTACATGAGGGATAAGATCATAAAGTGGATGCGATCTAATAACTAGATAGACCCCAGCGGTAACCATCGTTGCAGCGTGAATAAGAGCTGAAACTGGAGTTGGACCCTCCATCGCATCAGCAAGCCAAGTATGAAGTGGAAACTGTGCTGATTTACCCATAGCACCAATAAAGAGAAAAATCCCAATCCAAGTAAGTGTAGCAGTTGGTAATTCGTGAAATGCTGCAAAAGCACCCTCATATTGAAGTGTACCTGTGTTCCAATAAACAAGAAAGAGACCAATCAACATACCAAGGTCAGCAATACGGTTCATAATAAAGGCTTCATTAGCTGCCCATGTTGCACTCTCTTTGTTATACCAAAATCCGATAAGTCCCCATGAACAAAGACCAACACCTTCCCAACCTATAAAGAGACCTGCAAAGTTATCACTCATAACAAGAATCATCATAGAAAAAACGAAAGCTGAAAGCCAAGCAAAGAAGCGGTTGAAGCTCTTGTCATGATCCATATAACCGTTAGAGTAGATGTGTACAACAGTTGAAACAAGTGTCACAACCATCATCATAACTGCACTTACCTGATCAACGACAAAACCAAATGGGATATAAAGCCCTCCAGTTGCCATCCATGTCATCATCTCAACATGAACAGGCTCACCACCTCTGTAAAGATACAAAAGCAGTATAGAACTACTTACAAAAGATGTAAAAATAAGTAAACTCGCTATAACTCCAACAAACTGCTTTTTAGGCTGAGCCGTAAAAAGTGCTGCAAAGAGTGAGCTTACAAGTGGCGCAAAGAGCGCTATATATAGATACTTTTCCATACTTCTATCCTCTCATTAGCGACATTTCATCAAGATCGATGCTGTTATGTCGTTTGTACCAAACTATAAGCAGTCCAAGACCAACTGCAACTTCACTTGCTGCTATAGCAATAACAAAAAAGGCAAACATCTGTCCAGTCAAATCACCATAATAGTGTGATATAGCTGCAAAACCGATATTTACAGAGTTAAGCAAAATCTCTGTCGCAAAAAAGAGCATAAGGAGATTTTTCCTTCGCATTACCCCATACAAACCTATACCAAACAGTATAGTCGATAGGACTATGTAGTGGTTGAGTGTTATTTCCATTATTTCAACTCCTCTGCTTTGTGTTTTTCTATCTCATCTTCACCAAGTTTAGTAAGAGAGACATCCATCTTTTTACCAGCTAAGACAATACCTGCTATCATCGCTACTAAAAGCATCACTGCAGCTACTTCAAATGGAACAAGATATTTTGTAAATAAAACTATACCGATTTGTTGTGTATTTCCTACACTCTCAGCACTTGGATAGAATGCAACTATATTTTGAGATATGATAGGTGCTGAAACTATCGCTATTGTCAAGACAACTGCAAGAAGAGCCAAAGTACCAACGATAAGCTTGTTTGGGTTTTTCTCTTTGACATCTCTTGTTGTGTCAAAAAACATCATACCAAAGGCATAGAGTGCCAAAACCGCACCAGAGTAAACGATTATCTGGATTGCACCCAAAAAGTCAGCTCCTAGTGTAAAGTAAAATCCTGAGATCAGGATCATACCTGCAGCCAGTGCAGTTAGTGCATACAGTGCCTGTGATGTCGTGACAGCAATCCAAAAAGAGGCTATCACCAAAAACGCAAACAGATAAAAAGATACTGCTTCAAACATAAACTACTCCTTAATACGCAAGAGGCGTTTTCTTCAGCCTCTCGTCCTCATGCGGTGTTATAGCACCAAAGCCCTGGAACTCTTTTTGTTTTTTGTTCAGAACATCATCGATTGGGGTAAGCATATCATCATAGAGGATAAAATGCTCTCTTTGTTCACTAGCATTTTCATACTCTCCACCATGCGTGATCGCTAACTCTGGACAAACCTCTGCACAGTATCCACAGAAGATACATCTACCAAGGTTGATACTGTACTCTCCAACCTCTTTTCTTTGATTTTCATCATATCTTGTCTCTATTCGGATACAGTTAGAGATACAGATCTTTTCACAAAGACCACAACCGATACATCTTTCAGTTCCACTCTCCCAAAGTCTCTTCATCTCATGAACTGCTCTATATCTAGGTCCAATAGGAAGCTTCTCTTCAGGATACTGGACTGTGTGAATATCAAACTTGATCATCTCACGCATAACAACCCATAAACCAACAAAGAGCTCACCTTTGAGAGATCGCTTGAGAACTCTTTTAAACTTCTCCCATGGCGTTGTTGGATAGTCCTCTATATCAAGAAGAAAATAATCTTCACTGATATTTCTGTCTCTAAACATTTCACTATTACTCATCTTCGCTCCTCTTACATCATCACTATGCCGGTGATAACGACATTGATAACCGCTAACGGCATTAGAATTTTCCAGCAAAGCCACATCAACTGGTCAGGTCTTACATCAGGCCAAGCCGCTCTTGTCCAAAGGAAGAAGAAGAAGAAAAATGACATCTTTCCAAGGAAAAGAAGCGCATCAATAAATGTCCCCTCACCAAATCCACCAAGGAAAACAAGTGGAATGACGAATGAAATAAAGAACATATTTGCATACTCACCGATGAAGAAAAGCCCCCATCTCATACCAGAGTACTCTGTACCAAATCCATCTATGATCTCATGATCATTTGCTACAAGGTGGAAAGGTGTTCTTCCAGTTTCAGCAAAAGCTGCAATCCAAAAGAGTATAAAAGCTACTGGTTGATACATAGCTATCCATCCATGCTCTATCTGCCAGTTGTTAAAGTCAATAAGTGAGAGTGAACCCACCATCATAACTGGAGCTAAGATAGAAAGACCAGTTACCACCTCATAAGAGATAAATACTGCTGCACTACGAGCCGCTGAGATAAGCGACCATTTATTAGCTGATGCCATACCCCCTAGAAGCGGACCATATAGACCAACTCCCATAACACCAAAGATATACAAAAGACCTATATTGATATCTGCAACTATAGGCTTCACCTCATAGCCGCCAATCGTAAAGCTAGGCATAAATGGAATCGCTGCTGCTGCCATAAAGGCTGTTGCTGCAGTGATAACAGGAGCGATCTTAAAGATCGGCTTAACAACATTTGCTGGGATGATATCCTCTTTCGTAAAGAGTTTGATACCATCTGCAGCGATCTGTAGAAGTCCATATGGACCAACATACATAGGCCCTAACCTTCTTTGCATAAAAGCAAGTACCTTCCGCTCAAAGTATGTCCCAAGACCAGCTAAAGCTGAAAATACAAGTAGTATCACAACAATCTTGACAACTGTTGCTATTAAGTATGCCATATCCATATCTTACACCTTTTCTACCGAAGCTACACTAAAGCGATATCCGCTAAAGAGTGCCTCTGATTTGAGATTTTTATCAAATGTTGGAAGCAAGAAAATATCTCCCCCTATCTTGTTATCACAAACAACCTCTGTAACCAACTCTCCATTTTCTGTTTTTACTCTTACTCTATCCCCCTCCTTAAAGTCACTCTTTTGAAGGAAATCTTCACTTATATACAACCCACTCTTTTCATCTAGGTTAGTCGTCTTATGCGTAAATGGAGTGAACTGTCTTGTTGGATTAGCAAGATAGACAAGTTGTCCATCTAAAGTAGTATCGACAAATGGTTCAACACTCTCATTCTCATCTGTTACAACAGTTACATTTTCAAGTCTATATCCACGAACCTCAGTACCATCATTTTCCCAGTGATTTGGAAGGTTGTCAAACTCTTCAGCTTTAAAGCCCTTTTTAGTTGGAAGCTCTTTAGTATAGTCAACTGTTAGTTCAGCCTTAAGACCTAAAGCATTTGCTATATCATTGAGTTCATAGCCTCTATATGGAACTGCCTGGTTTGTAGGATTTACTCGTTTGTTCACACTTGTTAGTGTTCCCTCTTGTTGATTGATAGCTGGCATATCAAGATCGCCATCACCTAAAGCACTTAATGTAAAATCAGCATCCACATTATAACCGATAGTAAATTCACCTCTTTCTTCATCAAGTTCATTGATAAGTGCTACTCCTAAAGAGTTTGTTAAAGGAGGAACAATCACAAGCTTAAATGGTGAATACTTCTCTATCAGAGCAGTAAGTCTAGCAAGATTTTTACTTCTAGGGTGTGTATAAAAATCAGGTCCTACCATTAGTGCAAACTTCTCTTTTTTCTTCAGAAGCTTTGCTAGAGTTTCATCAAACTTCGCTGGAACGCCAACGATATCATAAAGAGCATTTTTATCAACTTCAACCTCTTTTTCGATGGTTTTGTTTACCATTTTTGTCTGCTCTTCTTCAACCTCTATCTCTTCACCACTCTCTTCATCCACCTTTGTCACTTTGACAACTTCAACAACCTTCTCTTTGATAACCTCTTTTTGTGTTTCTGTTACCAAAGAGTGAAAAGAGGCTAGATAGTCAGTGATATCTTTTGGAAGTTTCTCTTTATCTCCAAAAAGATCAAGAAGCAGATAAAGTACTGCCTCCTCTTTAAGCGGTGCATGATTGATAGTTACGATATTTTTCCCTAATCCCTCTATCACTGGATCTTTTACTGGATGAAAATATAGTCCTGCACCCTTATTCATCTTCATAGAGTTATTGAGTGCATATCTAGCATTTGGGTTATCACTCTTTATCGCCATACCGACAGAAACAACAAAGTCGGAGTTATGCACCTCTTTAAGATCACTTCCCCAAAGCATCTGACCAGAAACTTCTGAGTAATCTTTAAGGAAAGTTTGGAAGCTTTTAGCCTCTTTATTGATCAAGTGATAACCAAACTTCTCTTTGAGGCGTTGTAAGATAAGTGCCTCTTCATTTGTTATCGTTGAAGTAAACTCAATAGTATCAGCCTTTTTAAAGGCATCTACTGCTTTTGCAAATGCTTCCTCATCTTTAGCTTCAACTCTGTTTTGATAGTCAAATCCATAACGCCCTGCCCCACAGAGTGAAACATAGTTCCACTCATTCATCACACGATAGATTTTTGGCTCATCACTCTCTATAGAGGTATGCTTCACATCATAATATATTTGACAACCAGCGCTACAGTGACCACAAGTAGCTGGGATCTGCTCACACTCCCATGCATTTGTTGTATAGATATAGTGTGTATCAACAAGTGCACCAACTGGGCAAACCGCTGCACACTCTCCACACTTCGTACAATCAAGCATCTCACCACCAGAAGTAAGCCCGATAAGTGATTTGTTAAGCTTGTTCCACATTGCATAGGCATCTTTTGGCATACTCTCTTTAAAACCAGCATCGATCGCATCTGCTCCTCTTGGAACAGTTTTAAGCGAAGTATCACCTATCATATCTTTACAAACTGTCACACAACGCTCACATACGATACAAAGACCCGGATCATAGTGGATATGCCCCCAATCTTTAGCAGGTCTATGAATATCTTTGATCGCATAGCTTTGAGAGTCAACACCCATCTCAAGTGTATAGTTTTGAAGTTCACACTCTCCACTTTGATCACATACCCCACACTGCAATGGATGGTTTACATCATAAACCTCCATAATCGCTCGGCGCTCTTTTTCGATATTTTCTGTACTTGTTGTAATCTGCATCCCATCTTTAGCTTTAGCATTACACGCATAGACCTGTTTCCCATCTGCCTCAACAAGACATATACGACAAGCCAAAGTAGGACTACATCGTGTCAGATAACAAATAGCAGGGATAAATATATCATTTGCCCTTGCAGCATTGAGAATATACTCACCAGCTTCGGTTTGTATCTCTTTGCCATCAATCGTTATCGTAATCTTACTCATAACTGCACTCTTTCTATTTTGGATTTTTCAAACCTGTAACGATTTGGACTGATCTCAAGATCAAAAGTTGGGTTGATCGCTATCGTTCCTTTTAGCTTCTCATCAACCTTAAACTCTCTTTCTATCTTCATATCGCCTAGATCTATCATAACTCTATCACCATCTTTTATCTTAGCAGCCATAGCAAACTGCTGTGATCCTTTTAACTCATTTGCTTTTGGCAACTCAGTTGTACGTGCTGTATAGGCATTAAACTGAAGCACAGGATTGGCATGATAGATAACTGTACCATTAAATTCTGGAAGGTCATCTATCTCTTCTAGTGTGAAGTTTACAAAAACATCGCTATTTTTTAGCTTATATCCTCTTATATCTTCACCTAGTCTATCTAAAAAGTTCTCTAAAGTATCAAATTCGACATTTGAAAATGCCTTATCGATCTCTCCTAGCTCTTTTGTATAATCAACAGTGTACTCTTTATAAACTCCCAGTGCTGATGCTATATCATTAAGAGATGCACCTTTAAACTCTAATGCCACATTTGTTGGTAAAACTCTCTTATCGATACTTGTTAGTGTTCCCTCTTGCTGATTAAGGGCTGGGACAACCATATCTGCATTCTCATCTAAGCTTGAGATAGTAAAGTCGCCACTTGCGTTATACCCAACAACATAGTTCTCATTTGATGGAGTATCAAGATCACAAAGAAGACTCACTCCAAGTGTATTTACATCTTTTGGTACTATAAGCACCTTGTACTCACTATATTTCTCTATCAATCCGATAAGTTTTGCGATATTTTTGGCTCTTTTGTGAGCAAAGAGATCAGCCCCAACAATAAGTGTCTTTCGTTTTGCACGTTTAAAGTGTGCACTCATCTGTTTTAATTCCTCTTCGCCGACATTGCTCTCAGCCTCTAAGTAGCCCTCATCAAGATTTTTAAAGAAACTACTTACTTCTTCTGGTAGTTCTGCATTTTTTAGCAATTCTTTAGCAAGTAGAGCTACAACTCCCTCTTCTGTTCCAGCTTCCATCTTGACAAACTGTGTTACCACATTTTGTAAAAGAGTATCTTCGATTGGGTGGAAGTAGGAGATCTTTGCACCATTTTGCTTACTTGCTACTGTCATAGCATAGCGAACACCTGGATTATCTGTGGCAATTTGTGTTCCTAACACGATAATCGCATCACTCTTTTTAACATCCTCAAGATCTGCACTATAGAGTCGTTTGCCACTTGTAGCAGCGAAGCTCTCCATAAACTCTTTAAAGAGTCTTGCATCCTCATTTATAAGTTTTATACCTAGTTTCTCTTTAAGTTTTTGAAGTATTACTGCCTCTTCATTTGTGATGATTGAACTAAAGCGTATCGCATCTGCTTTTTGAAGTGCCTCTATAGCTTTACTCATTATCTGCTTCTGATTTGTAGGCTTGACATCAAAATCATATCCGAAACGACCTGCACCACAAAGTGTTGTAAATTCAAAGTTGTTTTTTACTCTATAGATCGCTTTATCTCCATTAAGACCAGTGTGGCGAACCTCATACTCTAATGGACATCCTGCACTACAGTGTGCACAAGTTGCTGGAATCCTATTAAGCTCCCATGCATTTGCCCGATACTTAAAGCCACTTGAAACCAATGCACCAACAGGACATACGGCTATACACTCCCCACAGAAAGTACAATCTAGCGTTTCAGAGTTTTTAGGAATGATAGTTGATTTATACCCTCCCATCTTGATCTCGATTGCGTCATCACCTATAACTTCATTACAGACATGAACACACTTCTCGCACAAGATACAGAGTGCAGGGTCATAATCTATCAGATTCCAATGTTTTACAGGTCGATATTGATCTTTTGCACTAAAACTCTGTTGAGCGATATTAAACTCAAGCGTCATATTTTGCAAATCACATTCACCTGATTTATCACACACTCCACACTCTAGTGGATGGTTTACATCATAAAGTTTCATGATGTTTGTACGCTCTTCTTGGAGTTTGTCTGAGTTAGTTATCACCTCTATCCCCTCTGTTGGAGGAGTATTACAACTTAAGATATAACCATCGACTCCCTTAACTTCAACAGAGCAGATACGACAACTCGCACATGGGCTTGTCTTAGAGATATAGCACATAGTTGGGATATAGATACCATAGCGTCTTGCTACTTCCAGGATCGTTTCACCTTTTTTCGCTTCTACCGGGATATTGTCTATTTTAAACTTTATCATATCCATCCCTCCTATGTCGCAACCATAGCAATATAGTAACAACGCATACAACGCTCCGCTTCTGCTTGAGCCTCTTCTTGAGTAAATCCTAGATTTACCTCTTTATTGTTATCTTTTCTCTCATCTACTGAGAGCTTTTCACTTACCTGTCGTGGCAATCCAGGCAACCAACCAGTCACTTTTTCATTTTTATCATAAACTTTAAGCTTTCGTAAGTGATCCTCCATAATCTCCTCATCAGTAAGTGTTATCTCACCTGTTTGGACATATCGGGAGATCACAGAAGCAGCTCTTTTGGCTTGACCAACGGCATTGACAATCGTCATAGGACCATACTCACAATCTCCAGCAGCAAAGATCCCTTTGCGTGAAGTCATATAGTCACGACCATTTGTCTTAAGTGTAGCCCATGAAGTCATCTCAAGCTCCCACTCCTCTGGAAGGAAGTCAAAATCAGCACTCTGACTCACTGCTGGGATAAGATAGTCACACTCTATCTCATAGTCAGCTCCCTCTATCTTTTTGAGTTGTGGGCGTCCACCATCTGGATCTGGAACGAGCTCAAATTTATTGATAACAAGTTTTTTAAGAACATTATCCTCATCCACTATCTTACCAACTGCTGAGTGGAACAAGAACTCTACTCCCTCTTCCACTGCTTCATGATACTCTTCATAGGTTGTGTTGCGGATGATCGTCTTCTCATCACGGCGATAGATCATATAGACCTTTTTTGCACCGGCTCTGACACTACATCTAACAACATCCATAGAGGTAAAACCACCACCAACACAAACGACTGTTTTTCCTGTGAGATCAACATGATCAGATGGGAGCATCTGCTTCTCTTGTACCTCTTTTGGAGTTTTGATACCATACTTCTCATAGAGGTTTACCCAGTCTAGAAAGTCTATAGCTCCCCAGTAACCTTTAATCTCTTCACGCTCGTTTTCGCAGCGAACCTTTTTAGAAAGACGCGTACCAGATGCAATAAGTACTGCATCATAATCTTTTTCAAATTGACGCATCTCATCAGCAGTTACTTTATGGTTGGTGATAAAGTTCACCCCCATATCTTTCACACACTCGATATCTTTGTTATACTTATCTATAGGCATCCTGTACTCAGGTACTCCAACGGCAACCTCTCCACCTAGTACCGGAAGTGCCTCATAAACATCAACATCTATACCCTCTGCTGCTAGATAGTATGCACCTGTAAGTCCAGCAGGACCAGCTCCAATGATCGCGACTCTTTTACCAATACTTGGTTTTTTCTCCATTGGATGGAAGAAGCTAAAGTCATGATCTGTCTCATAGTCAGCTCCTAAACGCTTTAGCTCCATAATGGAGATAGGTTCATCTAGATTTGTTCTTCGACAAGCATCTTCACAAGGGTGTGGACAAACACGACCACATGTATGTGCTAGTGGCATAGTTTGTCTTGTCGCTTCAAGAGAGTCATCAAATCGAAGATCTCTAACCCCCTCTATATATGCCGGAATATCAACATGGCTAGGACACGCATCCATACAAGGAGCTGTAATTTTTGCGATATAGTTTACATCCGAATGATAATGTTTTGAAGGCTTTTTTTCATTGATACAAGCCATAAACTCATCTTCAAAGTGAGTCATAAGATCAAGGATCGGATTTGGCACGGTTTTTCCTATCTCACACTTTGAAGTGACCTGCATACTGCCACCGATCTCTTTTAAGTGTTCAAAATCACTTACTTCACCCTCTCCGCGTGCAATCTTATCAAGAAGATCATAGAGGATTCTTCCACCCCATCGACCAGGTGCACATCGTCCACACGCTTCGCTATACTCTTGATAGTTAGCAGCGTACTCTGCAGCTAGTTTGATAACATCCACATCAGCATCAAAGAGTGCTACTCCATCCCACCCTATAAAGGCTTTGGAGTCTCTATGGTCGTCATACTGTGCAGGTAGGTTATTAGATGATTCTTCCCACTCTTCTTCTGGCTTGTTTAGGTTGTTGATAAACTCGCTATTCCAAGTAGAAAAATATACTTTACTCACGATAGCATCCTAGTTATCTTTTTTACAAACGATAGTCCAATCAACTTCGTTAAATTTTAAAGAGTTATAAAGCTCATATCCGCACTCTTTTACCAAATCAGCACTTCGCTGAATCGGAGAAAAATCGCCTATCTCAAAAAGAAATATAGCAGTCTCCTTTGCCGGATGCTCATTGAGAAGAATCTCTTTCATCCTTCCTTCGAACTCATCTTTTAAGTGTCTTAGGTCATATCTTTTCATTATCTGTCAACCTCACCAAATACTATGTTTGTTGTCCCAATTATTGAGACAACATCCGGAATGTAGTGTCCAGGCAGAAGATCAATAAGGATCCCTGTGTGCCAAAATGATGGAGCACGAAGCTTGAGTCTGTATGGATATGGTCCACCTTGAGAGTTGATATAGAATCCAAGCTCCCCTTTTGGTGATTCTGTCGCTACATAGACCTCTCCAACTGGTGGGCGCATACCTTGTGTTACAAGCACAAAGTGTTGCATCAAAGAGTAGTTTTGTGTCATGATGTCAAGCTTTGGTGCTGAGATATACTTAGGAGCATGAGCCATAAGTTCAGTCTGACCATCGCGTACACACTTCTCATACATATCTATACACTGATAGAGGATCTTAGCAGACTCTCTCATCTCCTCCATATAGATACGATATCTAGCGAAGTTATCCCCTTTATCACTCCATGGAACATTAAACTCCACTTCATCATAAAGCTCATATGGCTCCTCTTTTCTGATATCCCATGCAACGCCACTAGCTCTAAGCATCGGTCCTGTACATCCCCATGAGAGTGCCATCTCTTTAGAGATATAACCAACACCCTCCATTCTCATCCGCCAGATTCTATTCTCATCCAAAAGATCTTCATAATCTTTAATATTTTGTGGAAGTTTACCTAAGAAGGTGCGAAGCTGCTCTAAAAATTCTGGCTGGATATCAAGTGGGACTCCACCTATACGAATAGCAGCATGAGTTAATCTTGCACCACAATACCCTTCCATGATGTCCATAAGATACTCACGCTCTCTAAAGGCATACAAAAAGATCGTCATCGCCCCGATATCAAGTGCAGTAGTAGCCAACCAGAAGAGGTGACTCATAAGACGGTTGATCTCAAGAAGCATCATACGGATCACTTTTGCACGTCTTGGAACTTCAAGACCGATAAGCTTCTCAACTGCCAATGCAAATCCGTAGTTATTTGAGCTAGACGCGATATAGTCCATACGGTCTGTAGTTGGCATAAACTCATTGTAGATCATGTTTTCTGCCATCTTCTCCATACCACGATGCAAATACCCAATATCTGGTAGAGCTTTGACTATCTGCTCTTGTTGAAGATGCAGCATAAGACGAAGCTGACCATGTGCAGATGGGTGCTGTGGTCCAAAGTTTAGGACAAGTTCGTTATCTTCTCTTTCGTATGAGATATTTTCGAAAAAGGGTCTTAATCTATTTGGTTGTTGTGCCATATCTTACCACCTATCTTTGCGGATCATCGATAACAACCGATGACTCTTTTTTAAGTTTTGTAATCATAAAGACTCCCTCCTCCTCTTGATACTCTTGAGGATTGATTGGGTCATTATCAGTTACCTCTGCACCTTTTGGTACTTCATGTCCTAAACGTGCAAAGCGTTCACTGTCATAGCGATCTATACGAGCTGTATCACGGAGTTCTGGTCCAATGATATCACGAGCCTCTTTACCATAGATCTTATCAACTTCATACCACTGAGCAAACTCATCTCCTTGAAGTGGGTATGATTTTCTAAGAGGGAATCCTTGCCAATCATATGGCATCAGGATCCGTTTCATAAATGGATGGTTATTTACCTTCACTCCAAACATATCATACATCTCTCTTTCACTCCAGTCTGCACTTCTAAAGAGCTTCTCAACAGACTCGATAGCTTGATCCTCTTTGATGTATGTTTTAATGCGAACACGCTTTCGTTTGTTCATAGAGAGCATCTGATAGAAGATCTCAAACTCTCCACGCTGTGCCAACCAGTCTATAGCACTAAGTTCGCTCAACTGATCGTAAGTGAGCTCCTCTTTAAAAAACTTGATCACCTCAAAATTGTCTTCTGGCTTGATATAGACAACCATCTGCTCAACCTGTATATAGGCATCAAGCACTTCAAACTTCTCTTTTAAAGCTGCAAGATCAGCAGCAAAAACCTCATCGGTACTTACATCATACTTAGGTACCTGAGGGGCTACCCAAAATCTATCTGTATAGTAGGGTTTTTTCTGAACATCATCTTTTGGTTTGTAAGCTCTCATTACATCAACCTTTTAGCTTTTTGGGCTCTTCCGGCTTTTTGAGCACGGATCTTTTTTTGTAGTAACATTACACCATACTGTAGTGTTTCTGGTCGTGGAGCACATCCTGGAAGATAAAGATCTACTGGGATGATGCGGTCACAACCTTGCACTGTTGCATATGTGTTGAACATACCACCAGTGTTTGCACAACTTCCCATCGAGATAACCCATCTAGGCTCTGTCATCTGATCATATAGACGCTTGATAAACTCTGCGTGTTTTTTTGTAAGCGTTCCAGCAACAATCATAACATCAGCCTGTCTAGGACTTGCTCTAAAGATCGTACCAAAACGGTCAAAGTCATATCGAGAGGCACCACTTGCCATCATCTCAATACCACAACAAGCAAGTCCATAAGTAAGTGCCCATAGTGAGTTTGATCTCCCCCAGTTTACAACTTTATCGATCGTTGTAAGTGCGACTGGAAGTCCGCCATCTTGTGTAAAATTTACTTTATGTTGTGCCATTCAAGAGCTCCTTTTTTCCATGCATAGACAAAACCAATAGCAAGTAAGATTATAAACAGTATCATCTCTGTAAAGCCAAACCATCCTAGGAGTTTAAAGTCAACTGCCCAAGGAAACATAAAGACTATCTCTACATCAAAAAGCAAAAACAGAAGTGCAAAGAGATAGAACTGTGGTGAGAGTCTGTTTGGCTGTTTAGTCACCTCTGGACCACATTCATAAACCGAAAGCTTGATCTTTTCGGTATCTTTTGCAGCAAGAGAGCGACTCGCCCATCTAGCAATAAGCGTCGTTGCCGTAAATGCGCCAAATGTAATGACAAACAGAACAAACACACCGAAGTATGGATTTGCCGTAATAATGTGTTCCATTAAACCCGCCTTATATTTTGTCTCTCTATAAAAAACTACAGAGAGAGGATTTTATAATGTTTTATAACATTTTTGAGCTTTTAAAAACATCACTTAAAGCCCAAAATATATTATAAAAAACAGTTATCTGCACTATAGCAAAAAGTCACTGAAACAAAACATAGATTTTTAAAAATTATAAAGCTATTGTTTCTATTTGATACATTTTTTTTGAATTTTTTTTGAAAGTGTTAAAAATTGTAACACTTTAGAGGATAGCAAGTTCACTAGATGGAAGAAGTAAGATAATGGAGTCTCCAACTTGAAAGTTCATACGAAGATAGGATTTGTAGGTTATAACTGACTCCAAAATAGTACCGCCAACTGCAACCTTTACACTTACAAGCAACTCTCCTATCTCCAGTGTGGCAACGGAACCTTTTAGTTGATTATCAAAGCTTGTTTTGAGATCAAAATCTTTTGCTAATGCTATTTGTGTTGGTTTTATGGCAACTGTAACACTTTGACCTATATAAAGATTTTGAGGAAGCTCAAGAGCCAAAAGATAAAGCTTCTCACCATCAAAAACAAGCTCTACGATATGCAAACTATCTCTTTTTACAATCGACTTAAGTGTTGCTTTTATCTCATTCATGACAAAATGATAACACCCTATTATAAATGGATAAGGAGATTTAGGATAAAATTTTACAAAATTTTTCAAAATGTATAGAAAGAGACTTAGAAAATGATAGACTTTAGATCCCTATCCCAAAAATATGGTACACCACTTTATATCTATGACCTAGATCATATGTCAGAGCAGTTTAAAAAGCTTAAAGAGGCATTTCGTGGTCGAAAAAGCCTCCTTGCTTATGCAATCAAAGCAAACTCAAACCTTAGTGTAATCTCTCACTTTGCAAAACTAGGCAGTGGAGCTGACTGTGTTAGTATTGGTGAGGTAAAAAGAGCCCTTTTAGCCGGTATCCCAAAGTATAAGATCCTCTTTAGCGGAGTTGGTAAACGCGATGATGAGATCAAAGAGGCACTAGAGTTAGATATCCTCTACATAAATGTTGAGAGTGAAGCAGAACTAGAGCGTGTGGAGATGATCGCCAAAGAGATGGACAAAGAGGCACGAATAAGCATCCGTGTCAATCCAAATGTCGATCCAAAAACACATCCATATATATCCACAGGTCTTCATGAGAATAAGTTTGGGGTTGATATGGAGAGTGCAAAGAGGATGTATATCACTGCTAAAAACTCTCCAAATCTTGATCCTGTTGGTATCCACTTTCATATAGGAAGTCAGCTTACTGAGCTTGATCCTATCCGCGAAGCTTCTGAGATCGTTGCCGACATGGTGCGAAGCCTCAATGCAATCGATATCGAGTTAAAGTTCTTTGATGTAGGTGGTGGACTTGGAGTTCGCTACAATGATGAAACAACGATAGAACCATATGACTATGCTCAAGCGATCCTAGGAACACTCAAAGGGCTCGATATGACTATCGTATGTGAGCCAGGAAGATTTCTTACTGCAAATGCCGGTTATTTCCTTACAAAAGTTCTCTATGAGAAAGAAAATGGAGCCAAACGATTTGTGATCGTTGATGGTGCGATGAATGACCTCATCCGCCCTAGTCTTTATAAAGCCTTTCATAAAGTAGAGATAGTTGGAAAGAAGGAGGGAGAAAAAACTCCTGCTGATATCGTTGGTCCAGTATGCGAAAGTGGAGACTTCCTTGCAAAAGAGTACCCTCTTCCACCATTAGAACATGGGGATCTACTTGTTCTTCACAGTGCCGGTGCCTATGGTTTTGGAATGGGAAGCAACTACAACACACGCACTAGAAGTGCTGAAGTGGTCATAGAAAATGGCAAAGATCGACTTGTGCGAAAGCGTGAAAGTTTTGATGACCTCATCGCTTTAGAGAGGGAGTTTTTAGTATAAGATGTACTTTATAGATGTACAAGGAACTCTCATCAGCGATAAGGATAAACGCCCAATCAAAGGGAGTATAGAGTTTATCCAAAAGCTTCAAGACAACAACCTCCCTTTTTTGCTTATAACCAACAACACTAAGCAATCAAGTGAGGAGTTTTTTGAGTATCTACGCTCTCTTGGGTTTAACATCCAAAAGAGACACTACATCGATCCACTTATGGTTTTAAGCGAAGTTTTGCCAAAAGGGAGTGTTGCAGCTTATGGTACAAAAGAGTTTTTAGACAATCTGGTATCACTTGGATACACTCTTGACTTTGATACGCCTGAGTATGTAGTTGTTGCTATCAAAAAGGATTTTGAGAGTAAAGAGTATGCAGAGATGATCGAGTTTCTTCTTGCTGGAGCAAAGCTTATAGGGATGCATGAGACTGCACTCTATGCAAAAGATGGCAAACGCTACCCTGGAGTTGGAGCTATCTTAAAGATGCTCTCTTTTGCAACCCAAAAGAGCTATGAGGTTGTTGGAAAGCCCAGTGAGCTCTTTTATCAAAAAGCACTTAGCAAACTTCAAGAGCAAGACAAAGACGCCTCTTTTGAGAAGGTAACAATCATCAGCGATGATGTGGTTGGAGATCTTGTTGGTGCAAAGGAGTTAGGAATGAAAACCATCTTTGTAACAAGTGGCAAGTTTAAAAGTGCTGATGAGATCATCCCAAATATCGATAGTTCAAAAAGACCAGATAGGATTTTAAAAGATATAAGCGAGATGCTATGAGTAGAGAGTATAAAACTTTAGATGAGTGCAGAGAGGCTATAGATGCCATCGATGATAAACTTTTGGAGCTTTTAAATGAGCGGATGAAGGTTGTCCATCGTGTAGGAGAGATCAAAAACCAAAGTGGTGGTGCTATCTATCGTCCAGAGCGTGAAAAAGCGATCATCAAACGCCTAAGCAAACGCTCACAAGAGATGGGTGGTCTGTTAAACGAAAATGCGATCGAAGCGATATTTTTGGAGATATTTGCCGTTGCACGCAACCTTGAACGCCCAGAAAAAGTTGCCTATCTTGGACCAGAAGGCACCTTTACCCATCAAGCAGCAGAGAGCCGTTTTGGGGCGATGAGTGAGTATATCTCCCTTAACTCTATTGAGGCAGTCTTTAAAGAGCTAGAGGCAAAAAGAGCAAAATTTGGCGTTGTTCCTATAGAAAATAGTCGTGATGGAGTTGTGGGTGAGACACTTGATCTACTTGCACGAAGTGATGTGAAGATCGTTGCTGAGCTTTATATGCCTATCCATATATCCTTTGCTACAAAAGCAAAAAGTATCAAAGATATCAAACGCATCTACTCCAAAGACAAAGGGTTTGGAGAGTGTCGCGAGTTTTTGACTGAGTATGGACTGATGAATGTAGAGCAGATACCAGTTGAGTCCACTGCCAAAGCAGCCATCTTAGCTAGTAAAGATGAAGAAGCAGCCGCTATTTGCTCCCATATAGCCGCAAAGCTCTATGGAGTGCCTGTCTTGTTTGAAAATATAGAGGATCTTCATGATAATACAACGCGTTTTGTCATCTTGAGTGACTTTAAAAATGCCCCTAGTAAAGAGGATAAGACAAGTATCCTTGCAAAACTCAAAGATGCAAATGAGGCAGGAAGTCTTGTGCACTTTTTGAGCGACTTTGACAAAGCACAGATCAACCTAAGCAAAATAGAGTCACGCCCATCACGCCAAAAAGATAGCTTTGGATATTGGTTTTTTATAGATTTTTATGGGCATATCGATGATAAAAATGTAGCAGAGGTGATCCAAAAACACAAAGATGAGATCACTTGGCTTGGAAGCTATGTCAAAGGGGAAAACAATGGATGAGATCAAAACAAAAAAGAGTAAGAAAGCACTAAGCATCTATCTGATCTTTTTTATTATCATGATCGCTTTTATCGCTATATCTCCCTATATCGCAATGCACAATGTCGAAAAAAAGAGCAAACTTAGCCCAAAAGAGAGGATACAACACTAATGCAGTTTAACGATACACTCCAAAATATCAAAACCTATGAAGCCGGAAAGCCCATAGAGCTTGTTGTAAGAGAGTTTGGCATAGAGCCTGAAGCGATAGTCAAACTCGCGTCCAATGAAAACCCCTATGGAGTCAGCCCAAAGGTTCAAGAAGCTGTTGCGAAAAATTTGCAAAATATGTATCTCTATCCAGATGATAGTATGTTTGAACTAAAAGAGGCCCTTGGAGCACACTTTGATGTAGAGAGTCAAAATATCATCATCGGTAGTGGAAGTGATCAGATCATCGAGTTTGCCATCCACGCAAAGGCAAATAGAGATAATGCTATCTTGATAAACAGTGTAACCTTTGCGATGTATGAGATCTATGCAAAGCATGTCGGTACAAAGATCATCCGAACAAGCTCAAGAGAGCATAATCTTGATGAGTTTTATACTCTTTATAAAGAGCATAAACCTGCTATGATCTTTTTGTGTACGCCAAATAACCCAACAGGAGACGCAATCAACAAAGATGCACTCTTAGCGTTCCTAAGAAAAATAGACAAAGAGACTCTTGTTGTAGTAGATGGAGCCTATATGGAGTATGCCGCCTACAAAGATGCCTCCAAATCAATCACGCCAAAAGAGCTATGTGAAGAGTTTGAAAATGTCCTCTATCTGGGTACTTTTTCCAAAGCATATGCCCTTGGAGGGATGCGTATAGGTTATGGGATCGCTTCAAAGCAGATCATCGAAGCACTCTATAAACTTCGCCCACCATTTAATGTAACGACTCTCTCACTTGTAGCGGCAAAAAGTGCACTAGAAGATAGAGAGTTTGTACAGATGAGTATAGCAAAAAACTTCCAGCAGATGCAACGCTATGAGGAGTTTGCGAAGAAAAAAGAGATAGAGACAATCCCTAGCTATACAAACTTTATAACTCTTTTGCTAAAAGATGATCAAAACTCATCAGAAATCTCTAATAATCTGCTTAAAAAAGGTATAATTGTAAGAGATCTAAGCAGTTACAATCTCAATGCGATTAGAGTAACTGTTGGCACAGAAAAACAGAATGACAGACTCTTTGAAGAGCTTAAAAAACTTATATAAGTTGTGGATAGTAGATGGATTTTAAGGCACTCTTTACCCAATTAGCGACACTTTATGACAAGCTGACAAAGCAGCAAAAGATAATCATCGCCTCTGCTGTTGTTGGGATCGTTGCCTTTTTGATCTTTCTTGTTGTCTATACAAACAATGCAAAAACAGCAGATGGCTATGGAGTGCTTTTTGAGTCACTCTCAAGTAGTGACGCTGCAAAAGTGATCGACGAACTTGAGAAGAAAAACATCCCCTATAAAATCAGCAATAACAATACAATCAAAGTTCCAAAAGATGTTGTCTATAAAGAGCGTATAGCAATAGCGGCTCAAGGGATCCCAAAAGAGAAGGGAGTGGGATTTGAACTCTTTGACAAGCAAGAGTTTGGAGCGACAAAATTTGATCAAAATGTCAAATATCAGCGTGCTTTAGAGGGAGAGCTCTCACGCACCATTTCAGCACTTGATCCTATAGAGAGTGCAACTGTTAGTCTAGCAATACCAAAAGAGTCCCTCTTTATCTCCAAACAGATTGATCCTACTGCTTCAGTGATGATAAAACTAAAAGAGGGAAGAGCACTTACTCCTAAGCAGATAAGAGGTATCAAAAATCTTGTTGCAGCAGCTGTACCTAGGCTAAAAAGTGAAAATGTAATGCTTGTTGATAGCGATGGAGAGATACTAGGAGATAATGACGAAGAGGCTCGTATGAGTGAACTCTCCCTTGCACAACAACGCTTTAAAAACAAAGAAGAGAGAAAGCTTCAACAAAAGATCATCGACGTGATCGCCCCTTTTGTTGGAGGCAGAGATAAAGTTGTAGCACAGGTAAGTGTTGATTATGATTTCTCTATCAAAAATGTTACAAGTGAAAAGTATGATCCAGAAAATGTTGTACGAAGTGAACAGACACTAGAGGAAAAAAGAGAGGGCTTTACTCCAAAAGAGGTAGGTGGTGTTCCAGGAACTGTAAGCAACATAGGACCAGTTCAAGGGCTAAAAGAGAATCAAACAAAAGAGAAGTATGAAAAGACAACCGGAACAACCAACTATGAAGTTGGCAAAACTGTCTCTGTTGTAAAGGGAGAGTTTGCCAAACTCAAACGCATCACTGCAGCAGTACTTGTAGATGGTAAATACAAAGAAAAACTTGACAAAGATGGCAATCCTACAGGAGAGATGGAGTATGAAGCTCTGAGCCAAAGTGATCTTGATGCACTTAAGTCCCTTGCTAGTCGTGCTATAGGGATCGATCCAAATCGTGGAGATGCTATAAGTGTTCAAAATCTCCAATTTAAGCAGACACAAATAAATCCTGCTGATCAAAAAATCGGTAAATTTATGCAATTTACGCAAAAATATGTTGCACCCTTTTCCGAACTCTTTAAATATATCATCGTTATCGCTCTTCTCTTTTTACTCTACAAAAGAGTCATCACCCCATTTGCTGAGAAGATGCTTGAGGTAACAAAAGAGGATGAAGAGCTTGAAAAACCAGTCCTTCATATAGAGGAGGATGAGGGTGAAGATCTTGTTGAGAAGGTTCAGGCTATGCGTAAAAAGGTTGAAGAGCAGCTTGGAGTATCAGAGAACTTCAATGAGGATGATCTTAAATATGAAGTTCTTCTAGAGAAAGTACGAACGATGGTTGAAGAAAACCCTGAAGAGATAGCAGCTTTGCTTCAGGCACTTCTTATTGAAGAGCAAGAAAACACAAAAGATCTAAGTAGCAAATAGATAGGAAACAAAGATGAATCTTTCACCAACACAACAGGCACAATTTGATGAAATGGGGATGGCTGAAAAGATCGCTATCCTCCTTGTACAACTCGGTGAAGAGATCACAAGTATGATCTTTACAAACATGGACATCGAGGCTATAACGGAGATATCAAAATTTATCGCTGAAAACAAAACTGTCGAAAAACCAGTAGCTAGTGCAGTACTTGAGGAGTTTTATGCCATCTTCCAATCTGGTCAATTTATAACAAGTGGTGGTTTAGAGTATGCAAGAGAGCTACTCTATCGAACACTTGGACCTGAAGAGGCAAAAAAGGTACTTGAAAAGCTCTCTAAATCGATGCAAAATCAACAAAACTTCGCATTTCTTGCAAAAATCAAACCTCAACAACTTGCTGACTTTATCGTTAATGAGCATCCACAAACTATCGCTCTTATACTTGCTCATATGGATCCAACTGAAGCAGCAGAAACACTCCAATACTTCCCAGATGAGCTTCGAAGTGAAGTAGCGATGAGAATGGCAAAACTAGGCGATATATCTCCTTCGATTATCAAGCGTGTCTCTGCAGTACTTGAGAGCAAACTTGAAAGTCTCGCCTCTTACAAAGTCGAGGTGGGTGGTCCACGTGCTGTTGCTGATGTCTTTAACCGTCTAGGAGCTAAAGCAGCAAAAGCAACTCTAGCACAGATTGAACAGGTTGATGAGGAACTAGCACAACAGATCAAAGAGATGATGTTTACCTTTGAAGATATCGTAACACTTGATAAAAATGCTATCATTGAGATCCTCAAAGCAATCGATAAAGCAGACTTAATGTTAGCACTTAAATCAGCACCAGAGGAGCTTAAAGAGAAGTTCTTTAGTGCTATGAGTGAACGTGCAAAAGAGGCCTTCTTAGAGGAGATGCAGTTTATGGGTCCTGTAAAAATGAAAGATGTCGAAGCAGCCCAACGCCGTATCGTCGAAGTGGTCAATCAACTTGCAGAGGCTGGTACTATACAGATGGGCTCTACAGATGAGATGGTAGAGTAGGATTATGGCAGAGATTATATCAAGTAGTAATATCTCTAGACACAATGTCGATAAATATAACTTCAAAGTTTTAGCCATAGGAAGTAGCAAAAAACCAAATCTTAAAGCTTTTGGCAAGGAACAATCTCAAGAGCATTTAGCACAAAAGAGCAATCAAACAGATGAAGCACAAAAAGTAGCTACTCAACCAAAAGAGCCTAAAAAGCAAGACTCTAAAGACTCTATCATCGAATCACTCCTAAAGAAGACGGATGAGATGAGTTCAAACTTTATCAAACTTCAAATGAAGCTTGAAAATATGCAAGAGGAGCATAAAAAGGAGCTTGAACAGATAAGAGAGAGTGCCTTTTTAGAGGGTGAAGCAAAAGGAAAAGAGGAGGCAGCAAAAGAGTGCCAAGCACAATATGAACAAACCTTAAACCTTTTTGCAGACTCTATCTCTAAACTTGAACAAAAAGCAACTCACTATAACTCATCACTAGAAAGTCTCAAAAAAGAGCTTATAACGGCTGCTATAGATATAGCCAAAGAGGTTGTAAGCGTGGAGATAGAGCAAAACTCTGCAAAAGTAGCAGAAGCACTCGCAACCTCTCTTATAGAGGAGCTTAAAAGTGCTTCACAAATCATGCTCAAGGTCAATCCAAAAGATTTTGCCAATCTTGTACAAAAGTTTGAAGATCTTCAAAATGTCAAAGTGGTTGCAGATGCAGCAGTGAGTGAGGGTGGAGTTATCGCTATAAGTGATATAGAAAATATAGATGCCCAAATAGCTAATCGATTTGAACGCGTAAAAAAGGTGGTACTAAGTGAGTAAACCGATCAAAACAGATAAAATAGAGCTAAAAAATAGAAACATCGAAGAGCTAGAGAAGCTTTGTGAAGATATCCGATCAAAGATTTTAAAAACAGTGAGTGCAAATGGTGGACATTTAAGCTCTACCTTAGGGGCAACTGAGATTATCGTTGCTATGCACTATGTCTTTGATAGCACAAAGGATCCCTTTATCTTTGATGTCTCTCACCAGGCCTATGCACATAAGCTCCTAACTGGTAGATGGGAGGCGTTTGAAACGCTTCGTACATTTGGAGGGATCAGTGGCTATACAAAACCTAGTGAGAGTGAGCATGACTACTTTGTTGCCGGACATAGCTCTACCTCTATCTCTTTAGGAGTAGGTGCTGCTAAAGCGATCGCTCTTAAAGGTGAAGAGAACTCACGCATCCCTGTTATCATGATAGGAGATGGTGCAATGACTGCTGGAATGGTCTATGAAGCACTCAATGAGCTAGGAGATCGCAAATATCCAATGGTTATCATCCTCAATGATAATGAGATGAGCATTGCCAAACCCATCGGTGCGATTAGTCGTATCCTCAGCTCTGCTATGGCAAGTAGAAGCTATCAAAAGTTTAAAAAGGCGACAGAGAGCTTTGTTGAAAATTTTGGAGAGAGTGCAAAGTATATCGCAAAAAGAGTAGAGGAATCTTTAAAGCTTGTAACTCCAGGTATCCTGTTTGAAGAGATGGGGATAGACTATATCGGTCCTGTTGATGGGCACAACCTACAAAAGATGATCGAAACACTCCAACTTGCCAAAGAGCTCAAACGCCCTGTTATCGTCCATGCACAAACCTTAAAAGGCAAAGGGTATGAGATAGCAGAAGGGAAAGAGGAGAAGTGGCATGGAGTTGGACCATTTGATATAAAGAGTGGTAAAAGTGCCAAAAAGAGCAGCACTAAAAGTGCGACACAGATCTTTACAGAGAGCTTGATGCACTTGGCCAAAGAGGATCAAAAGGTAGTAGGTGTTACTGCGGCGATGCCTAGTGGAACAGGACTTTCTGCACTGCTTGAAGCCTATCCTGAGCGTTTTTGGGATGTTGCTATAGCTGAGCAACACGCAGTAACTTCTATGGCTGCTATGGCAAAAGAGGGATTTAAGCCTTTTGTAGCGATATACTCTACCTTTTTACAACGGGCATATGATCAGATCATCCACGATACATGCTTGATGGATCTTCCAGTTGTCTTTGCGTGTGATAGAGCTGGTATTGTTGGAGAGGATGGAGAGACGCATCAAGGAGCTTTTGATATCAGCTTTTTGCGTGCTATACCAAATATGACACTCTTTGCTCCACGAGATGAGAAGAGTTTTCATCAAGCGATGGGGTTTGCACACAAGTATCAACACACATGTGCTCTTCGCTACCCTAGAGGCAGCTTTATAGAGTGTGGTGATCTTCCAGAATCTGCACCATTTGAACTTGGCAAGAGTCAGCTTCTTAAAGAGGCAAAGAGTGATATCCTCCTTATAGGGTATGGAAATGGAGTTGGACGAGCATATCAAACCTCTTTAGAGTTAAAAGAGGAGGTTGCTATCTTAGATCTTCGGTTTGTAAAGCCTCTTGATGAAGAGATGCTTACAACTCTTGCACAAAGGCACAAAAGATGGTTTGTCTTTAGTGATAGTGCCAAAGATGGAGGGGTTGGAAGTGCTCTGCTTGAGTTTTTAGCAAAATATAGAATCAAAGATGTAGAGCTGACAACTTTTGAGTATCCAGATCAGTTTATCACGCATGGAAATACCCACCTTGTAGAGGAGTCTTTAGAAATTTTACCACATCAACTTGCAAACAAAATCACAAATATGGAATAGAACTTGCTTTCTCTTTTTTAAACCCATAAAGAGAGGGCATATGAAGATCGTTTTACAAAACAATCTTATCCTTGTTCGCAGTGATTTTGAAACGCTTGACCAGCCTTGGATGATCGAGTTTTTAAACCATCATGCAAAGAGTATGCTCTTTTTGCCAAAAGCGGTACTTGTTTTTCGAAACGATACGCTAAAAGAGGTGCGGGAGGAGTTTATCAAAGCACTTTCACATCATCATGCCAAAAAACATGACTTTGATCATAGCTTCTTTTTGCGATCACTGTTAAAGTATGGAAACTATCCAATAAAGATAGAGCTTGATCGACTCTACATGCCAGAGATAGTTAAGGTCAATCTTTATGCCTATGACAAAAGCACAGTACTGATCTCACTCGATAAACCAAACTCATGGGTGATGACCTACTTCCGTTCACAACTCAATGTCTATATGGAGAGAGGAACCGATCAAACGATGGTACTAGATCTCTCCTCCCATAGAGCAAAATCGCGTTTTGATAGAGCGATGGAAAAAAGGCATATCCTCCACTATGATATCCAGTACACCTATGACAATCACTTCCTCAGTACTCTTTATAGCGACTTTGCTTCTTATAGTTTTGGTGATCTTTGCAGAGATTCTGAGATGGATGAAAAGAAGAAATACTATACGATCCTAGAGTGCCCAGTGGGTGCAAGTCGAGATGTGATCCGCCAAAGCTACAAAAAGCTTGTAAAGATCTACCATCCAGACAAAATCATCGCCGAAGAGCCTTATATGGTGGACTACTATACCAAAAAGTTCCAACTTCTTCAAGAGGCATATACAACACTTAAGATTGTTAGCTAATCTCTATAATCTCATCAGCACACCACTTGGCAAGTTCAAGATCGTGTGTGATCAGTAAAACGCCAAAGTGCTCTAACTGCTTGATGATAAGACGCATCGTATCAAGCTGAAGGATATTGTCCAGTGCAGAAGTTGGTTCATCCAAAAGCAGAAGCTCTGGTTGCATCAGCATCGCACGAAGGATGGAGCATCGCTGAAGTTGTCCACCTGAGAGTTGATGAGGAAGTTTAGTTAGAAGCTCCTTCTCTATACCTAGTCTCTGCACATAACTATCGATTCCATCCAAAGAGGCGACATCGCCGATCTGGTTAAGGATCGTATAGCTAGGATGAAAGGAGGTATAGGGATCTTGAAAGACCTGTGATATATGATCTGTAACCTTGATGCTTCCCTCTTTTGGTTTTAAGTTACCCAAAATCAGCTCAAAAAGGGTACTCTTTCCAGCTCCACTAGCACCTACGATCGCTTTAAGCTCCCCTTTTTTTAAAGAGAGTGAGAAGTTATCATATAAGAGCCTCTTTTTTGCATACCCAAAGGAGAGCTTTTTTATCTCTAAAAGTGGTTGCACTATGCTTTGTTTAGCTGATGATAGAGTTTTGTAAGCTCCTTATAGAGCTCCTCTGGGTGGATGTCTGGATTTTCTTCTAGGATCTTTTGCATCCAGACATTATCCTCTTTGCTATCCCATGTTTTGATGTATGTTCCCTCTTTGTAGCCATTGTCTTGTCTGAATTGATTGAGGATATTTTTACCGATATAGAGCAGATAAAGAGAGTGCAAATTAAGCCCACTCATAGAGACAAGCTCAAAGAAGTGCGTTAGAAGTGCATCGAGATCAAGCTTCTGTAGTGAAAGAACATCTCTGATGATATCTTCAACTTTACTCATGATAATCTTTGGTTCATCAAAACGGGCGTGATTGTTATCTATCAGCTTAAAGGCATCAAGCTCTGTAGTATGAATGGCTATATCCTCTATAGCTCCTAACATCTCCTTTGAGTAAAACTCTATAGCTAGGCTCATGATAAAGTGCCACACATCCACCACCTCTATCTTGAGGTTGTCCCAATCAGGCTTGGCATCTATAGCTTTCCAGTGTTTCCAAGGGAAGCTATCGATCATCTCCGCACTCTCCATGTAGATACATCGTCTCCAGTTGATCTCTTTACCATTTTTAGTCACTCCATTGACCCAACCTTCTCCATTCGTTGCATTGTTAAGTTGGTTTTGGAGTTGTAGCATTAGCAGGATTTTATCCATATTGTCATCTCTTTTAAAATATTTTTGCAATTATATCATTTATGATACAATCCACTTTATGAATGGTGAACGAATCAACTGTAGAAAGTGTGCCTATTTTCAAGTAACATGGGAACCATCTCAGCCTTATGCATGTAAGGCGTATGGCTTTAAAGGCAGACTGATGCCCTCCATCACAGTCAAAAAGTCAAGTGGTAGGGAGTGTCAGCTCTTTAGCCCTAAAATTCATAAATGATTTTCTTCCCAAATCCCAGTTTATTGTCTGTATATTTAAAGCGTGTTGGTTTGATCTGCCAAAGGGTCGGTCGCATCGCCAAAGCATAGGGAAAGGCTTGAAAGTAGAGTTTTTGAAGCTTTTTAGCTTCACATCTTGTTAAAATCCCCTCTATCTGTAACCCCTCTATCTTGCCTATCTCTTTGGTTTCAAGATGGATATTTGCTGCTATTTGTGGGTTATCAAGAGCATTTTGGATATGCGTTGTTTTTTCATCACCGGCTATGATAAAGCTTTTGCTCATTGTATCATAGGCATAAAAGGAGGAGCAACAAAAGGGCTTATCTTCGTTGCAAGTTGCCAAAGTCAGTAGATGATGTTTGGCGATAAAGTGCTCTATCTTCTCTATATCACTCATAATCTTTTACGCATATACTCTTCTAGCTTAAAAGCAGAATCAATCTCTCGTTTTTTCAGCATTAACTCCGATATCTCATCACTACAAAGCAGATCATACATCATATTTGTGGACTTTATGTTATAAAAGCTGCGTACAAAGTAGAGCAGCTTATCAAAGTTATCCCCTTTAAGATGAGGCATCTCCTTTTTGTAGAGTTTGAACTCTTCCCAGTCAATTTTCATCACTTACCCCACTATATATCTCTTCTATCAGTGCTTTTATCTTTTTATTGCTAAACTGCTTTTTAAACTCTATATTCATACTCTCTCCAAAAAGTTTTTGGGCATGTTTTATCTTTTGTTTCTCCTCTTCTCTTAGGAGATCCCCATCATTTACATCCTTTGTCTCAACAACAAAGTAGAGCTTCCTTCCCCCATCTTCAAAGTTTAGCACATAGGCAAAATCTGGAGAGTAGCTCTTTCCTCCTGCTACTGGGATCTTGATACTGTTTTTTGGTATCTTTGTAAAGACCACTACATCTTTGATCTGTGTTTGTATATTCTCTTTTTCAAGCCCAGAGTCATAATACAACTCCTCTAGTAAGTAGTTTTTGGCAACTTTCTCATCTGAGTAAAACAGACCAATATCAGAAGCATCTATCTCCTCTTTTACTTCACCATTATCATGAGTTAATTTTGTAGGATGAATCGAACTTGCCACTTGTTTATAGGATATCTCAAACTTACTAAGAGCCTTATACATCAGATAGTTATTGAACTTTTGTTTCATAACTCTTAGTGTTGTTTGGGTGAGGTATTTGTTAATATTGATCCCAGACTCAACAAACGCCTGATGCAAAGTTGCCATATTGATATATAGATTTGACGCTAACGCTTTTAGAAAATCACTATAGTTCATAGTTGGTAGATCTGTTGATGTGTCATTTATTGTTATCTCTTCAACTGCGGTTGCACTATCATCTTTTATCTCTATCTTTGCCGTTTTCTCCTTGAGCTCCGCCGTCTCAAATGCCAAATCACCCCTTAAAAAATCAACAAAAAGCTCTCTAAACTCCCTCTCATCTTTGATCTTATACTCCAAAACAACCTTTTGGTTTAGTCTCTCCCAAAGCTCTTTTAGCTCTTGATACTGCTGAACTCTAACTTTAACCTTTCTCTTTTTATCGGTAGCTTTTCTGATCTTGTTCGAATCCACCCCATCAAAGATAAGCGGAAAGTGTCTCTTTACATACTCAAAACCACCCTCTAAAAACTTATGAGAAAAGTCTATCACCCTCTCCTCTATGATCAGCTTTTGAAAAAGTGCATTTTCATCTGTGTAGCCATACTTTTGGATGATCTGCTTTATCATACCATCATGAAGTTTCTCTGGAGCCCTCTCTCTTGAGATCGCATTAGATTTTTCATTTATCTCATTGACAAGTCTATCAACAAAATCACTCTCACTAAAATCAACAAAGTAGTTTAGATAAAACTGCTTCCCCTTTACGCGATTGCCATACTCATTGACAGGTAGTCTTAGTCCTCTTCCAACCTCTTGAAGCTTTGAGATCTCACTTCCACTACTTCTGAGTTTGCAGATTTGAAAGATATTTGGGTTATCCCACCCCTCTCTGAGTGTCCATTTGGAAAATATAAAGCGTCGTGGATTGCCCAAATCCAGCATAGCCTCTTTATCATGGAGAATCTCATTGATCTCCTTTTCGATCACCTCATCACTCTCTTTTTTATCTCGTGCGAAGTATCCGCCATGTGTTTTAGATAGATCCTCTAGGCTCTTTTGCAGATAAGCTCTGTAAAACTCATCTTGCTCACTCTTTAACAGCTCCTCTATCTCAGCTTCTATATACTTCTCTACAATCTTTCGGATATATCCATCTTTCTCTCTATACTCATCGATGTTATCAATAAAAAAGAGTGTAAGTGGTTTGATCTTTACCTCTTTTGTGAGAAACTCTCTCTCCAATTCAAAGTGATGCTTTATCGCCTTTTTTATCATCACCTCTTGCAAGGTTGAGGCATAGGAGTAAGGGTTGATCTTATCCCCCTTTTTTAGCTCTAGGCCATTAGAGAGCAAAACGGTAGTTTTGTTGAGATTTTCGATCGTTAAGTCTTGCATAGCAGCATGGAGTTTTTCCAAACTCTCCTTTTTTGTAAGCTTTAGACTCCTTCTTGCCCTCCCCTCTATTAGCTCAAATGTTGCCTCTTTCCCATCAGAGTTTACAAGCTTCACTATGGCATTTTTCCCGCTCTCAAACTCTGTGATATATCCTATAACCCCTTTGACGAGATTTTGGTTAAAGGCATCAACGGCACTTAGAGTATAGATAAGATTGTGATAATCTTTAACCTTTCTCTTCTCCAACTTATTGGTTAGGATATTTTTCTCTTTGATCTCTTTTTCTGGAAATGTCGCACCATACCGTAAAATAAACTGGGGCTTTATCTTTTGGATATTTTTCCATGTTGTTTTAGAGGTACCAAACTTATGAGGCTCATCAACGATCATAAAGGCATCTAGCGAAGCTAGAGCATCAAAAGGGGTAGCATAGCTATCAAGCAGAGTTCTATCAAACCTCTCCTGCATCGTTTTAGAGTTGATCATACCTGCATTTATGACTAAAACTTGAATCTTATCTCTCTCAAAACTCCCTGCATTTACAAAGCTGCTTATCGCTGGTGGCATATAGCTTTTTTTGCTTTTTTTATTTTTTTTGCTCTCTACCACATGAAGCTCTAAAGTTTTGCCATAGAGCTCTTTAAAATGCTCTCTAGCACTTTGTGAAGTTAAAAAGTTTACAGTACCGGCTTTGATGGGTAAAGTAGGTACAACAATGATAAACTTAAAGATGCCATAGAGTCTGTTAAGCTCAAAGATCGTCTTTGTGTAGGTATAGGTCTTTCCTGTACCTGTCTCCATCATGATATCTATGATATTGCTTGATGTATCGGCACTCTTTTGTATGCCGTGTTGCTCTTGGATTTTTAAGATATTGTCTCTATACTTCCAGTCTCTCTCAAAGGTTGGATTCTTAAACTCTTTGTTTAGCCCCTGTGGCTTGAGAGTAGTAAGATCCTCAAAGACTCCTGCAGTAGCATTTACAGCTTTTGTTTGATGCTCTAAATTTTTCTCAAAGTTAAACTTAGCCATCTTAGTACCTTACGATAAAGTCTATATCTATCTCTTTTTTATTGGCATAGTTTTTGAGATTTTCTGCAAGTTCTCTTAAAGTTTTACTCTCAAAGTTATACCCAAAGGCGATGATAGTTGATGGGCTAAAAGCTCTGTTTGTATCTATCTCTTCGATAAGTCGCACCAGATGTTTTGTCTCAAACCCTTTATAGATAAGATAAAGCTTATTATCAAAATAGTGTCCAATATAGCCATCCAAATCGATACTCTCTAAATCTTGTGCCAAATCAATACCATCATACGTTTTCCAAGTTATAAGCAGAGTCTCTAAATCTTCCAAACTTAAACTATTTGCATCAAACATAGGCAAAGTTGGGTTAAACTCCTCTGCCTCAAAACCATAATCCTCCCAAATAGGCACAGTCTCAAAAATCTTAAATCCTATATCCACATTTTGAGCATTTTCAGCTATCTTCTCCCCTGCTCTAAGCAGCCTCTCTTTGGTTATATCAAAGATGGTAGGATTTTCAACCTTTAGCTCATTGTGTACAAACTCATAGGCGGTTTTATTCTTTTTAGGATCTATAGGCTCTGGTAGTTGCACTAAGATATATCTTCTATCTCCCCCATCTTCGCTATTTAGCTGCATAACCGCATCGCCAGTTGTTCCACTTCCTGCGAAGAAGTCGAGGATGATGTCGTTTAACTAAAGAGCTCGGTTTTGAATAGTCAAAAACTTTTTTATTTCCAAATAATTTATCTAACTCTTTTTTTGCATTATCATTTGAGAACAGATTATCTATAAAGTCTAATGTCGTTGAAGATTTTTTTCTCTCTTTTTGTTTTATAAAATATTCACCATTTTTATTTTTCTCAATTATTGCATTTTTATATGTTTTTGTATAAATCCTATATCCATTTTTAGATTTTTTTAAAACAACAAAACCATTGTTATAACCAAATTCAAACAACTTTCTTGACCATCTCCAACAATAATCATTTTTTGGATTTGCTTTTTGTCTTTTTATCATCTCCTCTTTTGTTACACCACCCGGTCTTAAAGTAATCCCATCAATCTCTATTTCATAATCTAATGATGGTGAATATTGAATTGAATTATAATCAAGAGTTTGACTTAGTTTATATTTCCCTCTAATATTTTCAAATTCATCAGAATATTTGTATTCTACATCTTCATGAACATAAGAGTTAAACATAGAGCTCTCAGACATTTGATACGCTATGATGTAATCATGATTTTTTGAAACCAAATCAGTTGTCTTTCCCGCTTTTTTTGTTATTCGTGGAAACTCTGCTACAAAATTCTCCTCCCCAAATATCTCATCCATTAGTAGTCTTAGTTGTGCCACTTCGTTATCATCGATACTTACAAAGATAACTCCATCCTCTTTTAAAAGCTGCTTTGCTATATAGAGTCTAGGATAGATAAAGGTAAGCCACGCAGAGTGAGAGTTGCTTTTGCTATTTACAAACTCCAAAATCCTCTTTGCTCTCTCTTTGCTAATTCCTGCTAAACTTGAGAGCTCCTCTATGCTAAACTTCCTATCATCACTATAGACAAATCCATCATTTCCTGTATTGTATGGCGGGTCGATATAGATCATCTTCACTCTGTTGTAGTAGGCATGAGAGAGATGTTTTAAGACTTCGAGGTTATCCCCTTTTATCAAAAGATTTTTTGAGTTTTTGTTTCGCTCTTTTGTATTCCACTCTCTATTCTCTTTAAGCAAAGTGGTTGCTTCGTTGGTTGCTAAAAGCCGTGCATAAGACTTGCCAAGCCAATCAAGCCCATAAGACTCTTTAGAAAAGTCCACATCATTTTGAGCCAACTCTGACCTAAACTTCTCAAAATCAAAATCCCCATTTTTATCAAAACAGTGAGGGAAGTCTCTTTTTAGTTTTTCGATCATATCATCTTTTGCTTTTATGTTGGTTGTTACCTTCTGCTCTTTCATCTGCTATCCACACATTTTATTTTATACAATCTTATCCAAATGCTATGATTTTTATAACAATTGGCTACAATTTCTTTATGCAATTATACACAAGCAAAAAACTAAAAACAAAACATGCCTTCACTTCACGCTTTGGTGGAGTGAGCAAAGCCCCCTACAACGCACTCAATCTCGCCTACCATGTAGGTGATAGACGCGAAGATATCTTTACAAACCATCAGCTTTTAGCCAAAGAGATGGGATATGATCTTAAAAAACTCCACTTTATGAACCAGATCCACTCAAACAAAGTCGAAATCATCACAAAAGAGAGCTTTGGAGTACCCTCATGTGATGCACTAGTAACCAATCTACGCGATACACCGCTGATGGTGCTAAGTGCCGACTGCACACCTGTGCTTTTTCATGATCCAAACAAAGCCGTTATAGCAGCTGCACATATAGGCAGAGCGGGTGCTTTTAGCAATATCGCCGAAAATGTTATTTGGGCGATGCAGGAGCATTTTGGATGTAAAAGTGAAGATATCGTCGTCTCTCTTGGTCCATCTATAGGGGTATGTTGCTATGAAGTTGGTCAAAAAGAGCAAGAGGAAGCGGACTCTTTAGGTTATGGCTTTGCACTTAAAGATAAGTATCTTGATATCACTGCTATTATCACTCATCAGCTTCTTAACTTAAAAGTACAAGAGGAGCATATAGACAACCTTACTCTTTGTACAAAGTGTCATCATGATATCTTCTTCTCCTATAGAGCAGAGGCACAAACAGGTAGAAATGGCTCTGTAATCATTTTGTAACCAACTTACTTTATGATTTCAACATCAAAATAAAAGGACTCAACAGATGAAAAAGACTCTTGTATCGATCGTAGCTGGATTGGCAGTTGTGGCATCAGCACATGCTGCAGATCTAAGAGGGAGTGGAGCGAGTTTCCCATATGCAGTCTATCAGCAGTGGACAAAGGCTTACTATAAAGCTACTGGTATCAAAGTGGACTATATCTCCAAAGGATCTTCAAAAGGGATCAAAGATATCAAAGCTAGACAGACAGACTTTGGTGGAAGTGATAAGCCACTAAGCCCTAAAGCATTAAAAAAATTTAAACTCTATCAGTTCCCTTCAGTTGTTGGTGCTATCACTATGGGGTATAATGTCCCAGGCATAGCAGACCTAAAACTCTCTAGAGCTGCTATAGCGGCTATAGCTCTTGGAAAGGTAAAATACTGGGATGACAAACTCATCACTTCAGCTAACCCAAATATAGCACTCCCACACAAAAAGCTCACTTTTGTTCATAGAGCCGATGGTAGTGGTACCACTTTTAACTTCACATACTTCCTCTCTAAAGTCTCTAAAGAGTGGAGAAAGCACTATGGTGCGAAAAAGTCTGTAAACTGGCCAGGGGATCAGCATGTAGGTGGAAACAAAAACTCAGGTGTAGCTAGTCTTATCAAGCAAACGCCATACTCTGTTGGTTATATCGACTATGCCGATGCAAAGAACAACGGCATCGTTACTGCTTCTGTAGAGAACAAAGAGGGAGAGTTTATCGCTCCAGAGCTACAATCTTTCCAAATAGCAGCAGCTAAAGCTAACCTTAATCCAAAAAGAGACTTCTATGCAGCTATCGCTGATCCAAAAGGAAAAGGTGCCTATCCAATCGTTGCAGCAACTTTCATCCTCTTACCAAAAGAGAAAAAAGAGACAAATAAAAAAGTTACAAAGTTCTTTGACTGGTGTTATGTAAATGGTAAAGATATAGCGAGTAAACTAGGCTATGTGCCACTTCCAGATCCACTTGTTAAAAAAGTAAGAGCCTACTGGAGCGAAAAAGGGATAAGATAATCCCTTTTGAGCTTATTCAATTACCATCAGATATTGGTAAAAGAGCAAACCTTACTTTATTTCATAAGTCCTGGAGGCATACCGCCACCGCCCATCTTGCTCATCATCGCCTGAAGATCCTTCATCCCATTTTTACCAGAGAACTTCTTCATCATCTTTGAGGCGTTTTTAAACTGCTTGATCATACGATTTACCTCAACTATATCAAGACCGCATCCTTTGGCGATACGCTGTTTTCTGGAGTTGTTAAGTAGATCTGGATCCTCACGCTCTTTTGGAGTCATCGAAGCGATCATCGCTTTGAGGTGTTTGAGCTCTTGGGAGTTTTCAAGATCGAAGTCTTTGAGTGCTTTTGCCATACCACCCATACCCGGTATCATCCCAAGGATAGACTTCATACTTCCCATCTTCTTCATCGCTTCCATCTGCTCTAGGAAGTCGTTGAAGTTAAACTTCCCTTTTTTGATCTTTTTGGTAAGCTGTTTTGCTTTTTTCTCATCGATAACATTGGCAGTCTTCTCAGCCAAGCCCTCGATATCACCAAGCCCCATCAGGCGATTGACGATCCGCTCAGGGATAAAGACCTCAAGATCCTCCATCTTCTCACCACTACCGATAAAGCGAAGCGGAACTTGCACAAGATAAGCTATCCCTAATGCCACCCCTCCTTTGGAGTCACCATCATATTTTGAGAGGATTACGCCATCGATACCGATCTGCTCTTTAAAGCTTGTTGCAGTTCTTATAGCATCCTGACCGGTGAGTGAGTCGGCAACATAGAAGATCTCATCAGGCTGAGCTGCCTCTTTAACCTCTTTGAGCTCTTGCATCAGCTCCTCATCGATCGCCAAACGACCGGCGGTATCGATAAGAACAACATCATAGAGATTTTTTTTGGCTTTATCGAGTGCTGCTTTGACCACTTCGACTGGATTTTTTGTTGCTTCATCTTCATACAGATCTACCTCTATCTGGGAAGTGATCTGGCGAAGCTGCTCAACTGCCGCTAAACGCTGTAAGTCAGCTGCAACGACAAGCACTTTTTTCTTTTTGCTTTTGAGGTAGTTGGCAAGTTTTCCTGTTGTTGTCGTCTTCCCTGAACCCTGCAGACCGGTCATCAAGATAACCGTAGGAGGATTTGGAGCAAAGACAAAGCCCTTATTTCCACCTGTCTCAAGAAGCTTATAGAGGCTTTGTCTCATAGCATCAAGGAACTGCTCTTTACCGATCCCCGCTTTTTTAGTCTCGATCTCCACCTCTTTGATAAGTTCTCGTACAACTTTATGGTGCACATCAGCCTTTAGTAGAGACTTTTTCAGCTCTGCTAGTGCTTTGCTTAGAGCCTTTTGATCATCATGAAATCGTATCTTTTTTATCGCATTTGTAAAACTGTCCGTTAGCGTATCAAACACTTCTGCTCTCCAAAATTTTTTTTGTTATCATATAATAAACTTGCTTTATTAAAAATTCATCGTAACACAATGGAGTGAGCCATGCTGACGAATAAGTACCGAACAATCAACTCCAACAACATCGCGATCCTTGAAAAAATCTCTAAAGATCTCTAAAGCCTCGGCATCTTGCTTCACTCCATATAGCGGAACAAGAACGGCTCCGTTTATGATCAAAAAGTTGGCATAGGTTGCTGGTAGTCGCTCACCCTCAAAGTAGATCGCATCACAAAATGGAAGAGGGATCAGATCAAAATCCTCCTCTTTAGCTATAACCTCTAGCTCCTCCTCCATTGCCCTAAGCTCCTTATAGTGCTCATCCTCTCTATCTTCACAACAAAGATACATAATCGTTCTCTCATCCACAAAACGCACCAAAGTATCGATATGACTATCGGTATCATCTCCAGCTAAGTATCCATGACGCAGATAATGCACCCTATCAAGCCCAAAAAACTCCTTGAGTTTTTGTGTTGTAGTTGCTTCATCGAAGTTGTTTCTGTTTGGATTGAGCATACAAGATGCAGTTGTTAGTAGTACTCCCTTGCCATTTGTCTCTATCCCTCCACCCTCTAAGATAAAGTCAAAGTGGCGTATAGGTTGGTTGTAGAAGCTAGAGAGTGCTTTTGTAAGGGCATTATCCTTTGCAAAGGCAAACTTCCCTCCCCATGCGTTAAACTCAAAATCATACAAGACCCTCTTACCATCTTCACATACTGAAATAGCACTGATATCTCTTGCCCATGTATCATCACTCTCATACTCAATAAAGTCTATATTTTTTTCACTTTTAAAGTAGCGTTTTGCCTCCTCAACATCGCTGCAAACGAGCACAACCCGCTCATATTTTCGTATCGCATCGATGATAGCGACAAAGTTCTCTCTTGCCTCCTCTAAGTACTCCACCCAGTCACTCTTTGGATGTGGGAAAACCATTTGCACAAAACTTTGCTCTTCAAACTCAGCTATTAATCTTTTAGCCATATAATTCCTTATGCCTTTTATCATGATAAATAAACAGAACTTTTTTAACAACCTTGACATTATCGCACAAAAAACGAAAAGCAAAGATAAAATCGCCATCGTTCTAAAAGACAATGCCTATGGACATGGGCTAGATATCATCGCCAATCTTGCAAAAGAGTATGGGCTTACTCAAGCAGTTGTACAAAATGAGAAAGAGGCAAAGAGTATCGCCTCACTTTTTGATACTATCCTTGTTTTAGCCGATATCCCACAAGAGCCATCAGATAAGATCCACTACACGATCAACTCACTCCAAGCTATCCCTTGCTTCCCAAAAGGAACAAAAGTTGAGCTTAAAGTCGATACAGGGATGCATCGAAATGGTATCGCTATGGAGGAGTTGGAGATGGCATTTGAGGCACTTACTAAAGAGGGGCTAGAGCTTGTTGGAGTCTTTTCTCATCATCGAAGTGCCGATGAACTCACAGGTGAGTGGTTTTGGCAAAATGAGAACTTTAAAAGAGTCAAAAAAGAATCACTCCATCTTTGTAAACACTTTGGCATCGAGCCTCCACGATTTCATATCGACAACTCCGCTTCGCTGATGCGAAGAGAGAGCTTTTGTGAAGATATCGCACGTGTTGGGATCGCTGTATATGGATGTTTGGAGCTGCCAAAGGCCTTTGAGTGTGAGAGATTTGAGCCTGTTTTATCACTCTATGCCAAAAAGATATCTACCAAAAAACTCAAAAAAGGGGCAAGAGTTGGTTATGGAGGAGCTTGTGAAGTAGCCAAAGATACGATCATCTCCACTTACGATATCGGTTATGGAGATGGATTTTTACGCTCTCTTAGCCACCACTACATAACACCGCACAACTACAAAATAGCTGGACGCATCTCTATGGATAATAGTTCGTTTTACTCCAATGAGGAGGAGTTACTTGTGTTTGATGATGCAAGAGAGGTTGCAAAAAAGGCTGGAACAATCAGCTATGAGATCCTAACTGCTCTTAAAGCTGATATCCCAAGGAGGATTATCTAGGTAGGGATTTTCACTATCGCTTCTGGATAGATCACCCCATCGATCCCAAGCTTTGCAAATCGCTCAATCTCTTCATCACTCTCTATACGCACTAAGATCTTTGCATCAAAGAGATACTCCTGAGCTATTTGCTGTGCCTCTTTACAAAGAATCTCATCAGTGATTATGTAGCGACTCTCTAGGGCATTGGCATACAAAACCTCTTGTAGAGTTTTTACTCCTAGTGCAAAACTGATACCATTTATGCGTAAATACTCAATGATATCGAGGTTTGCTTCATCAAACTCAAGATAGATAATCGCATTTGGAGGAGTTTTAACTACTGCATCAATATCACTTACATGATAAAACTTCTCACTCTCTATAAATCTATGACCAAAAAAGAGCATGACTATCCCTTTAGACACTCTTTAGAGCAGTAGTATTTACCACCACTTAAGATAGCCTCTTTGATATCAACATAAACTCCACATCGACTACACTCTACCATTTCATCAACCTTTTCATCTCTTCTTGAACTATTTTTAGTTCTCTCTTTTGTTTCAATAGGTGAAGATTTTTTGATAAAAAAGTAGTAGATAGCACCAACTACCCCAATAACTAAGAGCCACTTAATCATAATCCCTCATCTTTTCCTATCAAAAGATAGTGTCTTTTATTTGCCATTATAACCTTATGAGGTAAATCCTCCTCCACCTCATCAAAAACGCGTTCTCCTTTATAAAAAAGGAGCTTTGTCTCTTCATTACGTAGCTTTTGGCTGATCTGTAAAAGGAGCTTAGTATCAGTTACCGCACGAGAGGTGATCAGTTCAAACTCCTTTGGTGGAAGATCTTCTGCTCTTTTTCGTGCTACTGTCACATGATTTAGGTGGAGTTTTGCTTTGATAAACTGTAAAAAACTTGCCCGTTTTGTTAGTGGTTCTGCAAGTGTTATCTCACTCTCTCGCCATATTATCGCCAAAATAAGCCCAGGAAATCCAGCACCTGTCCCAATATCAAGCATACTTTTAGGAGGAGTTAAAAAGCTTACTGGATAGAGAGCATCAAAGATAAACTCATCTAACTTTTTCTCATCCTTTGCACCTGTGAGGTTGTGTGTTTTATTCCACAAAAGAAGCTGTTTTTTATAGCTTTGTATATCTTGCCAAAACTCCTTTGGAAGTTCGATCTTAGCCTCTTGTACTCTTTTTTTTAGATCCATTTATCAACCAAAAAACTTTTTCATAGCACTAAAGAAGATCTTAAAGATTCCTTTGTTTCCAACAACATCATTAATAAACTCATCATAATTTTCACCCTTCTGAGTAAGCAAATCTTTCAGATATGCTTCACTCTCCTCCATTCCACTTGTTGTTTCAATCTCAACTAGCTTTTTATAAATTGGTTCCATCATTGCTATCATATCTTTTGAAGCTGCTTTCCTGAAAGCTGTATAAGAGATAATCTCACCAGTAAGAGGATCTACCTTTGATTCAAATTCAGTCACAACCCAGTAGTAGCTCCCATCTTTAGCTAGATTCTTTACCACTGCCATAATATTCTCACCCTTTTTGATACGATCCCACATTAGCTTAAAGACAATCTTTGGCATATCAGGATGGCGTATGATGTTGTGTGGTTTGCCTATAAGTTCTGCCTCACTATAGCCAGAGATCTCTACAAAGTAGTCATTTCCATAAGTGATGATCCCCTTTGGATCAGTTTTAGAAACGATATAGCGTTTCGGATCTAGTACCTTCTCTTTATCTAGTGGCTCAGGGCGTTGCATGGCTTCTCCTTTTATAAACTGATGTTACGCATATTTCATATATCTGAGTGCTATAAGTTGTATGCAAGTACAAGGCAAAGATGTGAAGGAGCTACCAGTAGCTTCAAACATCTTTAACGCCGTAATTGCGTGCAAATTATAGCACCCAAAGGGCAAAAAGAGAAAGCATCACCTGACTGCGTTGGAGAACTTTCACCGTAGCTACGGCTACGCTGAAAAACCTCCGCCTTGCATCTGATGCTTTCTCTTTTTGCTCAGAGATATGAAATATGCGTAACATCAGTTATAAAAAAGATTTATGCAATTATAGTACAAATTAACTAAAAGAAAAGGTGTAGGGCTATTTTTTTGTTATAATTTTATCCAAAGCTAAAAGTGGAGAAAAATCATGTCATCAAAAAAAGAAGAGTGTCTTAAAGAGATAGAGGAAGTCAAAGCATCCCATCTTCAACTGATGGAGAGTATCGATCTAGCAATCAGTGGAATAGATACTGACTACTTTGAACCACTTGACAAGCATGAGTGTAAATTTGGCAAATGGTTTTATAACAATGAACTTGCAAAGGTTATACTCGGACTCCAAGCCTATGAGCGTTTAGAACAAATCCATGCACAATGGCACCAAATCTATGCAAAGATCTTTCATCTGCTCTTCCCAAAGAAAAATGGAATACTTAAAAAACTTCTAAAAAGTAAACCCCAACCACAAGATATCGACCGTGCAAAAGCCTACTATGATGATCTAAAAGAGCTTACAAACAACCTTATACATGATCTAGAGATTGCCAAAAAACGTGCACAAGCACTCAATGACTCAAAGTTTCACTGAGCCTTTTTGTACAATTTTCAACTTTTTTTTAAATCCTAGAGCAGATGTCCCATCTGCTCCTTTTTGGTTTGCAAATAGCCCTCATTGTAAGGATTTGGCTCTATAATGATAGGAACTCGTTCAACAATCTCAACATCACTGATAGAGTTGATCTTTTCTGGATTGTTTGTAAGTAGTTTGATCTTGTTTATCCCAAAGTGATGCAGGATATAAGTTACGATCTCATAGCTTCTCTCATCGGCACGAAAGCCCAGCTGATGGTTTGCTTCGATCGTATCAAGCCCCTTATCTTGAAGTGCATAGGCATTGATCTTATTTAACAGTCCAATGTTTCTTCCCTCTTGTCTGAGGTAGATCACCATACCACTTGTCTCTTCTGCCATCTTTAACGCATACTCCAACTGATCTCGACAGTCACACTTTAGACTCCCTATAGCATCACCGGTAAGACACTCACTATGTACACGCACGATTGGGATCTTTGCAAGTGGCTCTTTATAGATAACAAGATGCTCTTTATGCCCCTCTTTAAAGGCTTTGACTTTAAAGTCGCCAAACCTAGAAGGGAGATTGGCTATATCGGAAACTTTGATCTTCATTTGCTGACTTTTTAGAGAATTTTAGCTAAAATTGTATCAAAAAAGGTATTTAAAAATGTTTCAACGATTTCGAAGAACAAGACTCAACCCAACACTCCAACGCCTTGTAAGAGAGACACATATCAGTGTCGATGACTTTATCTACCCCCTCTTTGTAAAACCAGGCAAAGGGATCAAAACAGAAGTTGCCTCGATGCCAGGAGTCTATCAAATGAGTATCGATGAGATACTCAAAGAGTGCAAAGAGCTTAAAAAGCTTGGTATCTACGCTATCATCCTTTTTGGTATCCCAGAGGTTAAAGACTCGGTAGGAAGTGATGCCCTTTGTGAACATGGTATCATCGCCTCAAGTGTCAAAGCGATCAAAGAGGCACATCCTGATATGTTTGTTGTAACTGATCTTTGCTTTTGTGAGTACACAGATCATGGACACTGCGGTATCATCGATGATAAAACAGTTCTTAATGATGAGACACTTCAGATCTCTGCTAAACAGGCGATCGTTCATGCAAAAGCAGGGGCAGATATGATCGCCCCTAGTGGAATGATGGATGGGATCATCGAAACACTCCGCGAAGCACTTGATGAAGCAGGATATGAGAATCTCCCTATTATGAGCTACTCAACAAAGTTTGCCAGTGGCTACTATGGGCCATTTCGCGATGTAGCAGAGAGTACTCCTAGCTTTGGCGATCGAAGTACATATCAGATGGATCCTGCAAACAGACGCGAAGCGATAGCTGAAAGTGTTGAGGATGAGCTTCAAGGAGCTGATATCTTGATGGTCAAACCAGCTCTTGCCTATCTTGATATCATCCGTGATATCCGGGAAAACACAACCAAACCACTTGCTGTCTATAATGTCAGCGGAGAGTATGCGATGCTAAAACATGCAGGAAGTGCAGGACTTATCGACTATGAGCGTGTTATGATGGAGACGATGATCGCTTTTAAACGAGCAGGGGCTGATATCATCATAAGTTATCATGCCAAAGAGGTTGCAAAGCTTCTTAAAAGCTAACCTATTATAATATATACGCTTACAAAATTTGTAATTAGGAAGAGAAATTGAGACACTTTTTAACACTTAGAGACTACTCCAAAGAGGAAATACTACAGATCATTGATCTTGGACTTGAGATAAAAACTCATCTTAAAAATGGTATCCATGATACTTACCTTAAAAATCGCACACTAGCTATGATCTTTGAGAAGAGTTCTACACGTACACGCGTAAGCTTTGAGACTGGGATGTATCAGTTAGGAGGACATGCACTCTTTCTCTCTAGCAAAGATATACAACTAGGTCGTGGAGAACCTATCAAAGATACTGCTAGAGTTATCTCTCGTATGTGTGATATGGTCATGATACGCACCTTTGGACATAAAAGGCTTGAAGAGTTTGCCGAGTATTCAAAGGTACCTGTTATCAACGGACTGACTGACCTGTATCACCCTGTCCAACTTTTAGCTGACTACATGACACTTATAGAATTTAACAAAACAGATGATCTAAAGGTTGCATATGTAGGCGATGGTAACAACATGACCCACTCATGGCTGATGCTTGCCTCTAAGCTTGGCTTTGAGCTTCGCATAGCTACTCCAAAAGGGTATGAGGTGGACGCAAAAGTACTTGAAGATGCTCTTAGATTTGCTAAAGATAGCGGAGCAAATATCATCATAACCAACGATCCAAAAGAGGCGGTCAAAGATGCTACAGTTGTGACAACCGATACATGGGTATCGATGGGGCAAGAGGATGAAAAAGAGAAACGCCTTAAAGATTTTGAGGGATTTATCGTTGATGATGCTCTCATGTCTTTAGCACAAAAAGATGCTCTTTTTCTCCACTGTCTTCCAGCATATCGTGGATATGAGGTGAGTGAGAGTATCTTTGAAGCACATGCTGATGAGATATTTGCCGAAGCAGAAAATCGCCTCCATGCTCAAAAGGGGCTAATGGTCTGGCTATCGCAACAAAAAGGATAAAAAGATGAGACTCTTTTTTACTTTTTTAGTTACCGCTTTATCACTCTATGGAGCAAAACCTGTCGAACTCTCATCAAAGTATGAGAGTGCCCAAAAGTGCAAAGCTTGTCACGCTATGATGGTCAATGATTGGAGCCATTCTTGGCATGCCAAAAGTCACTACAACAAGGATGAGTACTTTCGCAAATCGATCAATTTTGTAGCAAAAAAGAATCTTCAAAATGTTAATACAGTCAAAATAAAGTGTGCAAAATGCCACAACCCTCGCATCTCAGTAACTCATGTAAATGATGAATATAATGCTATCGCTGCTCTTGGTCTTGATGCAGATACAAAAGTAGATCATGCACTCAAAGATAAAAAGATCAGCGAAGGGATCAACTGCCTTGTTTGTCACAATATCGACAAAATCCACTATAATGCTCCTGCATCTGTTAGAGGAATGGACAGAATCGAGTGGACACATAATGGAATGATGAGCGGTCCCTTTAAAGATACCAAAAGTCCCTATCATAAAACACAGTATCGAAGCTTTTTTGATAAAGATCCAAATAAACTCTGCTTTGTCTGTCATGCAAATGACCACTCAAGTGCTTCCAATAAACTTATCTTTACAAATATGCAAAAGGAGTATAAAGGAGAGCAAAAGTGTATAGAGTGCCATATGAGTAAAAAGCACTCAGGATATGCCACAACCTATCAATACAAAGGAACACAGAAAAAAGAAAGAGAAGTACGCCACCATTTTTTTGCAGGAGCACACAAAGAGAAGATGTGGAAGAATGCTCTTCAACTAAAACTACTACAAAAAAAGAGTGATCTTATCATCAAGATCATTAATCCTCAACCACACAATATCCCATCAGGATTTGGAGGAAGAGAGATCGTAGTAGTGGTTAAACTTACCGATATCGCTAGAGTAACAACTAAAAAAGAGATCTCACTCACTACTCACTATACCAGAAAACGAGGAAGAGTCAGTACACCACATATGGCACTTAAACAAAGCAAAGATCTCTCCATACCAGCTAAAGGCAAAAGAGTGATACGCTTAGCTCTTCCTAAAGATACAAAATGGGTAAAAGTCACTCTCTTTTATCGTCTAGCAAACAAAGAGATTAGAGATCTTTTGCATCTTCAAGAGCCTATCTGGAAGAAAAAGTTTTTTATAACCTCCAAAAAGATAAAGCTTCAGTAAGCTATCCCACTCTTGCTTCGTACTCTCTCTATGAGAGGGAGTGCAACTTCACGTGCTTTTTTAGCACCTTCGCGTAATATATCTCTAACCTCATCTTGATGTGAAGCATAGTACTCCCTTTTTTCTCTATATGGTCTAAAATAGTCCCAAATCACATCATGAAGATAGAGTTTAAAGTGACCATGTCCCTCTCCACCACGCTCATAACGCTCTTGGAGCTCTTTTTGTCCAGCCTCATCCAAAAAGAGTTTTGCGATATTATAGACATTACAGTTTTCCCACTCTTTTGGTACCTCAAGTGGAACATTTTCAGTCACAATCTTTTTGATAGTTTTGAGTTGCTTTTTCTCTTCACCAAAGATATTGATCGTATTGCCATAGCTTTTACTCATCTTTTGTCCATCTATACCTGGAACAGTTGCTACACACTCATCTACTCTATACTCCGGTAGTTTTAGGATCTCTCCATACTCGTTATTGAACTTGATCGCTATATCACGTGCTATCTCAACATGTTGAATCTGATCCTTTCCAACAGGGATAACATCTGGAGAAAAGAGCAAGATATCAGCAGCCATTAAAACCGGATAGGAAAAAAGTGAGTGATTTGCACCGATCCCTTTTGCTACTTTATCCTTATAACTGTGTGCTCTCTCAAGCAAACCCATAGGGGTAAAAGAGGAGAGAACCCAGTAAAGTTCAAGTACCTCTTTAACATCACTTTGCACCCAAAAGACACTCTTTTGCGGATCTATACCCAGTGCTAAAAAATCTATAGCCGCTTGCATCGTAAGCTCAGCAAGTCTCTTGCCATCTTTAAGACTAGTTTGTGCATGATAGTTTGCTATGAAAGCAAATGTTTCATTCTCTTTTTGTGCTTCAACCATCTGCTTGATTGAACCAAAATAGTTACCTATATGAAGATCCCCTGAAGGTTGGATACCTGTTAATACTCTCATATATATTCCTGATTAATTTTTTCAAAATTATACAATAGAAAGCTTTTTTTTGTTACCATATCCTATCAAAACAGGCTAAAGGATAAATCATGCCAAAACAGATAAGAGCAAAAGATATCAAACTCGATGATGTACAAAAAGAGCATATCGAGAAGGTTATGGAGGGCTTTAAAAAGTATGGTCTTGACATTACACGCATCATAACTAATGTCTCAGAGGAGAAAAAGCAAATCCATGTAGAGTTTGAAGTACATGTCGCTCATAGTGAGCCTATCGTTATCAATGAGATCGATGATAACTTCAATGAAGCAGTTGATAAAGCAGCTAAAAGGGTAGAGAAGGCTCTTCGTCGTCTTCATGACAAGATCAAATCACCAAAACATGAATCTCTAAGGACTATTCTTAATGAAATTGAGGAGTAGTTTTTTTGTACTGCTTCTTATAGTCACACTCTGTAGCAGTTTACTCAACGCAAAACAGGGCTTTTCACTTCGTTTTGCTTATGGAGTTGAAAGTGACAGTGATCTAGGAGAAATCCTTTCACTCCAAAAGCCAACCGATCATAAATATCACTTTGATGTACTCGCATTAGATGTAGGCTACCTTCTAACTCCATCTCTTTTTGATCTGCCACTTGATCTTTATATAAAAGGGGGAACAGCTCTGTTTCAAAGTGAAAATCTCTCAAAATATCCAGAACTACACCAAATATCTGATATTAATGATAAAAATATCTATGAGATTACGCTTTATATCAAGCTCTACTATACCATTAATCTTAAAGATAACATAATGCGTATAGGATTTGGAGAAGGGGGAAGTTATGTAAATGACTATCTTCCTGCTGAAGTAATCGAAGCACATATAAAAGATCCGCAATCTTCAGCATACTCTAAGTATCTCAACTACCTTGATATCAGCTTTGATGTGGATTTAGGTCACCTCTTTGGAGTCAAAACACTAGATGAAACTTATCTTGGTTATACTATCAAGCACCGTTCAGGCATCTTTGGGCTTATCAATAATGTCCGTCATGGGGGTAGCAACTACAACACTATTTCAATAGAAAAAAACTTTTAAGGATAGTAAATGTACAACTGGATTTTATGGTTTCATGTACTCTCATTTGTCTCATGGTATGCAGCTATCTTCTACATACCACGACAGTTCGTCTATCATGTAGAACACAAAGAAAATGAAGGGTTTGTCGAAGTGATCAAAGTTATGGAGTACAAGCTACTCAAATACATCGGTGTCCCAGCTATGTGGGCAACGATCATCAGTGGTTCTTTAATGATCTATCTCACTGACTTTGAGCTTTTTAAAACAGGGGGATGGCTTCATGCAAAGCTCCTCTTTGTAGCAATCCTCATCGCCTACTTCTTCTCTCTTGAGCACTTTAGAAAAAAGCTTGAAAAGGGAGAGTGTACAAAAAGCGGCAAATTTTTTAGAGCCTACAACGAAGTGCCTACACTTTTACTCTTTCTCATCGTCGCTATGGTGGTTATCAAGCCCTTTTAAAGTTTACTCGCCTCTTCTTTTTGCTTTGAAAAGAATTGGCGTTCCCTCAAGATCAAACGCCTCTCGAAGCTGATTTTTTAGATATCTTCTATAGGTAAAGTGCAAAAGCCTTGGCTTGTTCATAATAAGTGCAATCTTTGGAGGTCTTATATCATACTGTGTTGCATAGTAGATCTTTGCCACCTGCCCTTTGATAGCTGGAAGTGGGTGTTTTCGCATCGACCACTCTAGTACTTCATTGAGTCTTGAGGTTGGGATACGTTGTGAATAGTTATCATTGACTTTCAAAATCATCTCATAGAGTCTCTCAACTCTTAGCTTTGTCTTAGCAGAGATAGAGACAACAGGTGCATAGGAGAGAAACTTAAATCTATCTCGTATCTCTTTTACAACCTCCTCGTAACGCTCTTTGTCTGCTATATCCCATTTATTCAGCACTATGATCGCTCCTAAATGATGCTTGTCGATAAGTCCGGCAATCTTCTCATCAAGATCTCTAAAGCCCTCACTTGCATCAAGCACCAAAAGAGCGATGTTTGCATTTTCAAGCATCTTGGTTGTTCGCATCAGGGCATACTTCTCTATCCCCTCTATCTTACCGCGTCTTCGTATCCCCGCTGTATCGACAAAGGTGATCTGCTTATCATTATATGTGATAGACTCATCGATTGGATCTATCGTAGTTCCGGCAACTGAGCTGACAACACTTCTCTCCTGTTTTAGCAGAGCATTAAGCAGTGAACTTTTGCCTACATTTGGACGACCGATGATGGCTACTTTGATATGATTGAGATCTTCTGAATTATGCTCGTAGATATTGTCATTATAGGCAAAGACAGAATCCTCTTCAACCTCCTCATCATCGATCTCGAAGTAATCCTCCTCATCATCAATCTCTTCAAAGTCAAACTCCGCTTCGATCTCCTCTGTAGCCTCTTCCTCCTCTTGTGCAACTCTATCCTCTTCAGGTAAGTGCTCATACACCCACTCTAAAAGAGCATTTATGCTTCGATTGTGTGCTACAGAGATACCAAAGATATCCTCTGTCCCAAACTCATAAAACTCCCAAAGCTTCTCTTTCATCTTATCATTATCTATCTTATTAACCACAAGAGCGACCTCTTTACCCATACCCTGAAGATCATAAAAGAGCTTCTTGTCCTCCTCTTCTGGCAAACCTTTTCCATCAACCATATATAAAATGATATCAGCTTTATGTGCAGTCTCTAGGGATTTTTCTTTGATTTTGTCATAGAGTTCACACCCCTTATCAAGACCTCCTGTATCAAGAAGCTCTGCCTCTTTATCATTTATACGCACGATACGCCGTTTAACATCACGCGTTGTTCCCGCCATATCAGAGATAATGGCATCTCGTTGTTTTAGCAACCTGTTAAAGAGAGAGCTTTTACCTACGTTAGGACGACCTATGATAGCTATTTTTTTCATGATTTTTATACCTAAATATTTATTGGGAGCAGAAGATTTTTAAAATTATATCGTAATTGAGAAGATTTATGAAAAAACTTTGCCAAAAGGCAAAGCTTTATTTAGTCTAAAACAAGCCAGACATAAAGTTCACCTGTATAAGGATCTTGCCATATATCCTCTATATGTGCGGTGATTGCAGAGTTATTTGTTGTTTTATAGTTACTTGTAGCATCCATCGATGTTGAAGCACTTTGATTTCTAAGATGCTCCTCTTTTGTCATCGAAAGCTCTACCTTTACTCCCTGTTGCAAGGCCAACTCATCAAGTGCACGACTTATAGCTAGTTTACGCTGAGAAGATATACGCTGGTCATAAGTTCTACCTGCAACCCCTACTGCACCTCTTTTACCATTATAGTTAGGATTAAGCACCCACGCCGGTTTAGCACCTTTTTGTGGCTTTGGAGACCCTCCACATCCATTTACAACTAAAGCCATACTGCTAAGCAGTATGACAAGAAAGAGAGAAAAAAAGATCCTCATCTAACTATTCTGTAGGGAACTCTTTTTCAAGCCCTTCTAAAGCCTGTTTAGACTGGAACTGTTGCCAAAGTGCCTCATCATTTTTAAAGCTAGTTTTCACCGCTTTTTTAGCCGCTGCATTGATCTCTTTTTCAGGAACTGCTACTAAAACATAAAGTGTTCCTGAAGGAGCTTGCCATGAGTCAACCTGTTTTGAACCTTTAAGGGTTACTTTTGCAACCTGTTTAGAAACTGCAGTTGCAACACTATCTACTGATTCACCAGCACCTATACCAGTAGAACGAGTAAAAGTCTCTACCTTATCTTTTACAAGAGACTGGATCTGCTGAGCAAGGTTGCTACGAGCATTTGCAAGTGCCACTCTTCTTTGAAATCCCATACCAGCTGCTGTTTTTGGAGCAGTACCAACCTCAGCTATAGCACCATCTACAAATGGTGTACATGTCCATTTTGGTGCTAGAACATTCTCCTGTTTACATCTAAAATCAGGTTCTTCCTGTTTTGGTTGTGGTTGTGCTCCACATCCTGTAATAAAAGCTGCCACACCAGCAGCTAAAGCAACTGTGCCTAAACTTTTGATCAATTTCATTGTGTCTGATCCTCCATAATTTTTTTCTTAATTCACATTGTAGCACTTTAACTCTTAAAAATATTATTAAATGATTATTTTTACACAATTATTTTTATAAAATTAACACTCATCTAAGTAGTTTTTAATAATAATTACAAAAAATAAAAAATGATAAGGATACTACTATGAAAATAGCTCTAATAGTTGCTTTAATACTCTCTTTTTTACATGCAAATCCTCAAAAAAACAATCTATCACTCTTTGCAACCTCTAAAATATACAAAGGATGTGGCAAAGATAAAAATGAAGCGTTAGAGAATCTAAGTACAACTATACTTGCAAATGTCCAGAGTGATTTTTCACAATCAACCAAAAGCGATACAAAAGATGGAAGTGAATCGATCGAGCAAAAGATTAACTCTATACTTCATGTGAGCACAAACCTCTCTTTAGTCAATCAAAACATCTCCAAACAAATGCTCTTGTCTATGATGCAAAAAATCTTCCAAAAGATCCCAACCAACGCCTTATCAAACTTCAAGAGTGGCTAGAGAAGATCAAACAAGCAAACAATCTTGTTCTTGCCTTTTTTCAAGAGAGTACTTCTGAAAAAAAACTTGCAAGTACTCTTAAAAAGCTTCAACAAAAAGAGAAGGTCTTCAGTGACCTTTACAATCAAACACTTCTTCAAGCAAATGCACTAGTTTGGAAAAGTTGTGCCGATAACAAAGAGGATGCCTATGCTGATCTCAATAAAAAACTCTTTGGCAATAAAACAAAAAAAGATGATGATGAGGGAATTTTTAAAAAAGCCACCTCATTCTTCTCTAAAATCAATATATTTTCCAAATCCAAAGATGAATCAAAAATGCTTGATCTTTTTGAGAAGCAGATCTTTTATAAGAAAGATAAAGAGAAAACTTGTGCTTTAGTGAAAAAGAGCGATCTTTTTGATATCGCGAAAAAACTCAACTTAGAGGTAGCACGATTTGATAAGAGTATGCTTGATAAAGATCCAAAAGAGAGATATAAGCAGATCAAAGACTTTCAAGAGCATCTTAATGTTACAAAAGCACTCATCTCTCTCTTCCCAGAACGCTTCAATAAAAGTGACTTTAACAAGATAACACACGCTAAAAAGATCCTTGCAAATGCCCTACAAAATACACATCCACAATATGTTTTGTTTCAAGTTATCGGAACAACACAACCCATCTATATAAAACTCAACGGCAAACTTGTAAAACCAAATACAAAAATATGGCTCAAACCCGGAAAATATAACTACACAATCTCTTCAAAAGGAAAATGTCCAATAAGTGGAGAGATTGAGCTAGAGCTCCTTAAAGATCAGACTATAGAGGAGGATTTTAGTGATATGAACTATCCTCTACTTACTTTCTATACAAAAGATGGAGCTAGAATCATCGCAAATGGTAAGATCTTAAAGCCAAATGTTGAAAACAGGATAGAAAAGTGTGAAGGCGAGATTAAGTATATCGCAGATTTTGCGGATCAATCAAAAGAGGGAGAGATAGATCTCTCTCCAAATCTCTCACAAACAATTGAGATAAAATTTCTTACACCTAAAGAGCTTGAAGTTTTTAACAATGCAAAGACAAAGTACTTCACAACTACCGATGGCGTTGCAATCTCAGACTCCCTTACACCTGTAGCAAGTAAAAACCTTCACTTTAAAATCAAAGATGATCCACAACATGGAGAACTCGAACTTGATGAGAGAGGAGTCTTTAACTACACTCCAAAAAAAGGGTATGTCGGTATAGACAGCTTCAAGTACTATATAGAAACAGATGATGACACATCAGCTCCAAAAGTGGTTAACATCACTATCAACCCATCAACCGCACCCACTGTTCCAGTTATAGCAAAAAAAGCACCCAATGACACAAACGCAACAAAAGCCCAAAAGCTCCTCAATGATCTCAACGCAACAAAGAATGAAATCGTAAAGGAGACAAAGCAAAAAAGCAAAGAGATCAAGAAAAAAGTGACCAAAGTTATGGATGAAGAGCGATATCAGCGATTTAAAGCTTATGTCAATTCACAACAACTAAGCGTTGAAAAACTAAAAAAACTTCAAAAAGCATACCCTGTAATGTTTAAACGCCTTCTTAAAGAGAAACTAGAAGGAAAATAATGCAAAAGCTCTACTATAGCTATACAGAGTTTCAAAAAGACACCAAAGAGCTTATCGCACAACTCAAAACTGAACAGTTTGATACCATCATAGGTATCGCTAGAGGAGGGCTCACACTTGCTCATATGCTGAGTGAAGCACTTGATATACGAAATGTTCAAAGCATCTCCACCCAACTCTATGATGAGACAAAAAAGCGTGAGTGCATAACGATTTTAGATACATGTCAGCTCGATAAGAGTAAAAAAGTGCTGGTTGTAGATGATATCGCCGATAGTGGAGAGACGCTTCAAGCCCTTTATAACCATCTCACTCTTACCTACCCACATATCTACTTTAAAACTGCAACCCTCTTTTATAAAAAAAACTCCATCTATGAGCCAGATTTTTGGCTCAAAGAGGCAACGGCGTGGATAGAGTTTTTTTGGGAAGTAGATTTCGTAAACTAACTCTCTTTTGCCTTTTTGATCATCTCATAGGCTTCATTGATCTCTTGAGTCTTTCTTGTTGCCTCTTGCAGGTAGGCTTCATCTTTGCCTTGGGCTTTGATGATATCTGGATGGTATTGACGCACAAGTTTTCTGTAGGCCTTTTTGATCGTTGCCATATCATCATCTGGTGAGACTCCAAGGATCTCATACGCCTTTTGGAGGGAGTTTTGTGTAGCATCTGCTCTTTTAGCATGAAGCTGTTCAAAAGCATCAAAGATGGAGTGGTAAAGCTTTGGATCGATCTCCATCGCCTCAGCAATGCGTGCAAGAACTCTCTCCTCTTGCCTTGTAACCTCTCCATCGGCAAAAGCAAGTTGGATCAAAAATCCTATAAACTGCTCCTGCTTTGCACGGTTGCGACGCACTGATTGTGCTAGTGCTACGGCGATATGCTCTAAATTACTCTCTCTATCCTTCTCTTCGTTAAAGATCTCTTTGAGATACTCTCTTGCTTTTTGTGGATCTGGAAAGACTCTTGAGACATCATCAAGCATCACACTTATAAGCTCAGCCTCAAGTGAATCCACTCTTCCATCAGCCTTGGCAACTTTGGCAGCAAGTGCTACAAAAAGTCCCAAATCACTGCGGCGAAGTGCATCTTTTGTCACTTCAAAATCTTTAAACGCCTCTTTTGAGTAAACCTCATAGTTTCGATAGCTTTTAAACACATAGGCAAGAACAAGCCCAAAAAGTATAAAGATAATTAAATTGGTCATAAACACTCCTCAATAAGCAAAATTATAAGCCTCATAAGTAAATATCCTGCTACAATTTCGCCTATGAAACGACTTAAAAACATTAACGACGGTGTCAAATACATGCTTCTTGCTTCACTGATGTTTGCCTTTATGGGTGCATTTGCAAAGTTAGCAAGTCAAAGCCTCCCCTCTCTTGAGGTGGTCTTTTTTAGAAATATAGCAGGAGTAGTTTTGATCCTACTCTCACTATGGAAAAAGCCCTTTAGCCATAAAGGGGGCAAACTGCTTTTACTTCTGTTTCGTGGAACCATTGGCTTTATGGCACTGCTTACCTTTTTCTATCTTATCGCACATATCCCACTTGGTGATGCGATGACATGGAGTAAAACCTCACCTATCTTTACCGCTGTTTTTGCCTTTTTATTTTTAGGTGAGCGGATGAGTAAAAAGGCGTGGATCGCTGTTGGAGTTGGCTTTATTGGCATTGCTTTTATCACAAAGCCAACGGGTTTAACACTTAGCAAGTATGATCTATTGGGACTTTTTAGCGGGATAGGTGCCGCTTTAGCTTATACCTCCATACGAGAGCTAAAAAAGTACTACGATACCCGTGCGATCGTACTGAGCTTTGTTGGGGTTGGAACAGTAGGACCTATACTGCTCTTTTTAGTCTCTCCCTTTATCGATGCTCCAGAGCTTGACTTTATGTTTGCCTCTTTTGTTATACCTCAAGGGATCGTCTGGTTTTATGTTATAGGGATGGGAGTGATCGCAACAATCTCCCAGCTTCTTATGACCAAAGCCTACAGTGCCACAAAAGCTGGGATAGTTGGAGCCGTGAGTTACACAAACATCCTCTTTTCCGTTCTTGTTGGCACCCTTTTAGGCGATCCACTGCCTGATATCATCACAACCATAGGGATCCTACTGATCGTTCTAGCGGGGATAATGGTAGCTAAAGAGAAATAGATGTTTTGAGACTCAACCCCTCTATCCTCTCAAAATGCTTCACATTGTTCGTATAGAGGGGTTGATGATTTGCTAGAGCGATCGATGCTATCATAAGATCCATATCTGCTATGATATTTCCAGACTTTTTTAGCTTCGCTTTTTGCTGTGCAAAGATCACTGACGCCTCTTGATCAAACTCCAGGAGAGTAAAGTTATCTAAAAACGGAACAATTTTTTGCAGATTTTTCTCAACTCTTTGAGAATTATATGCACCATAGAGAAGTTCAGTATAATTGATACGCGTTATAAAGAGTTGATCTTGAGGTATCTTCAAAACCTCTCTTACGATCTCTTTTCTACCCTTTAAAAAGTAGATCAGTATATCGCTATCTAAAATCACTCTACATCCACGCTAAACTCTTTTGAGTTTTTATCTTGTATGATCCTCTCAAGCATCTCTTTAGCATCCTTTTGATCTAAAATGCCCGCATATTGCAAGAGATTATTTTGAGGTTTTCTCTTTTTTTGGGAAAATAGCTTTATCGCTTTTTCTATGATGTCTGTTTTTGTTGTCTGAAGCTCTTTGCTTAACTGCTCTAAAGTGATAACTATATTTTCATCTAGTCTAATATTTACTGCTTTTTTCATTGTGGGTACCTCTTTACAGATTTTATCATAAAAGCTAGAAACTGTAAAGACTTTATATAAGTAAAAGTTGATTTTGTTATAATTCTCCACAAAACTTTAAAAGTTAGGCAAAAATATGCAACTATTAGCTGGACCATGTGTAATAGAAAGCGAAGAAAATATCTTCAAAATCGCCAAAGAGTTAGAAAAGTATCATAAAGATAGTGATATAGAGTTCTATTTCAAAGCAAGTTTTGACAAAGCAAACCGAACATCTCTGCATAGCTATAGAGGACCAGGACTGCAAGAGGGGCTTAGGATCTTACAAAAGGTCAAGGATGAGTTTGGGTACCAAATCGTAACCGATGTACACGAGACCTATCAGGTAGAAGCAGTCAGCCAAGTGGTCGATATGCTCCAAATCCCAGCCTTTTTATGCCGACAAACCGATCTGCTTGTCGCATGTGCCAAAACTTCATGTAAGATCAACATCAAAAAGGGGCAGTTCTTAAGCGGTGATGCGATGCGATATCCAGCTCTAAAAGTATTAGAGACTCGCGGCTGCGATAAAGCCACTTATGAAAACTCCAAAGAGCATGGTCTCTTTTTGTGTGAAAGGGGCAACACATTTGGCTATGGTAACCTTGTAGTCGATATGCGAAATCTCCCTATTATGCGAGAGTTTGCCCCGGTTATCTTTGATGCGACCCACTCTGTACAGATGCCAACGGCAAAGGATGGCAAAACAGGGGGCGATAGTAAAATGGTGCCATATCTTGCCCGCGCGGCAGCTGCAGTTGGTGTGGATGGCTTCTTCTTTGAGACCCATTTTGATCCATCCGTTGCACTCAGTGATGGACCAAACATGATAAAACTCAATGAACTCGAAACACTTATAGAAACGATCAAACAGATACAAGAAATCATATAAAAGGAAAAAAATGCAAACAATCGAAGGAAAACTCCAAGTTATCAAAGGCAAAAAGATAGCAATCATCAGCACACGCTGGAACCACTTTGTGGTTGATCGACTGGTAGAAGGGGCTAAAGATGCCTTCTTACGCCATGGAGGAGAGTTGGATGACCTCACTCATGTGATCGCTCCAGGAGCATTTGAGCTACCGATGGTAGTTGATCGACTCCTAGAGAGTGGAAAATATGATGCTATCTGTGCTTTAGGAGCCGTTATAAGAGGCTCTACGCCACACTTTGACTATGTTGCTGCCGAATCCACCAAAGGAATAGCAAGTATGAGTCTAAAGTACCACAAACCTGTTAGCTTTGGTCTGCTTACAACCGACACGATCGAACAGGCAATCGAGCGAAGCGGTACAAAAGCAGGAAACAAAGGCTTTGAGGCGATGACAACGGTTATAGAGATGCTAACACTCTTTGAGGAGCTCTAATGGCAACACGACATCAAGCACGAATGGCAGTTGTGAGTCTGCTCTATGCCTATGACTTAGGAAACGGCAAGATAGCAGATGTAGCGGTGGATATCCTTGAAGAGAAAAAGATACGAAACAAACAAAGAGAGTTCGCTCTTGGTCTTTTTGAGGGGGTTATAGAAAATCTCGACAAAGTAGATGAAGCGATCAAAACCCATCTTAAAGAGTGGGATTTTGAACGGCTTGGAAGCATAGAGCGTGCAACCTTGCGTCTAGGAGCGTATGAGATCATGTTTACCGATCTTGATCCAGCCGTTATCATCAACGAAGCAGTCGAGATCTCTAAAAGTTTTGCAGCTGAGCAGTCACCTAAATTTATCAACGGTGTTCTTGATGCAATCGCAAAAGATATGAATAAGAAGTAGCACCACAATATCATGCAAAAGAGACTAACAAAAGCCGACGCACTCGATCTGATCAAAAATGCTGACCTTAAAGAGCTAGGACGCCTAGCAACTCAGCGTAAAAAGGAGCTCCACCCAAAAGGGATCACCACCTTTGTAGTGGATCGCAACATTAACTATACAAATATCTGCTGGGTAGATTGTAAATTTTGTGCTTTTTATCGTCATGAAAAAGATGAAGATGCCTATGTGCTAAGTTTTGATGAGATCGATGCAAAGATCGATGAGCTTTTAGAAATCGGCGGTACACAGATCCTCTTTCAAGGAGGAGTACATCCAAAGCTTAAGATCGAGTGGTACGAAGATCTAGTCGAGCATATCCATACAAAGTATCCACAGATAACCATCCACGGCTTTAGCTCCATAGAGATCGACTTTATCGCTAAAGTCTCTCGCATCAGTGTCGAGGAGGTTTTAAAACGCCTTAAAGCCAAAGGTTTAGCCTCGATCCCAGGGGCTGGAGCAGAGATCCTCAATGATCGTGTACGCGATATCATCGCTCCTAGAAAGATAGATGCCGATGTCTGGGTGGATATCCACCGCAAAGCACACAAGCTTGGCATCAAAAGTACCGCAACGATGATGTATGGAACAGTTGAGAGCGATGAGGAGATTATCGAGCATTTTGATATGATACGCAATCTTCAAGATGAAACAGGCGGATTTCGTGCCTTTATCATGTGGAGCTTCCAGTCGCAAAATACCGAACTCGCACGCCTTATCCCTAACCTGCCAAAACCCTCCTCCAACCGCTACCTTCGCCTTTTGGCAGTAGCTAGACTCTACCTTGATAATATCCGCAACCTCCAAAGCTCATGGGTCACACAAGGTCCCTACATCGGACAGATGGCACTTAAGTTTGGTGCCAACGACTTAGGCAGTACAATGATGGAGGAGAATGTCGTTCGCAGTGCCGGAGCTGGATTTAGAATGGCAAAAGAGGAGATGATACGCCTCATTCGCGATATCGGTGAGACTCCAGCCATACGCGATACAGCGTATAATACTTTGGAAATATTTGAGAAGTGAATGGTGAGTGGTGAATTTTGAGAACTGAGTTGTGAGTTGTGGTATAATTGCTTAGAGAGGAGTCTGTATGTATCTTCAAGATTTAAAAAACAGTATCGCATCTTTAAAGCCTTACATACAAAAGAAATATAATGTCGGGAAAATTTATATCTTTGGATCTTATGCGAGAGAAGAGCAAAATGAACAAAGTGATATTGACATTTTGATCGATTTTGATAAAACTCCCGATCTTTTGACATTTATAGAACTTGAAGAGTTTTTAAGCAACAGACTTCACAAAAGTGTTGATCTTGTCCCAAAACGAAAACTCAAACCTCAACTACGCGACACCATACTAAAAGAAGCTATCGCCATATGAAACGAGACTATAAACTGTTTCTTGAAGATATAAGCACAAGAATCCAAAAGATTCAATGCTACACAGCAGGTATCTCATTTGAAGAGTTTGTTCAAGATGATAAAACCGTAAGTGCTACTATTTACGAGATTGAAGTTATCGGCGAAGCTGCGAAGCACATACCTAAAGAAATCAGAGACCGATTTGATGATCTTCCTTGGAGTTTATTACTCCACCAACAAAATATCTAAATATTTGATGCTATAATTTCGTTCATAATCAAGGCAGATTTTCGCAGGACTAGCCGTAGCTAATTC
>FPHB01000020.1_pt1 | contig 102490 bp, 103 predicted proteins | sample 1057301 | NCBI WGS metagenome assembly FPHB01 (sample SAMEA4473311, study PRJEB15554) | hydrothermal vent metagenome | biome: marine basaltic hydrothermal vent biome; feature: marine hydrothermal vent; material: water | place: Pacific Ocean | collected 2011-06-14/2011-07-23 | depth 1155 m | reverse complement strand
TGCATAGAGTTGCGTGAGGATCGATCCTCCACGAAGCAAGGAGACAAATACTCCAACTACCAATGCACTTTGACTAAAATGCTCGATAATAAGTGGTAAAACAGTTGAGGGCTCAGCGATAGTGATCGCCAATGAAAGAAAAAAGGCGTGTGCAACATTTTTGTAGTTATTAAGTGGGTTATCTTGCATCAAAATTCATCTGTATCATAGATATATGAGGCGATCTCATTTAGTGTTTCTTCATCAAAGGTGATTTTTGGCATGATCTCATATTTATGTATCATATCTATCATAATAGAGTGATCCTCTTTAGGATCTTTAACAAAAGCCACCATCTGTTTTACAAATAGCTCCTTTGTGGTAAATGCCTTTTTGTATCGTTTTTTTACTATCTTCATAGCTGGAGCAGAGATAGATCGGTCCACATAGTGACAAGTGGTGCAGTTACCATGAAGTAAAAGAGCTCTTGATTCCTCTGCAAATGCTCCAACGAAGATAAAAAATATAAAAAAAAGAGATCTTTTCATCATGTACCTATTTTATCTTCTATTTTTGCTTTAGCTTTTTAGCTAAACAGCCCTCTAAGAAAGAGGACTTAAAATCAACTAATAGTCAATAGAGAGTGTAGCTAGAAGAGTCTGATCTGTGTGATCTTTATCTCCAGGTTGGTTTACATAGTCAACTTTATACCCAAAACCTGCAGAGAGAGTATCACTTATTTTTGCCAAAAGGGAGCTATCGGAGTAGATAAAGTAGGTATCTACATCTTCAACATCTACTCTATAACTTAATACTTGAGAAAATTTTAAACTCTCTGTCATCTGATAGTTATAGATTGCTTTTGCTTGTAATGAAGTGTAGTCATTAGTACTGTTATCAGCTATAAACTCATCGCGTGAGTAGAGTACACTCCCTTCTACTGAGAGATCATGTGCAGTTGTTTTGATAGCTTTATACTTTGCACCAGGACCGGTGTAGAACTGATATCTATAGCTTGAAAACTTATCATGTTTGTATCCAGCAAGATAACTTACTGCAAAACGACTACTTAAACTGTAGTCATAATCAAGCTCTGTAAAAAATTTATTTTTATTTGTTGTGTACTCTCCTGTAGTATCCTCTGCTTTACCATACTGAGCACTAAATTGCCACGCGATGGCATTTTTTCCAAACTCCTTCTTCCAGTTAGTATCAAATGAAAAACTCTCTGTATGTGTATTTCCTTTGGTAGCGATATAACCAAGTTGTGTATGCGTTGTCAAATCAGTTCCACCCTCTTGAGCAAGAAGAAGTGAACTTAATGCTAAAGATACAAAAGCGATCTTTTTCATCTGTTTCCTTTTTTTTTATGGAATTATATCAAAAATCTATTTTTTCAAGTTGAAACTCAACTCTTTAAATGTATAATTTTATTTATGATTGAGATAGAAAAACGAGTAGAGTTTCAACCAGATGTGGATCTACTTTTAAAAATAACTTCCAGATATACAAAGCAAGATATTGAGCTTATCATTACAGATGATGTAGATATTAAGCAGATCAATAAAAAATATAGAGGTATAGATAAAGCAACTGATGTGCTTAGTTTTCCATATGTAAAGATGAAACATACTCCACTTGGGAGTATCGTTATCTCTCTTGATAAAGTTCAGGCAAAAGCAAAAGAGTTAGGGCACTCAGAGAGTGAGGAGTTTACCCTTTTGTTTATCCACGGACTTTTACATCTGCTTGGATTTGATCATGAAGTTGATAGTGGAGAGATGCGTAAAGAGGAGGAGAAGCTCATATGTTTGTTTGGATTGCCAAAGAGTTTGATAGTTAGGAGTGATGAGGGATGATGGATTTTGTTATATTTGTAGTTTCAATGGCGGCACTTATATTTGGTGCTGATTTTATTATACGAGAGTCTGAGAAAATTGCACTGCGATTTAATATTTCTCACTATGTTATCGGTGCTACACTTGTAGCTTTTGGGACAAGTCTTCCTGAAATGGCGGCCTCTATCGTTGCTTCTTACCACCATAAAAGTGATATGGCAGTAGCCAATGTCATAGGTAGCGTTACTTTTAACATTACTCTTGTACTAGGGATCGTTTTTTTGCTTTCAAAAAAGATGCATCCTAAAAGAGATCTTTTCAATCTTGATAGTGCGTGGATCGTTATCCCTTTGGTTATCCTCTTTTTGATGATTCAAGATGGGGTTATTGGAAGATTTGATGGGATGCTTTTTGTACTTTTGATGCTCTCTTATCTTCTTTTTTTGTTTACTTCGGCAAAAGAGGCACTCAATGTAGATATAGATGAGGATGAAGTGGATGAAGCACACTTTAAATGGCTACCAACGATAGCGATGCTTGTTGTTGGATTTGTTCTTACTGTAGGTGGGGCAGATTTTGCTGTTGAGAGTGGTTCAAATATTGCTCGAAGTTTTGGAGTGAGTGAGTGGATTATTGGTCTTTTCCTTCTTGCTTTTGGTACAAGTTTGCCAGAGCTTGTAGTCTCAGTAGTTGCTGCTAAAAAAGGCAATGCTGAGATGAGTATAGGTAACATCATCGGCTCAAATGTTGCAAACTTTTCGATGGTGCTAGGAAGTGCTGCACTTGTACATCCACTGAGTCTAAATCTACAAGCTTCAAGCTATGATCTTTATGTGATGGTTGCAGCATCACTTGCTCTACTCTTTATCCTTGCAAATAAACTCTACAATAAAGCTGGAGCCATCTTCTTACTGATCATCTTTGCACTCTTTGTGCAAAATGCGATCAACGCTTCGTAATGTACTTGTGTGCTAAAAGCCAGTTATAGATATCTGATACGATAGCCCCTGCGGCATGTCCCCCATGTCCTCCATGCTCAACCAGTGCTGTAACAATAACTTGAGGATGTCTGTAGGGTCCATAAGTTGTTAACCAGGCATGAGAACGCGAATAGTAAGAGAGTTCATGCTCGAGCTTTCTCTTTTTGATATCCTGCTTGATCCCTATAACCTGTGCTGTTCCTGTTTTACCGGCTATTTTGACTTTGGAGTGAAGAAAGTGTGTCGCTGTTCCTTTTGGATAGTTACATACCTCCATCATCGCCTTTTGAATGATAGGAAGATATCGCTTCTCTTTTGGAGTAAGCACATCTTTTGGTTTTGGATTGTATGGCTTGTCTCCTATAAGTTTAGCAAAGTGAGGCACTGGAAGTTTGCCTGTTGCCATAAGTGCGGTAAAGGTAGCCATCTGCATAGGAGTTACAAGCATATACCCCTGCCCTATTGAGGTGTTCACTGTTTCTCCCATATACCATGGCTGTCTATATTTTCTCATTTTCCATTCGCGTGAAGGAACTGTTCCAATAAACTCATTTGGTAGATCAACTCCTGTTTTTTTGCCCAGCCCCATTCGTTTGAGTCCTTCGCTCATGATATTGATACCAACTTGCAAACTTCCTTTATAAAAGTAGTCATCACAACTCTCTCGTATGGCTTTTGTGATATTTGTTTTTCCATGTCCTCCATGCTTCCAACAACGAAATACTCGTTTTCCAAGTGGCATTTTTGCAGTGCAGTTAACACTCCAAGAAGGATAGAGTTTTGTTGTGATATAGATCAAACCCAAACCCGTTTTTATCGTTGATCCCGGAGGATAAAGACCGTTTACCAGTTTGTTTGTAAAGGGATTATCAAGATTGGTTGTAAGTTTGATCCACTCTTTTTGAGAGATTCCTGTTACAAAAGTATTTAAATTATATTCTGGAAAACTACTAGCAGCTAAGATAGAGCCATCTGTTCTCATAACAATTATCGCTCCGGCTTTGCCTTTAAAAAGTTTAGAGATATACTTTTGTAGTTCTATATCGATGTTTAGTATTAGTTTTTTATTCTCTTTTGGTGGGATGTATGAGAGCTCTTTTATGATTTGATTGTTTGCATTAACCTGCACTACTCTTTTACCGGCATCTCCTTCTAGGTAGCGATTGTAGTATTTTTCTATTCCATTTTTTCCTGCATAGCCAATTAGCTCCAAAAGTGGATCATTTTGGATATCTTTTTTGTTTGCTTTTGAGACATAGCCGATAACATGGGATGCAATATCACCAAATGGATAGTATCTTTTTGGTGCTGGGATTATCTTGAGATTATCATGAAGAAGAAGCTTGGAGTATTTTGGCATCATCTCTTTGTATGGAATAAAATCGACAATATCGATATAGTTATGATTATAAAAGGAGTTTTTTCGTTTATATTTTTTGATCATCTTTTTTTTATCAAGATAAGGAAAAAGCTTTGCTACACTCTCTATCTCACTATAAAACTCTTTTATATGTTTTTTTGAGAGAAGATGAGGTCTGAGTTGGATCTTAAAACCAAGTTTATTAACTGCTATAGGTTTTTTCTTCGTATCAAGGATCTCTCCTCGAACAGGTGCAACATACTCTGTTTTTATTGTATTGTTTAAAGAGAGCTTTTCATAGTAGCGATTTGATTCTATAGCAAGATAGTAAACACGCACCAAAAGTGCCAAAGCAATACTTACAAATAAAAAAACGATAAACTTAACTCTCATAGAAACAGACTCACTATAAAAAACTCTACTACTATATAGTAAGCTATATAGAGATCTACCCCTATTTTAGGAAGCAAAAATATCTGCGATACTAATGCACTAAAAAAGAGATAACCAATATAGACTAAAAAGATAGTTAAAAAATCACGAAAGATTTTGGAGTTGATACCTTTTTCTATTTTTGGCATTATAAAACGCTCAAATAGTAAAAAATATATAAGGAGTGTAAAGGCTAAAAATCCCTTTTGTGCTTCGATTGCAAGTATATCTATAATAATACAAAAGAGTAAAAAAGAGTTTTTTTGTTTTAGGGATTTGTGAAAAAGTATAAAAAGTACCCCAATAAATGGAGGTAAAAAGAGGTAAATAGTCCCTAAACTTGCATAGATAATATAGATAAAACTCCACAGAGTATATCTTAAAGCACTTTTATAAGTGAGACTTCGTTGCATATTGGAAAGTGTTTGCATTTGATACAGTCAGCCCATATCTTATGTTCTGGAAGAGACTCTTTTGGTATCTCAACAAATCCTAATCGCTCAAAAAAAGTCTGCTTATAAGTAAGTGCTAGTACCTTTTGAAGTCCAAGCTCTTTTGCCTCTTGCAGAAGTTCTTCTATGAGCTTCTCACCGATACCTTTACCTCTATAGTGCTCTTTGATTATCAAAGAGCGTACTTCAGCTAGATATGCAGTATGGATATGAAGTGCAGCAAATCCAACAAGCATCTCTCCATCAAATACAAGTGTATAAGAGCGGATATTTGTAGCTATTTCATCATCACTTCGAGGTAATATAACTCCACTAACAACCTCTGGTGCAACAAGCTCTTGCATCAATTTTATATCATAAAGAGTCGCTTTTTGAAACTCAATCTTCAATTTTACTCTCTTTTAATATAGTGTAGATTATTTGTGTAAGCTCTTTTATCCCCCTTTTTTTACTACTAGAGACCATCAGAGCATCTGGATAGTTTCGCTTAAGTGCACTAAGCTCTTTTTGGTTTAGTTTATCAATCTTCGTAAAGACTTGCAAGATCATCTGATCTTCATTGACATTGTCAACTAAAAACTGATACACACTCTTATCGATTTCAAGCTCTGGATGTCTTGCATCTATAAGATGTATATAGAGTTTTATCTGCTCTCTTTTTGTTATATAGTCTGTAAGATTTTTCTCCCAGTCACTCTTTTGACTTTTTGAGACCTTTGCATAACCAAATCCTGGAAGATCAACAAATTTTGCTATAAGCTTCTCTTTCGTCTCTCGATCCATAAAGGTTACATCAAAGTAGTTGATAAGCTTTGTTTTACCTGGAGTTGAAGAAACTTTAGCAAGATTTTTATGATTTGTCAGTGCATTTAGAAGTGAGCTTTTACCGGCATTGCTTCGTGCCATAAAGACTACTTCATTTTGCTCTTGTGATGGAGGAGCCGCTTTGACATTTGGTGCGGATGTTATAAATTTTGCATTGACTATATCTATCATTTTTTCTTTTTTTCCTCTTTTATATCAAATATCATAATAACTGGGTTGTTTTGTATACCTTTTGCATGTGCTTTGCCATTGGTTGCATCAAAGACAACTTCATCCCCTTGTATCTCTTTAGTATCCCCAACTTGATGTAAATAGACATCACTATAGAAGCGATACTCCTTTTTCTTAGGATTATAGATCACTTTTTGGGCTCTACCTATATAGTGTTTTCTTCGCTCATCCTCTATCTTAAAAGAGACATCTCCCTCTGCTATAAACTTTAAAGGATTGTGTTCTTTGTCTGTAAAGATCGTTACCTTTGAAGCATTGATCTCATCATAACCTTTTTGGATATGTACACCCCCTTTAAATAAAGAGACTCCCTTTTTTTGATCTGCTTCAAAATAGTCCGCTTTTATTTTTAGCTCCTCTGCAACAAGCATAGAAGCTACAAGAAGGATAAAAAAAATAAACTTTTTCATAATTTAGTTCCTCTTTTGTATATGATATACTGCATAGATATCTTTTGAGCGTATTTTATCTTTTTTAAGATCATAGTACAAAGATCTTCCTTTTATCCAGTTTTTACCCATAAAGGCGGTATATGGAAGATCGCTTTTGGCATAAGCCTTTTTCCTATCATAAAAAACATGTTCGCTTCTAAATTCGATCCCATCACTTTTTGTATAAAGAACTTGACCTTTTAGATCTATTGTGTCATTTTTATAGACTCCATAGTTTGCACTAAGGCTCACTAGAGCATCATTTGAGTTGTCGTTAAAAACAAAGTGAGAAAGAACATCTCTATCTTTATATCGAAGTGCTTTTTTTCCTATAGCGAGATTGACAAGTTTTTGTGTATCAAACTCATACATTGTATAGTTATTCATCTCGATTTGAGCAATCTCCTTTACATTTTTGCTCTGTTGTATCTTCAAAGGTTTAAAAAGGAAAAAGATAGAACCTAACAAAATAGCTATAAAGAAGATAAGTACATTTATATTCATAACCAAACTTTCTCAAATCTCTCTTGCCAACCATTTTGCTCAACAATTATATCGATCATCTCTCGTACTGCACCCTCTCCACCTCTATGCTGGAGTGTAACACTGGCATATCGTTTGGCTATATCAGTAGCATCTAAAGGAGTAAAACTGTTATCTATCATTTGAAACATCCCTATATCATTTAGATCATCTCCTATTACTGCCACCTCTTTAGAGGTGATCTCTAAAGTTTGTAAAAGCTTCTCTAGCACCTCTTTTTTGTTTTTGATTCCTTGAAAATAGTGTGTAATCCCAAGCTCTTTAGCTCTTCGCTCTACTATTTTAGAGCTTCTTCCAGTTATGATAGCAGCCTCTCCACCTATCTTCATCCAGGTTGCAATCCCTAAGCCATCTTTGACATTAAAGCTTTTACTCTCTACTCCATTTGCATCAAATGTGATCTGCCCATTTGTCATAGTACCATCAACATCTAAAATGATTAGCTTAATCACAACACATCCTTTGTGCTAGGAATCCCCACACGATCATTTTTTACCAAAGCTCTACGAAGTGCGACTGCTAGAGCTTTAAAAGAGGCTTCGATAATATGGTGCTTGTTTTTACCACGAAGCTGGATAATATGAGCAGAAATTCCTGCATTTTGTATAAAAGCCTTAAAAAACTCCTCAGCAAGTTCCACATCAAAACTACCAACTTTACCCTCTAGTGTTGCTTCATATACAAGGTAGGGCCTGTTGCTTAGATCAAGATCACAAGATACACAAGCCTCATCCATCACAACATTGGCATTGCCAAAGCGTTCTACGCCACTAATGGGATAAATCGCCTCTTTTAAGGCTTGTCCTAAAACGATCCCCACATCCTCAACACTATGATGATCATCTATATGAGTATCCCCTTTACAACTTACCTCAATATCCATCAAAGAGTGCTTTGTAAAGCTCTCTAACATATGATCAAAAAAACCAACACCAGTATCTATGTTGCTTTTTCCATTTCCATAGGGTTCTAGTTTTACTGTGATATCTGTCTCTTTTGTTTTTCTTGTTTTTGTTACCATTTTTTAATCCTCTTTCACTATAAATGCATGTTTAAATTTCCCAAGAGCCTTATAGTCTCTTGCCTCTTTTTCACTCTTAAATCCGACAAGCCACACTTTATAGAGTCTGCCATAATCATTTTGCATATCTTTGATGATCGTATGGTATCCATCGATCCCATCATACTTCTCTTGCATCCTCATAGCACCATCAAAGTTGCTAAAAGAGCCGATCTGTAAAGCAAAACCACCCTCTGCAACTGATTTAGGAGAGTTTTTGATCTCTTTTTTAGTTGGCATTTTATTTTTACCTGCAAAACCGATTACCTCAAGTTTGACAGGAGCCGTACCTGTTGCGATCATATCGATCCTCTTTGCAGCTGCTTTAGAGAGATCAATGATACGGTTGGCAACAAAAGGACCACGATCATTTACACGCACTCGGACACTTTTGCCATTATTGAGGTTTGTTACTTTGAGTATTGTATTCATTGGTAGCGTTTTATGTGCTGCAGTAAAGTCGTACATATTATAACGCTCTCCATTAGAGGTAAACTTCCCATGAAAATTTGGTCCATACCAACTTGCTCGTCCTTTAAATGTATCTCCTATAGAGACAACTGTTGGGTAGTATCTCTTTCCTCGTACGATATAAGGACGCATCGTTGCCTTTTTTGCTTTTGGAGCATTACTAAAGTTTTGATCTTTTTTAAAGGAGGCTTTATAACGCTTTGAGGCATATGCACCCTCCCCTCTTGTGCTACATCCACTAAGAGCTATCAAAACAGTAAAGATGAAAAAAATAAGAGAGACTCTATTCATATATTTTTAACCTCTCTCCAACTCTTATGATATTGGTTTTGAGATGATTTTGGAGTTTTATATTCTCTATGCTTACTCTATATTTTCTTGATATCGATCTTAGTGTATCTCCACGCTTTACTATATAGTAGTGCTTACTTTTTATGCGTTTTACTCCTCTTTTGCCTCTTTCTATCGGGATGATAAGCTTTTGTCTAAGACGCAGTCTAGAGCTTTTAAGATTATTAAAATCCATAATAACTTTATAGGAGACCCCAAACTTCTTTCCTATTTTAGAGAGGTTGTCCCCTCCTTTAACATGATAAACCATGTATAGATTTCCATTTTTTGCAGGATGATACTTCTGCTTAAAGTCAGCTAGTTTAATATAAGGGATATAGATCTCATATCCATCCTTATAAGGTGGTAAAAAGTTATATTTTAGATGCCTATTTAGTCGTTTTAACTCCTTAAAGGGGATACCAACTTGCTTTGAGAGCTCTTTTAAAGAGGCTCCTCTTCCTAGATGCACAGTAGCAAGAGAGTAGGCATTTGCACGGTTTAGGAGATAACTATACTCGCTATCGATCAAAAACTGCTCATCATTTGCTAAAAGTGCCAAAGCAAGGATCTTTCTGATATAGAGTCTGCTTTCTCTAGGAAGATATCTCTTTTTTGGATTTAAAAGTACTCTTAGATCATCTGTATGTGCCCTTTTTATAGCACGATAAACCCTTCCTTCTCCACAGTTATAGGCTACTGCTGCAAGATACCACTTTCCAAACTTTTTGTGAAGATAGGTGAGATACTTTGCTGCAGCTTTTGTGGACTTGATAGGGTCTCTTCGTTCATCAACATACTCATCGATCTTTAGTCCATAAAGTTTTGCCGTTTGAGGCATAAACTGCCATAGTCCAGCTGCTCTTTTTTTTGAGTATGCCGTGTTGTAAAAATTGGACTCTGCCATAGCAAGATAGAGGAACTCCTTTGGTACTCCATACTCTGCTAGGATATTTTTAATAGATGGTATAAAGATATAAGCATCATCCATAGCCTTAAAGAAGTGCTTTGTTCTATAGTGCTTTTTAAGGCTTCTTTTCATCTCATTTAAAACAGGATCATAGATGAAGCTATCATCTACATCAAAACTGTTTAGCAGTTGCAACTCTTTTGAGTAGTTAAGTGTATAAGTAAGGTTTGCACTTAACAACATAGGGATAAGAAATAATATCACTCTTTTCAAATGGACACTCTTGTTTTTAAGATAAAGCCTCTTATTTTACCCAAAAAGTAATATATAAAAGATTAATCCTTTTTGATATTAAGAAATATCAAAAAGTTTTTTGGCATTTTGTGTTGTGATCTCCTCTATCTCCTGGCGTGATTTCTCAAGAAGATCTGCGATCTTTTGAGCTACATAGGTTGTATAGAGTGGCTCATTTCGTTTACCCCTGTAAGGTTCTGGGGTAAGATATGGTCCATCAGTCTCTATGATCATTCTCTCTAAAGGTATCTTTGGTAGAACCTGTATCAGTTTTCGAGCATTTTTAAAAGTGACTATTCCACCTATCCCAAAATAAAATCCACACTCAGCAAGTGATAAAAGCTGCTCATCTGCATTAAAACAGTGTAAAACTCCACCTACTTCACACGCATCATTTTCCAATAAAACTGTTTTAGAGTCCAAAGAAGCATCGCGTATATGCACTATCAGAGGCTTTTTGTACTCTTTTGCAAGTGCTATTTGAGCGACAAATACCTCTTTTTGAGCCTTTTTAACACGCTCCTTTTCTTCTTGTGTACCCTCAAGTCGAAAATAGTCCAACCCACACTCTCCAACTCCAACACATTTTGGATGAGGTAGATATCTGTGAAATATCTCTTCATCAAATTTCTCTAGATCATAAGGATGCACTCCAACTGCAAAATAAACATCTTCATACTTTTGTGCGATAGAGACTGCCCTATCTAGTGTATCTGGATCTGCACCAGGGATGATAAAACGCTCTACACCACCCTCTTTTGCTCTTTTTATAACTGCTTCTAAATCCTCTTCATACCTTTTATCATCAAGATGGATATGTGTATCAATGATCATGTTCTCTTCTCCTTTAAATGTTAAGCATATTTCATAAGTAATCAGGCAAAATAAATTTCATAGTCCAACAAAAAGAAAAAGGTACAGATGCAAGGCAGATTTTTGAAACCCTAGCCATAGCTAAGGTGAAAAAATCTAACGAAGTCAGATGTGCCTTTTTCTTTTTGCCCTTTGGGTGAGATGATTTTGGCTCATCTTCGTACAAAAATTGACTTGAAGTAGAATAACTACGACTGCGTCAATTTTTGCACAAATCTGAACCAAACTCATCTCATTGGATATGAAATTTATTTTACCTGATTACTTATTTATTTGTGAGGTAATGGAGTAAAAGATTGCAAATTGCAATCTTTTTTTGATTTGTTGTTTGAGGGATATATACTTTTAGTATGATAATTCATGTAGATATTGACTCTTTTTTTGTTTCGGCTACGCGTGTTGTTGATCCCTCTTTGGAGGGGAAGCCTGTAGCAATAGGTGGACGAAGCGATACGAAGATATTTGAGAACGATGCGACTGCTCAGGTTGTGGACTTTCAAAACTCTGGAAGTTTTGTGCCGACATTTTATAAGGCATATGAGGAGAGGGATGATGATCTTTGTAACTTTATAGATGCAAATGGACGAGTAAGAGGGATACTGACAACGGCAAGTTATGAGGCAAGAGCCTATGGGGTCAAGACTGCGATGCGTATCGTAGAGGCACTACAGTTGTGTCCTGATCTTATCATAAAAGCACCAAATATGTCTCTTTATCAAGAGCTTTCGCATTCGCTTTATAACTTCCTTGCTTTAAATATTCCACTTGTTGAACAGGCAAGTATCGATGAGTTTTATGGTGATCTTGGGGGATGGATTGATGATAGAGATGTTTTGGAATTTGCAGATATCTTGCGTCATCGTATAAAAAGAGAGCTGAAGCTACCAGTATCGATAGGGGTAGGAGAGACGAAGTATATCGCTAAACTTGCAACAGGATTTGCAAAGCCCTTTGGCTCAAAGGTTGTCTATAAAGATGAGATAAAAGAGTTTGTTCATGATATCTTTGTAGAGGAGTTTCCAGGCGTTGGACGAAGTATGCGTAAAAAGTTACATGAAAGTGGGATATATACTCTTGGAGAGCTTTTGGAGCGTAAAGAGAGAGTTTATGCACTAGGTCCATATGCCAAAGATCTCTATAGGCGTGTTAATGGAGAGAAAGATGAGCCTCTTAAACCCAATCGACAACGAAAATCTATAGGGATTAGTCGAACGATAGATCCACTTTTTGATAGGGTCGAGTTGCTTCGGCGTGTACATGTTTTAGCTAGACATCTTAGCTATGCCATACTCAAACTAGAAGTGATGCCAACGAGATATCATCTCTCTTTGCGGTATGAGATGGGAAAGAATTCATATGCAAATGTAACTTCAAGAAGGCTTTTTAGTGAGAGTTTTTTTGATCAACTTTGTGTTGCTTTGCTTCATCAAGCCGATATTTATAAGAGATTGCATGTTATTCGTATTAGTATTTATTGTGGAAGTTTTACGCGTGAGAGCAAAAGAGAGCTTGATCTAACAACCTATGAAGAAGATAAGCAAAGAAGAAAACTTAGTGAGTCTGCATTTAAAACAAGGCAGAAGTATGGGCTAGGTATACTTAAATGGGGAAGTGAAATGGTATAATATAATGATAAAAAAAAGTGAGGTGCGATCTGCTTTTAGATCTGTTTCGATCATTTTATTATAGAAATTATCCTGAAGACATGGAGCGATGTATCGAACTTTTTGCTATTTTTGGTGGCTTAGATGTGGAGATCGATACTTCAAAACATACTCATGAGTTAATTATCGAGCATATACTTCAACATTATGAACAGATTGATGCCTATGTTAGCACTTTAGTATGTGATGATACAGATGCCAAAAAGCTTCTTTTAGCGTTATCAGTTGGGGATCGGCGTATCTTCTCCTTGTTTAAACGTGCAAGGTTAAATAATATAAATGGGGGTATAGCCCTTAATTTTCTTACCCAAAAGGGACTGATAAAGATAGAGTATTCAAGAGAACAGGATAAGCGTGGGATAAAACCAAAGCTCTCAAAAGAGGAGGCTAGACATAGGGTATCGGATAAGTTTTTATTTGTACACCCTTTTTTGCGTTTTTGGTTTTACTTTATCTCTCCTCATGCCAAAGAGATAAAAAATGGCAACTTTACTAAGATGCTCGATGATTTTAATCAACGAAAATATAGCTACACAAGTCTTGTCTTTGAGGAGCTTAGTCGTATCTTGCTTAGTTACTATCTTCGTGATGAGGAGATAGAGTCGATAGATAGCTACTGGGATGCCAATGTTGAGGTAGATATCATGGTTAAGACAAAAAGAGGAGCTTTCTATATAGCAGAGTGTAAGTGGACAAATCACAAGATAAACAAAAAGGAGCTTAACAAACTACAAGAGAAGTGTCAAGCTATGGAAGTTCAACCTAAACAGCTTATATTTTTCTCCAAAAGAGGATACTCAAAGGAGTTGCTTGGAATGCAAAGCAAGAGGTTGGTGCTTTTTAGTGTAGAGGATTTTAAGAAGCTTTTAAAGAGTCATCCTGCTATGAACTCTTTTCCTTTGAAGATTTTTTAGAGGAGGTGTTATCACTAGATTTTTTGTAGATCTGCATTTTGAAACTAGAGTGGATAAGTTCTCCCTCGCGTTTAAAGTTTATAGGAAAAGTTACTCTAATAATCCATTCGCTCTTGTTTATAGCACTTAGAAAATCATAAAAATTTGTTGGAGATTTTATTTTTGAGGTGGTTTGAACCTCATAGGTTTCATACCATTTGCTTTTGTTGGCATCTTTTATTTTTGAGAGTGAGAGATCGATAAAGTACTTCGCATAGGTTTTTTTAAATCTTTGTGGATCAAACTTTGCTTCAAAAGCTTGGATAATATGGCGGTTTTTTGATTTTGTTGTGTTGAAAATCTCCAATGTTTTATCATAGTAGTTTTGATAGTTTTGTAGATCAAGCTTCTCTTCTTTTAGTGTTAAGCGATTTTTTCTGTACTCTTTGCCCATAGGGATGAGTTTAGCAGTTGCAAACCATATAGAGAAGATGATCATCAATAGGGTAAAGATAGTAAGATAGAAGATATGTCTAGGAAAATTAATTTTCATTTAAAAGATCCTGAAATTCTGCATCGAGATAGTTTGTTGAGACAAATCTTAGCCACCCATTTGGTAACTGATAGAAACTTGTGTGTGTTTTTGTAAAGATGGAGCGAAGAGGTGCCTCAAGCATATAGGTATAAATATCTCTATTTGGAGTTACCCCATAGAGTATAAGCCCATTTTTAAGGATTTGTGCCTTTGAAAGTGTGATGCTATCTGGAACAAGATCAAAAAGATTTGCAATACTCTCTTTTAGAACACTATTGGTTGTATAGATGTTGTTTGCTAGAGCAGACTCTTTGTTTATAAATGCTATACTCTTTTGCATTTTGGCTATAGAGGTTTTTAGTTGGTTCTTTTTTTCATAGATTGTTTGAAGCTCTTGTTTAAAGTGATACTCTTTAAATTTTAAAAATCCAAAAGTACTTATAAGTAAAAAAAGAGCAATAGAAAAAAATGTCAAAATCAAGATAGCCTCTTTTGTAAGAGGGCTCTTTTTTTGTGGCTTGATATAACTATAGCTCATATCAGCTCTAGCTCCTTTTTGACAAGTTGACAGAGTTCAAGCTCTGTTTCTATACTTCGTATATAGACATTTAAAAACATCTCATCTTCTATATAGCGTTTAAAGTCATTTGTAAGTGATGATGAAGCATTGGCAACATAGAGATTTTCAATAAAATCACTCTCATATCGATTATCATTATAGAACTTTGCAAGAGAGTTTTGGATAAGTGTAAATCGATTAAAATCTTCACTTGAGTGTTCGATTTTTTCTGTTTTTTTTTCAATCTCTTCAAAACTCTCCTTAAGCATCTCTTCTGCATTTGCATCATCAAGCGTATCAATGTCATCAAGAGTATCAATAGTATCAAGCTCTTCTATATTATCAAGTGTATCAAGCTCATCAAGGTTATCATCTAAAGAGAGATCATCTTCATCTAGTTCTATATCATCAAGAGCAGTATCTTGACTTTGAAGCTCATCACTCTCCATATTTTCTGAAAACTGCATATCATCATTGATAAAAAGTTCATTTTTTGTATCTATATACTCTCCAAAGAGGAGTTTTCCCTCTTTAAAGACAGCAAGAGCTAATGAATTCTCCTGTATAAAAGCGTAAAAAGCTATAGCTCCATTGATTTTGTCAGCATAAAAATTTTTTAAAATAATAAATGGAGAAAATAAAAAATCACATCCAAGATCACCTAATGGTCGAATCTGCTTCTCTAAGGAGAGTTTAGAAGTATAACATGCCCAACTTTCATCGATACATATATATTGGGATGTTGAGAGATCTTTATAAAGTGACATTTTATGTTTATCGCATGTAGGTATCGCACCTTGATCGCTTGAGCTATCTAGTATTGCTATATAGTAGTAAGGAGTATCATCTTTAAAGGGTTTGATATAGTCATAAAGAAGTGCATCACTATAGGAGTCTCCTAACATAAAGATCTTTTCTGTTGAGTGTTTAACCCTTTTTTTATTTATAAGTTCAATGTAGATATGAATAGAGTCATGATGCTTAACGATATTTATAAGAGCTATATCATACATAAAATCAAAAAGATGTTTTGCCAACTATATCTCTCCTAAACAGAGTGGATGTGATTTTGTGTAGTTCTCTTTTTTAAGTGTACTACCTAGCTTTGTGTATATCTGTGTGGTTGCCATTGATGCATGTCCTAAAAGCTCACTCACATCAGCAATGGCTGCACCAGAGTTTAGTAACGATGTAGCAAAAGAGTGCCGAAGTTGGTGTGGTGTCACTTTGAGTCCTATTTTGGCAAAAGTTTTGTTGATAAGATATCTTAGACTATTTTGGCTTAACTTTTGCCCATTTTTTTCAAAAAGATACCTTTTTGGTGTTTTTTGCTCTATGTATGTATCAATGAGTTTGCGTGTAGAGTCTAGGAGTGGAACATCACGCTCTTTGTTCCCTTTTCCTCTTATACGGATCCACTCTTTTGAGATGTCTTCAAGCTTGATATCACTAAGCTCAGAGATACGAAGTCCTAGAGTGTAGATCATTATGATAATAAAACGCTCTTCAAACTCAGCATACTCCAAAGCCTCTTTGATATGTTCATAGGAGATGGGTTTTGGAAGTGTTTTGGGGACTTTGATGCTCTCATCTGCAAGAAGAGTACATGGGAAGTTGTGCTCATTGAGATATGTAGCAAAACTCCGAATAGCACTTAGTTTTTTAGAGATTGTTTTTGGACTTTTGTTAGCGATATGAAGACGATATGGCATCAAGTTGCACTCTGTGTTTTTACCATTTCGCTCTATCTCTATAAAATCAAATGCCTCTTGTAGTGCCTCTTTGTAGGTTTTTAGTGTAAGCTTACTATAACCTTTTATATCTCTTAGATATTCGATAAAGGAGTCTATATAGCTGTTAATGTGCTTTTTGGTAGAGCTGTTTAAATTTCTCATGATACTCTTTTGCCTCCTTTATAAGCTCTTTATCCACTACTACCGAAGGGGCTAGTTTGTTGTAGGCTTTTACCATGATATCTGCTATAGTGCGTATCTTAGCACGTTTGGCTTCATCTATCTTGCCATCTTTTATAAGTAGCTGGATCTGTTTTATATACTTTTTTGCATCATTGATATAGTTTACATATCGTAATGAGTAGCGAGATTGTGTCATAATCGTTGCTGCCATTTTGTTATATCTATCGAGCTCAAATGCCTCTTTAGCAACTCTATAGGCCTCTTTGTAGTTGCTAGTTTCGTAGTAAAACTTTGCTTCGAGAGACTTTTCATAAGAGGGATGAAGAAAAAAGTATAGGAGCATTATAGCGATAAACAAAAAAGCGATAAGAAAAAAACTCCTAGCTTTCATGTGCACACAACCCTTTAGCGATCAACTCTCTTGCCTCTTCTAGCTTCATATCAGAGATATTAACCCTTTTTGCATAGTATTTTAGCACTCCAAATGGCTTTGGAACTTTAAAGCGATCCCAAGAGCCAAACTGCCAATACTTTGTAGGCTTTATCTCAACTAAAACGATATCAGCACCTGTTTTTTGTGCCATAACGATAACTCCATCACTTACTGTATGCCTAGGTCCCTTTGGACCATCTGGAGTTATACCAATATCATACCCCTCTTTAAGTGCTTTGATCCCTTGTAGAAGTACTTTGACTGCTTTACGGTTCGTTGATCCTGCTATCGTTTCAAAACCAAAATATCGGATCGTTTTTGAGATGATAAGACCATCGAAGTGATCACTGATAAGTACTTTGGCATGTGGCTTTTTACGATACTGGAAGTAGAGATAAGAGAGCATCAAAAGATCTCCATGCCATACTGCAAAGATCGTAGGTTTGTCGCTTACACTTGGATCGATGTAAAACTCTTTTTTGTTGAGACGATAAAGAAGCCAGATCAAAAAGGCTCCAATAGGAGGAAGAAAGAAAAGAGCTAAAGCTCTAGCGATCTTTTTTTTCAAGAAGTTCACCTGTCATAACGGTTCGTGCGACATCCGTTATCTTTACCTGGGCAAATTTTCCAAGAAGCTCTTCACTTCCCTTTACCTTAATAATGATGTTATTATTGCTTCGTCCGCGTACATAGTTATCAGCTGCAAGCTCTTCAAAATAGACCTTAAATACTTTTCCTTTGAGGTTTTGGATCTTTTTATCGACTATCTGTTGATGGAGGTTTTGTAGTCGTATAAGGCGTTCTTTAGCAACTTCAGGATCAACGAAGTTATCATACTCTGCTGCTTCTGTAAGTGGGCGTGGAGAGTACTTAAAGGAGAAGATCTGATCAAACTCCACTTTTTTCATCACATCGAGTGTCTCCTCGAAGTCCTCATCACTCTCTCCTGGAAAGGCGACGATGATATCTGTCGAGATGGTTGCTTCTGGGCAAATATCTTTGAGTTTTTGAACACGATTTAAAAACCACTCTTTAGTGTAGCCTCTTTTCATCTCTTTGAGTACTTTAGAGGAGCCTGATTGTAGTGGCATATGCATCGATTTGCAGATCTTTTCGTTAGAGGCGAACTCCTCTAAAAACTCATCATCCATATGAAATGGATGTGGTGAAGTAAAGCGGATACGGCGAAGCCCCTCTATGCGGCTTATGCGGCGTAGAAGTTCGGTAAAGTTGATCTTCTCATGATCACCACTAAATCTTCTACCATAGTTATTGACATTTTGTCCAAGCAAGAAGATCTCTTTAGCACCACTCTCTACTGCTTTTTGTGCCTCTTGAACAATGAGATCAGCTGGGATGGAGATCTCTTCGCCTCTTGTTTTTGGAACGATACAAAAAGTGCACTGTTTATCACATCCTATGGAGATGTTGATATATGCTTTGTAAGGAGAAGAACGAAAGTCATTAAAGGCAAATCGACTCTCATCATAGTTTATATCTGTCTCAACCGCTTTTGGTTTATGCAGAACCTCTGTGATCTTAGAGACATTACGTGCACCCAAAACAAAGCTAACATAAGGAGCCTTTTTGATGATCTCCTTACCAAGATGAGAAGCGGTACATCCACACACCCCAATCTTTGCACTCTCTTTTTTGATCTTATTAAATGTACCAAGTTCACTAAAGAGTTTATGCACAGGCCGTTCTCTAACTGAACAAGTGTTGATAAGAATAAGATCAGCATCCTCAGCACTTTGAGTAAGGGTATAACCCTCTTTTTGGGAGAGCTCAGCGATCATATGCTCACTGTCACGCTCATTCATAGCACAGCCGAGAGTTTCGATAAAGAGTTTCTTGCTCATGATATCAGCTTAGTTAATGATATGGACTTGATACATATATTCGTTATCTGCAAGACCATACTTTACTTCTGTCATGTAGAAGCTTTTGCCAAGTGCTTCGAAGTGATCTTGAAGTTCAAGAAGGTCTTTGTGAGAGTTTTCACGGTCGAAGTAGAGGATAACGCTATCCTCTTTTTCTAGCATTTTTTCTATTTTTTCAAGGTCTATCTTTTTTGGTTTTGCGTCAAGGTCAGTTCTAGCTAGTTTAAGCTCCATTAATGTTTCCTTCTTTTTTTTAGACGATTATACTTAAAATTGACTAAATTTATGATTAATGTTATAATAGCACTCTTCATAAAAAGAACTCCCTCCAAATATTTTTATGAAACAAAGCAAAAAATACAGAGGCATAATAATGGAAAAAATATTAGATATAGTAGAAGCAATAGCAAATGAGAAAGGGCTTCAGCCTGAAGCAGTAAAAGAGGCAATAAAGACAGCATTTGTTCAAACTGCAAAAAGGTTGATAGATCCAGACTTCGCATTTGAAGCAACAATAGATGAGGAAAATAAGAAGATTTTAGTTGCTAGAACGATCACAGTTGTTGAAGATGATGATGAGAGGCTCCAAGATGAGCATCTTAGTAAAGAGGTGATTGCTTTAAGTGAAGCAAGAAAAGAGTATGATGATCAGATAGAAGTAGGTGATCAGCTTCAGCAGGAGTATAATCTTGAGGAGTATGGGCGAACCGCAGCGGCAAACCTTAACCGTGAACTTGAGTACCATATTCAAAGACTTATAGAGGATCAACTCTATAACAAGTACAAAGCAAAGATAGGTCAGCTTGTTTCTGGGCGTGTAACGCGTGTTGATGGGAGCAATGCAACCTATATAGAAGTTGATGAGGTAAAAGCAGTTCTTCCATTTAAGAGCCGTATAAAAGGGGAGGAGTTTAGAGTTGGAGATGTGCTTCGTGCGGTAGTTCGTAGAGTGCATATGGATAAAGAGCATGGGATCTATATAGAGCTCTCAAGAACCTCTCCGAAGTTTCTTGAAGCACTTCTTACGCTTGAGGTACCTGAGATCCAAGAGGGTAGTGTCGTTATCGAAAACTCTGCTCGTATCCCTGGTCAAAGAGCAAAAGTAGCACTTACTTCACTTCATCCACAAGTAGATCCAGTAGGTGCAACTGTTGGGGTTAAGGGAGTACGTATCAATGCAGTCAGCGAAGAACTCAATGGAGAAAATATCGACTGTATTGAATATAGTAATATTCTTGAGCTTTTTGTTGCTCGTGCAATGAGTCCGGCGATTATCTCTTCAGTAGAGATAGAAAAAAATGAAGAGGGAGAGGCACAAAAAGCAATCGTGTATCTTCCAAGTGATCAAAAATCAAAAGCGATCGGAAGAAGTGGGATCAATGTCCGTCTAGCTTCAATGCTTTGTGGTGTTGAGATAGAGTTAGTTGAGGTTGATGGTGAAAGTAGTGAAAAACAACAAGAGGAGAGCAAAGAGGGAGTTGATGCCCTTGAAGCACTCTTTAGTTAAAGGATAGGTGATGGCAAAACCATACTTTAAAAAGGTTCAGGTTGGAGACAAGGTTTATGGACTTGTCTTTGGGAAGGGAAAAGTAAGTAAAGTTTTTGACAATGGCTTTTATAAATTTATGGTCGAGTTTAAAAATGGCTATGAGATTCCCTATACTGAGGATGGAGTTCCTGGATGGGGGAACTTTAATGAACAGACTGTATTTTATCGAAATGATATCGATTTGAGTCCATTTGACTTTAGTGCGGTGGAGAAACTCCTCTCACCAAAAAAGATCATCAAGCTTCGCCAAAAAGGGGAACTAGAGGTGCGTCTGCCTTCTGGTGTATGGAGCAACTGTACTAAGTGTGCCAAAGAGTATGTAGAGGATATGCTAGAGAGAGGAAACTATCACCTCTTTAGAAGAGCAAAATCAAAAAAGAAAAAGTCCAAAAAGTAAAAAGGTGCGTACTCTTTTTCTTTTTGTAGCATTGTTGTTCGTTGCTGGATGTGCGATGAAACCACAGCCAAAAAAAGAGAGCTGGGTGGTACTTATCAAATCTCCAAAGATAAAGTTTCATGATATTGGTTACATTATCAAAGATGGAGAGGATGTGACCTTACAACTTTATAGTGCGGGAACAGCGGTTGAAAGCTTTGAGATCAACCACTTTATCTGCACGAGAGATGGATGTATGAGAAAGAGTAGCTTCAATGCAGAGTATCTAAATAGTGCGTATGATGATGATCTACTAAAAGATCTACTGATGCGTCGCCCTATATTTGATGGGAAAAATCTTCAAAAACTTCAAGATGGTTTTGAGCAAAAAATCAAAAGTAAAGAGTATGATATACTCTATAAAGTAACAGTAGATACACTCTATTTTAAAGATAAGAAAAATCATATACTTTTCAAACTAAAAAGGCAGTAGATATGAAAAAATATGTCGGAGCACATGTAAGTGCAAGTGGTGGAGTCTATAACGCAGTTGATAATGCATTGGCTATTGGAGCAAAGGCTTTTGCCCTTTTTGTAAAGAATCAAAGACAGTGGAGTGCAAAACCACTAGATGAAAAGACGATAGAGAAGTTTAAGGCTAAACTTGCTTTAAGTGGGATAAAACCAAAACATGTTCTTCCTCATGACTCATACTTGATAAACCTAGGACATCCAGAGGATGAAAAGCGTGAAAAGTCGATGAATGCCTTTTTGGATGAGGTGCATCGATGTGAGCAGTTAGGACTTGTAAAGCTTAACTTCCATCCAGGGAGTCATCTTAAAAAGATCAGTGAAGAGGAGTGTTTGGATCATATCGCTGATGCAATGAACTGGACGCTTGATAACAGCGAGAGTGTCTCACTGGTCATTGAAAATACGGCAGGACAGGGGAGCAATCTTGGCTACAAATTTGAACATCTAGCCTATCTTATAGATAAAACAAAAGATAAAAGCAGGGTAGGCGTGTGTATCGATACCTGTCATATGTTCACATCTGGATATGATATAAGAACGAAAGAGGCGTATGAAAAAACCTGGGCGGAGTTTGATAAGATCGTTGGATTTGAGTATCTGCAAGGGATGCACATCAATGACTCTAAACCACCACTTGGCAGTAGAGTCGATAGACATCACTCACTTGGCAAAGGGGAGATAGGTTTGGATGCGTTTCGTTCTATCATGAACGATCCAAGAATGGATGATATCCCATTGATACTTGAGACGATCGATGAGTCTTTGTGGCCAGAGGAGATCAAACTGCTCTACTCCTTTATCGAAGAAGAGTAAGATATGCGTTTTTTGCTGCTTTTTGCACTGTTTTTTAGCTCTTTGTATGCAGGGATCTTTGAAGATTATAAAGATTTCGCTCGTTTGATGAAGTATGAGAGAAATTATGAAACAGCAAAAGCACTCAAAGAGAAAAAACTACTTTTTGTACTCTATGTTAAAGATGGTTGCCCCTTTTGTTCACGATTAGAAGAGGAGGTTTTGACTGATCGTCATGTACGAGCTTATATCGATAAGCATTTTGTTCCTACTATTATCAATGAGTATGACAAAGGCTACCCAAAGTTTCTCTACTCCTCTTTTGCTCCTATAAGCTACATTATCTATCCAAAAACAGATAAGGTACTAAAGAGGATTGTTGGTTATATGGAGGTGGATCAGTATCTTTGGCAGTTTTAGAAAAGTTCAAAACTTTTTATGATAAACTCATCAATTAGATGACAAAAAAAGGGGAAAAATGCAGCTTCATAAAAAAATAGCACTCTCTATACTGGCAGCAACTACACTCTTTGGTGGTGGATATAAGATACCAGAAAGCTCACTTGATGCTGTTGCACTCTCAAGTGCCTCTATAGCTGCATCAAGTGGTGCAGATGCAAGTTATTACAACCCGGCAAATATGGCTTTTAGTAAAGATAAAGGCTCGACTATGGAGCTGGATCTGACATACATAGGTCTTTCGAAAGTGGATTATAAAGGAACAACTTGGGTTGGTGCTCCTGTAAATAGTAATGTTCCAACTGATACCTCTTCAGAATCAGAGAATTTTTTAGTGCCAACTCTTCACTATGTCTCTCCAGCTATGGGGAAGATGCGTATGGGATTCTCTATCGTATCGCCTGGTGGACTCTCAAAGAGATGGAAGGAGTCTCCTGCAAGTCTTTATGCAAAGGAGTTTACACTTAAAACTGTTGAGATAAATCCAACCGTTTCATATAAATTGACAGATGCAATTGCTATAGGTGGAGGATTAAGAGCACTATATTCTGACGGTATAGTTAAAAATGCTAAATATGATATGACAGGAGATAGTTGGGATTTTGGATACAATGTAGCGGTGAGTGTTCAAATGGATAAAGAGACGACTCTTGCACTGACATATCGTTCTAAAATCAATATGACAGTTGATGGAACTACTTCAAGAACAGCGACTGGAATCAACAGTGATGTAAGAGTTGATCTTCCTATACCTGCAGCATTTAATATAGCACTCTCACATACTATAAAAGATACTACGATAGAAGCAGTCATTGAGAGAAATTTTTGGTCATCCTATAAACAACTTGATTTTAACTTTGCAAATAGTGTTAATGAAACAAATTTAGGTACCCCAATACCAAAACTATGGTCTGATAGCACGGCATATAGGTTTGGTATTACTCATAGATTAGGGAGGGTGACATTGATGGCTGGATATGCATATGACAATACGCCTATACCAGAGAGTACGATCAACTATGAGCTACCTTCATCTGATGCAAATATCTTCTCTCTTGGTGGAAAATACAGATATAATGAAAACTTCGAGTTTGGTTTGGCAGCTTTAACGGCACTTTATAAAGATAGAAAAGTAAACAACACTAAGCTTAATGGAGAGTTTACAAACTCCAAATCCTACCTTGTCTCTGCAAGTGTAGAGTATAAATTTTAAGGGAAAAGTTGAAAGTACTTATAGATTTTTTAGATCAAGAGGATGTAACGAAGGCAAAGATCTTTCCACATCTTAAGTGTAGCAAAAATGAGGCAAAGATCCTTCAAAAGGTGGCGAATAAATATATCAATGGCCGTGAGGATGTTTATGTTATTGATGTGCTTCAAGAGTTATTTGGAACAAAAGAGTATGCTTATTTAAAGCATCTTGAGGATGTGAAGACTCTTTTAGAACTTGGATGGCTACATCACCAAAGTTTTAATCCTATCAAGGTGGCAGATGTTACTCCGCTAGAGCTTTTAAATGCTGCTGTTACTCCAACAGCTTCGCTTTTGAAGCTCTTTTATGAGGGGACTTTTGAGGTTGAACTTCCAGAGATCAAACCTTATAGCGATCATCTTGAGTATTTGCAGGATCAGTTTTTTCGCATCGAACTTTATCAGAAGATGAGTGCTATTCGTCAAAATGTTCATGAACACTCTTTGGGGATCGATAGGCTTCATGAGAAGCTTGAACTTTTAGAAAAACGCATCCAAGAGCGTATCGAAAAGACAGAGGATAAAGAGTCACTTGTTCTTGATCGCTTCTTTAAGCAAAAAAAGCTTAGTGATAAAGAGCAGGTGATCTTTATAGCACTGCTTCGTGAGGAGTATAGTGCTACTGATGCGAGTCTAAGGGAGATGAACAACCTTATCGATCTTATCAGTTTTGATGAGTATGAGCGGATCAAAAACAGAAGTCTGCTTGAAGAGGGTGGAAGGCTGATAACGGAGGGGATTATCGATTATGAGGAGATGCTCAATCCATTTGGAGGGATCAGTAGAGCTTTTTATATCGTTGATGAGGTCCTTCAAAACATCATGCACCCACAAAAATCCAAAAAGGTTAAACGCCTCAAGCTCAGTGCTCTTATAGAGGAGCAGGATGTATTTGAGCTTGTTGAACCATCGACTTCATTAGAGGATGTCGTTTTAAATCCTGAGACACAAAAGACACTTCAAAACCTGATGAAGCAGGTGGATAAAGAGGTAGTAAATCGCCTTATAAAGTGGGGGATAAAGGATAAAAAAAGCGGTATCGATGCGCGTATCATCTTCTATGGACCTCCAGGAACAGGGAAAACACTGACAGCCCACTCACTTGCCAAATCACTCAAAAAGCAGATTCTCGCTTTTGATTGTTCGAAAATCCTCTCGATGTATGTGGGTGAGAGTGAGAAGAATGTACGAAAAATCTTTGATACCTACTACGATCTTGCCAAAAAGACAAAGAGTGAGCCGATACTGCTTCTTAATGAAGCAGATCAGTTTTTAAGTGCAAGAAGTAGTGCTATAACATCAAGTGCCGATCAGATGCACAACCAGATGCAAAATATCTTTCTTGAGCAGATCGAGAACTTTAAAGGGATGCTTATAGCCACAACCAACCTGCTTGAGAACATAGACAAAGCCTTCTCAAGACGCTTTAACTACAAGATAGAGTTTAAACGCCCAAATAAAGAGCAACGTCTTAGACTCTGGCAGATGATGCTGCCTGAAGAGGCGGATTATGAGGAGGATTTCGATATAGAAAAACTTGCAGAGTATGATCTCACAGGTGGACAGATCAATCTGATAGTTAAAAATACTGCCTATAAAGTTGCAGTAAGAGAAAATCCTATCTTTACGATGCAGGATTTTATCGAAGAGATTAAAAAGGAGAAAAGTGCAGATTTTGATACAGAAAAATCGATGGGCTTTTTAACAAAATAGTGATGAAACTTTTTTTTCTTTTTTTTATATTTGTTGGATCTGTGGTGCAGAGTTTTGCCAAAGAACAAAATCAGGCAGTGATCTTTATGTATCATCGTTTTGGAGAGAGTCGTTATCCATCAACAAGTATCAAGATGGAGCAGTTTGCATTTGAGCTAGAGTATCTTAAAAAGCATCACTACAATGTTTTGCCACTCTCTAAAATAGTTCAAATCCTTAGAAATGGTCAAGATCTTCCACAAAAAACAGTGGCTTTAACGATGGATGATGCCTATAAAAGTGTCTATACAAAGGCATATCCACTTTTAAAAAAGTATGGGTTTCCCTTTACTGTTTTTGTAAATAGTGAGCCAGTTGATAAACATTATGGGGATTTTATGACATGGGAACAGATGAGAGAGATGGCTGCTTTTGGGGCTGAGTTTGGTAACCATTCGATGACACACCCCTCTTTTGTCTCCTTTTTGTCGCTTGGATCAAAAAAGATGCAAGAGATGATAAAAAAAGAGCTTGATGGCGCAAAAAAGAGACTAAAAAAAGAGCTTGGCAGTGCTTATGTCGATATAGTTGCTTATCCGTTTGGTGAGTACACAAATGCAATACGCGATCATGTTGCCTCTTTGGGTTATGTAGCCTGTGCACAGATGGGAGGCGTACTTACTTCCCAAACCAATTTAGCGGAAATTCCTCGCTTTCCAATGTCTGAGCGCTTTGCAACGAAAAAAGGTTTTTTGCTTAAGCTTAGAACCAAAGCTTTGCCTTTGGCAGAGATGCCACAAGAGGATCATTTAGTAAGAGAAAATCCACCGCATCTTGTGTTGCATCTAAAAAAACATTTAGATAACATAGGCTGTTTTGTAGCAAGTGGCAAACGGGCATCGATAAAGTGGCTTGATGCCACTCATGTGCAAATAGAAGCGAACTCCTTGTTAAAACCACCAAGAGATCACTATACTTGTACGGCACTTGATCGTGATGGCAGATGGCAGTGGTATAGCTTCTTTTGGGTTTTTCAAAAGTAGATTATCTTTGATAGAGCATTATATAGGGTGTAAGCTCGGAGAAGACGACGGCTCGTTTTGTCTCATCTTTGTGGAGTATATGCTCTAACATTTTGGCTATGTTTTCATCGATGTCAGGGATGAACTCTTTTATATCTTTTGGCTTTTCGTTTTTCAAAGCATTGCTAAATCGCTCATAGGCACTGTAAGGCTCTACTTTGGCAAGTTGATAAAAGAGCTTTCTTCCAAGCTCAAAAACCTCAAACTCCTCATTTTTTCCGGTTTTTGCTTCAACTTCAAAACCAAAATCGACATCTATCTTTTTGGCTCTTAGGTAGGCAAGTAGTTGCATCATAAAGCCGATTTTTGCCGGAGTGAAATTGCGAAGCACTCTGTCCGTAAAAGCCTCGAAACTCTCATCACTTTTGCGGAGTCGTTTGTACTCAAGCAGCAAAGACTCTACAAAATATTTTGCATATTTTAGTGGAGCGGCTTTAATGATAGTGCGACCCTCCAACGCTTTTGTACCGGCTATCTTTCCTCCAAGAAAGATGTTTACTCCACTGACACTTTTACCCTCTATTTTTGCTTTGCATCCCTCAAAACCGATATCTCCAAGTCCATGAATACCACACCCCTTAACACAGGCAGACCAGTACATCCTGATTCTGGCATTTTTTAACGGTACACTCTCATCCAGATAGTTTGCCATCGCAATAGCATCGTTTTTGTTCTCAATTACTCCAAATGGGCAGTGTTGAGTACCCGCACAGGCTATGAGATGGTTGAAGTATGGTGAGTGAACGCTTTTGTACTCTTGGAAAAAGCTCTCTTGTAAGAGAGCTTCTACATCTTTGATACCTAAGATGTAGAGACTCTGCTCCATATCAAGGCGAAGTTCACCGTTTCCATACTCTTTGGCAAGTCTTGCTGCTTCCATCATTGAGCTGCCTTTGAAGATGCCAGATGGGACAACCGCATGCACTCCAAAACTACCATCTTTTAGCTGCACTTTTCCCTGATCTGGTTCATAGTAGTCAAGCTGTGTCATCGTTTGCCCTGCTGTTGGAAACTCTATACCAGCTTGTTCGCAAATAGCTGCTCTCATAGCCACGATACCTACTGCATCGATCAAAAAGTAGAGTCGGTTTTTGTTTCTGTTGTCTCTAAATCCATAGGTTTTAAAGAGCGTAATAACCGCTTTAAAAAGAGCTAAAACCTCCTCTTCATTTTTGACAAAGATATTGGCAGATTTACCTACAACACCGACTTTTCCACCGAGGTAAACATTGTATCCATAGACTCCATCTTTTTGTGCCAAAGCAAAGGAGAGATCATGACAAAAGACATTGCATCTGTTGGCGATGTTTCCAGTGATGGCAACATTAAATTTTCTTGGAATTGCCGAGATCCACTCATAATTTTTCAAAAAGATCTCTTGCATTTTGAGTATAAGGTGATGTGATGGCAAAATATTATCAAAAGCCAAGGCATCAAATGGATCACCCATAATCCCCCGGATGTTATCAACACCGGTCTGGTAGGCGTTGATTCCTACATTTTCAAGCCGCTCTATGATTGTAGGCAGATCCTCTATGCGGAGGTAGCGAAGTTCACACTGTGATCTAGTTGTTAGGTCGATGTAGTCCTCTCCAAACTCTTTTGCACACTCCCCAATAACTTCAGCTTGAGCGGCATTTAGATGACCTGCTGGGATGCGTAGTTTGAGCATAAAACGCTTTGGAGTAGCCGGTCTGTCATAGATACCAAAACACTTAAGAAAGTAGCTCTTATCCTCTTCTGGAATGGAGTCATAGCCATCTCTTGCATACTCTTTGAGCTTCTCTATCGCCTCTTTTGGTGATTTTTGCGATTTGAGTTTTTCGATTTTGTTGAGTTTTTTCGATCTTGCTTCATATGCTTTTTGTAATGCTTCTATCATTTTTTTACCTCATTGTTTGAAACTTTTGTTTTTTGCATAACACCTTCAAAAAGAACTTCAAAGTGGCTGAGTGCTCCACTTATCTCTTTTTCTTCCATTTTCAAACCCTCTGGAACTGCTTGGGAGTGAAGCTGGATGGCTGTCTGTTTGAAGTTTGGTTCACCAGATTTTGGGCAAAAGCTCTCATTTGTGAGAGTATTAACAAGCTGTGTGTTGAAGTGAAACGGTACAAAGACCGTTCCTGGACGAACACTGTTTGTAACACGCACGATGACATCATCAACGCGTCCTCTTTTTGAGGAGAGGCTGATTCGATCTCCCGATTTTACTTTGAGCTTTTCTGCATCTTTTGGATTTATATCCACCCAAGCTTCAGGAGCGAGATTGTCCAAAATATCTATGGCTCTTGTTTTTGTTCTTGTATGCCACTGCTCAACGGTTCTACCGGTATTTAAAATAAGTGGAAAATCACCACTTACAGGCTCTGCCATAGGGTGCCACTCAACAGGAAGCAGTTTTGCTTTTTGATCTGGGGTTCGAAATGGGATCTTTTTTGTGTAGAGCCTTTTTGCACCTTTTGGGAACTGCTTGTTACATGGCCACTGGATACCACCGAGTTTTTCGATAAGCTCATAGCTCATACCGCTGTAGTCACACAACTGCCCTTTGCTGACTCGCTTCCACTCGTTAAAGGCATCTTCAGGTTTGCTCCATCCATTAAAAAGAAGCTCATTTGCACCCTCAAAGTATTTGGAAAACTCCAAGATGATCTCAAAATCACTCTTGCTGTTTGCATAGGGCTCAACCGCCTTGTTGGCTTTGTTGCATCGGCGTTCTGAGTTGGTGTAGGTTCCCTCTTTTTCTCCCCAGGTTGCAGCTGCAAAGATGACATCGGCTATCTCGGCAGTATCGCTCATAAAGGCATCTTGAACCACAAGCAGATCCAGTTTGGAGAGGATCTTTCTAAGTCTGTTTTGATTAACAAAGCTCACAAGTGGATTTGTCGCTACGATCCACAGTGCTTTTATCTCCCCTTTGTCGATGGCATCGATGATCTCTGCATATTTGTAGCCTCGCTCTTTTGGGATGATCTCCTCTGGTACATTGACGATGTTTGCATACTCTTTTAGAGCTTTTTCATCTCCAAAGTTTCGATAACCAGGAAGGCTAGAGGTAAAGCCTGTCTCTCGTGTCCCCATAGCATTACACTGTCCGGTAATTGAAAATGCTCCAGCCCCCTCACGACCGATATGACCGGTAAGAAGATGCACATTGATAATGGCACTGACGGTATCGGTTCCTAGGAAGGATTGGTTTACTCCCATAGTCCATGCTGTAAGAACTCGCTCTTTGGAGGCAAACTCACGCGCAAGCTCATAGAGTGTTTTGACATCGATACCGGTAATGTTAGCCACCTCTTGTGGTGGATAGTTTTGTAGATGTTTTCTTAGCTCTTTGATGCCGGTTGTATGCTCTTTGATGTAGGCTTCATTCTCCCATCCCTGCTCAAGGATAATATAGGCAAGTCCATTAAAAAGAGCAAGATCTGTTCTTGGTTTTATAGGCACATAAAGATCTGCCATTTGTGAAGTTTTACTCGCTCTTGGGTCGATAACGATGACTTTTTTCTTCTCTCTTTTATTTTTATTGATATGCAGTGTCAAGATCGGATGATTGTCGGCTATATTTGCACCTACTAAGATAATCGTATCTGCTAATTCAAAATCCTCATAACTGCCAACAGGACCGTCTGAGCCGAGAGATTGTTTGTAGCCCATAACCGCTGAAGCCATACAAAGAGTGGTATTTCCGTCATAGTTGTTTGTTTGCAAACCCAGTTGAACAAACTTACCAAGTGTGTAGAACTCTTCAGTTAGCAGCTGTCCGGTGCTAATAACGCCGACGGCTTTGTTGCCATGCTCTTTTTGAATGCGTTTGAACTCATCGCTTACTTTTTTAAAGGCTTCATCCCAGCTTGTCTCTTGGAGTTTACCGTTTTTTCTTATCATCGGTGAGGTGACTCTGTAGGGAGAGTTGAGCATCTGATGCTCACTAAGTCCTTTTGGACAGAGGGTACCTTGGTTTACAAAGTGCTTTGGATTTCCTTTTGTATAGACAGCTTTGCCATCTTTGACGCCGATGTAAAGACCACATCCAACTCCACAGTAACCACAGGTTGAAAAGACCCATTTATCCGGTTTTTTCTCATCTGATACTTTTCCAAAAATGGGATCTTGTGAGAGTTTGTACTTCTCCTCTTTGATGTCAAATCCTAAAAAATCTTTTAATTTACTAAACATTTTTACCTACCTCTGCTTTCCTACAAAAAATCCACCGGCCATTCCAAGCGGTACCACGGTTGTATAGAATAAAAATCGATCCGCTATCTCACTTGCAAAGCTAAGCAGAAGTACTAGAGATAAAACAGCACTAACTGCAGTTAGTGAAGCCGTGTTTGCAAGTACAAGTGCAAAAAGCGGAAGTATAACGCCACCTATGATGAGTGAGACAAATCGAAATTTTTTCACATTGCCAAAATGCTCGTTTAAAAGTTGTTTGCTTCGTTGTAGCTGGTAGGCATTCTCTTTTGCATCAAGTGTTCGTATATCCTCATAGGAGAAAAAGAGCTGCGATAGTGCACCAAGCATTCCTATGCCTACTAGTGGTACGACAGCCTGCAACTCTGCACTGATGGCACTTGTAAGTGCTACTAAAAAAAAGCCGATGTAGGCAACACCAAAAAACTTGAAATTTGTTGTAATCCTATCCCATGATGGGCGCGCCTTGATGCGGTAGATCATACTCTGGGCATAGATGCCATAAAGGCCTGTTACAAGGGTAAAGGCTTCAAAAGCAAGTCGAATGAGATGAGGAATATCAAAAAGATAGAGTCCCACATTAAGTGTCATCAGTCCGACAAAGAGACCAAGCGCAAGTGCTTCTCTTGAGAGCCATGATGTTTTGATGTTTTTCATAGCAGTCATCGCCAAGAAGGGACGCCCAAGATGCAAGGCTGAGAGCGGCAGACCAATGGCTGCAGGCAGCATAACAAAAAGTGCCATAATCCAGTTAGTTGACTCAAAACCAAAAAGACTCATAACATCACCCAAAAAGAGAGCGATAAATCCGCCAAGCGAGATCTGTGTCAAAACGGTCATAAAGACAAGCGGCAGCTCTTTATGTGCTGGTTTGAGGATATGCTCATCCATCTCTTTTAGATTTTCTGGAAGATTTTTAGGGAGTGTGTAGCGTGTTGTGGAGTTGGTTATTCGAGCATCGGGTAAAAAGGGCATGTTTGCCTCTTTGTCTATCTTGCCATCGAGCCACTCCTCTACATTGACCACTTCGATCTCAATCGCTCCTGCTGGACAAGCTTGAACACATGCCGGAGTTTGCCCCTCATCAAGCCTTTCATGACACATATGACACTTTGTGACGATCTTTCTCTCTTCGTGAAAGACTGGCACACCATAAGGGCAGTTCCATGTGCAGTACTGGCACCCTATACAGGTTTCATCTTCATGAACAACAATCCCCGTTTTATCAATTTTTATATAGGAGTTAGTCGGACATCCTCGAAGACACTCTGGGTCTATACAGTGGTTACAGCTCATGGAGTTAAGCAGTTGTGTAAAATGTGGAAATTCACCACCCTCCATTTCACCGACACGACGCCATTTGATATCTGCTGGGTTATTGTTTTGTTCATTACAAGCCACCTCACAGCATCGACACCCTACACATGCCGTAGCATCGAAGTGAAAGCGATACTGCTCTCCCTCTTTTAATGGTGGTACATCTATAGAGTAAGAGCCACACTGCATTTTAGTTTCGGCTTTGTAGTCTATAAAACTCTCTAAGGGTGTTTGCATACAGTTACTCCGCAAGTTTAGTGATGTAATTGTACTTGATATCAGATCTGTTTTTACTTCTTAATTGCCTAAAATTTAATCATATCTATTTTTTTTCTAATGGATAGCATCTAAAAAGAAAAATATTCATTGATTATTTTTTAATCAGTATGTTGTAACTATTCGGTGCATTTTATTCTACAATTTTACAATCAGTTTTTTGAAGGAGACTTTTTCATGGCAGGATTTAAAGCCCTTAAAGGGCAAGGAGATGCAAAAACACTTTTTGCAGCTTTTTTATATTTTGATTTTAGTTTTATGGTCTGGACGATGCTTGGACCTTTGGCAACGGAGATTAGCGAATCACTTAAAATAGCAAGTGGATTTGTAATGACTCCTTCGCAAAAAGCGACACTTCTGGCTATTCCTATCCTCTCTGGAGCACTGCTTCGTATAGTGCTTGGTTTTGGTGTTGATAAGTTTGGTCCAAAAAAGACGGCATTAATGGCACAAAGTGTGGTTATCTCAGTTTTGTTTTATGCTTTTTTTAGAGGAGAACATATCACATACAACGAACTTTTAGTTGTCGCACTTGGGCTTGGTTTTGCAGGTGCTAGTTTTGCGGTGGCTTTGCCACAAGCAGGGCAGTGGTATCCGCCAAAGCTTCAAGGAGTAGTGCTAGGCATTGCAGGGGCTGGAAATATCGGTGTTGTTTTGGACTTTTTATTTGCACCCAAAATTGCAGAGCTTTGGGGATGGCAAGCGGTCTTTTTAGTTGGTGGGATTCTCTCAACTATTATATTTATTGTCTATATGTTTTTGGCAAAAGATGCACCAAAAGAGGTCTATACCCCAAGACCAAAAAAGATAAGTGATTATCTCAGACTTCTTGGAGATAAAGATACATGGTGGTTTAGCCTCTTTTATGCGGTAAGTTTTGGTGGATTTGTCGGTTTTGCCAACTATATGAAGGTTTATCTAATGAACACATATGAGGCTGATATGTCCGCTTTTGGGCTTGATGTCTTTAACGAGCCAAATGTAAAGGTTATAGCGGGTTATTTTGGTGCACTTACCATCTTTGCCGGAGCCGTGCTTCGTCCAGTTGGTGGTGCTATAGCCGATAAAATGGGTGGAGTGAAATCGCTTTATATATTTTTTGGAGTTGTTGCAATTCTTGCTCTTGTGAATGCTTTGGTCACACTTCCGTTTTGGGGTGCAATAGCACTTCTTTTTACTATTATGGCTTCACTTGGTATGGCAAACGGTGCAGTTTTCCAGCTTGTGCCACAAAGATTTGGGAAAGATATCGGCATTATGACAGGGATCGTTGGTGCAGCCGGTGGACTTGGCGGAACAGCACTAGTGAAGACTCTTGGTTGGAGTAAAGAGGCGTTTAATGGCTATAGTGCCGGATTTATGATCTTTGCCGGTGTCGTTCTTGTTGCCATCATTGGCATTAGTCTTGTAAAAACAAGATGGCGAACTACTTGGGGTATTCAAGCAGGTGGAAAGATCTAAATGGCAAAAAAGCATCTTAAAACTTCTGGTTTTTCACTTGCCAAAGGAAAAGAGCTTACAGGAGATGATTTTTATGATGTGCAAACTATCGGTAACATAACCGTTGCCGTAGTTTGTGACGGAGTAGGCAGTGCTAAAGAGGGGGCAACTGCTGCAAAACGTACCGTCAAGCATCTTATGAACAACTTTAAAATTCGTCCAAAAAGCTGGAGTATTGAAAAATCGCTTCGCTCTTTTATAGACTCCATCAACTCCATTTTATACCAAGAATCACTTCTTAATTACAATACTCCAGAACTTGTTACTACATTGGCAATAGCCGTCATTTATGGAAACAGACTCTATGGTGCAAATGTCGGAGATTCGCGTATATATCTCTATAGAGAAAATAAACTCATTCAGCTCTCAAATGATCATGCGATGGAGGAGGAGGGGTATGAAAATGTCCTCACTCAGGCTATAGGTATCTCTGAGAGTGTAGAGCCTTACTACTTTGAAAATATCCTTCAAAAAAAGGATAAAATCCTGCTGTGTAGTGATGGACTGTACAATGTTTTGGATGAAAACTCGTTGTCGCAGCTTCTTGCACTTGGAACTGCACATACTTTGGTGAAAAAAGCGAGTAAACAAAAAGATGACAATCTACCTGATGATACAACGGCTGTTGTCGTTGAGGTTTTGGAGGCGGATGAATATACAGTTCTTAAAGAGCAAAAACTAGCCATCCCAACAACGCTGAAAAAAGATCAGGTCATTGATGGGTACAGACTTGTAAAACCGCTAATACAAAATGAGCGTACATGGCTTGTTCATAAAAAGACTAAAGATTATGTTATGAAGTTTGCTCCGGTTGAAGCGATAGAAGATGAGTCGATTTTGGATCTCTTTGTCAAAGAGGCATGGAATGCTAAACGACTCAAAGCAAACTTTTTCCCAAAAGCGGTCATACCAAAAACACGCTCAATGCGCTACTATGTCATGCAGCTTTTCAAAGGTGAAACGCTTAGTGATTTTCTTTCACACAGGCAGCTTAGTATTGATGATAGTATCGAACTTGGCTTAACGCTTTTAAAGATGTCACAATACCTTTTGAAGTATGATCTTGTCCATGGAGACATTAAACCAGAAAATATCATGATAGCAAAAGATGAGGATGAAAATCTGGAGTTTAAGATCATAGATTTTGGAAGTATAACAGAGATCTTCTCTATTACATCCAAAGCCGGTACACCCAGCTTTTTGGCACCGGAGCGCTTTTTGGGTGAGGCTATAAGTGAGACAACAGAGATCTTTGCTATAGGTGTGACACTCTATAAAGCATTAACGGGAAGATACCCTTATGGCGAGATAGAGCCTTTTCAAACGCCAACTTTCAAAGAAGCAAAAAGAGTAAGTGATTTTAACAAAAACACTCCTGAGTGGCTAGATAGCGTCATTATGCGAAGTATTGCCATCGATAAAGCACATCGCTATGAACACTACTCGCAGATGCATTATGAACTTACTCATCCAGAAAAGGTTCAACCCTACTTTAACAAAGAGGCACCTCTAATTGAGCGTTCACCCCATATTTTTTATAAAAGAGCCTTTTTTGCAATGCTTTTTATGAATATGGTGCTGCTTTATTATATTTTAAAGTAGTTGCTTAGTAACTGATGTTACGCATATTTCATATATCTGAGTGCTATAAGTTGTATGCAAGTGCAAGGCAAAGATGTGCAGGGGCTACTGGTAGCTTCAAACATCTTTAACGCCGTAATTGCGTGCAAATTATAGCACCCAAAGGGCAAAAAGATAAAGCATCACCTGACTGCGTTGGAGAACTTTCACCGTAGCTACGGCTACGCTGAAAAACCTCCGCCTTGCATCTGACGCTTTCTCTTTTTGCTCTTAAGATTGAAATATGAGTAACATCAGTTAGTAAGGAATTTTATCCTCTTTCTCTTCCCATATGCGAAGAAGCTGTTTACACTCTGGAAGTTCTCTGTGCTCAAAGAGTATGGGAGAGCTTCGTTTTTGTTGAATGATCTCAGTTATAAATGCATCATCAAACCCTATAGAAGCTGCTTCAGCTTTTGTATTGCAGTAGATGACTTTCTCAAGTCTTGCCCAGTGTATGGCAGAAAAGCACATAGGGCAAGGCTCTCCCGTAGCATAGAGTACACATCCTCTAAGCTCAAACGAACCTAGCTTTTCACACGCTTTTCGTATAGCCAAAATTTCAGCATGAGCAGTTGGATCATCTCTTTTTAGTACTTCGTTATGTGCTATTGCAAGCACTTGAGCATCTTTGACGATCACAGCACCAAAAGGACCGCCATCTCCAGCTTTTACCCCCTTTTTTGCCTCTTCAAAAGCTATATGCATAAAGTCGCTCATTTTTTTCCTTTTTCTTTTACTTAATCTTAATTATACACTTTTTCAAGAGAAACAGGTTAAGTACTAGAGTGGTTAATGCTCTTTGTCGTATAATTACAAACTGATGTTACAAATATAGAATAAGTGAGTGGAAGCATGCAGGATTTTTTTGATTCAATAGAGTTTGCTTATCAGCAAGTTACTAAGCGATATATGATGAAGTATATTATTACTATTGGAGCAGTAGTAAGTTTAGTATGGATCTTCATTGGAGTGCTATTTTGGGATGATATTATTCATATAAGTTCTACTCTTGTTGAGCTTGTTCCTTTCTCTTTTTTAAAGACAAATGGAGCGATGTTTTTTTCTCTTTTTTTGTATATGCAGGTTGTGCTATTGAGTTTTGCTATTTTTCATGCTTTTATACTCAATCTCTATATGGCACAAGACTCAGAGCTTAAAAATGGCTTTATCACATTAACACTAGTAGTAGGTAGTGCATTTTTTTGGGCAGTTATATGGTTTTTTAATGCTGGAGCTATTCATACTCAGCTAGAGAAACTACTCACATGGCTTCCTTTTGAGACGGTAGAGGTAGCTATCTCCTATATGCTGGGATTTTATTTTATCTACAATATGATTATTGTTACGATGATAATGGTAACGAGCTTTTTCTCTTCAGATTTTTTGATGCGTGTTCGTGAGAGAGAGTTTCCATATGATACTGTTTATGAGAACAAAAAGAGGATTTTTCGATACACTTTTAGAGATGTAGCTATCTTTGTCATTATTTCTATTATTGCTTTTCCTCTTTTGTTTATACCAGTGATCAACTTTATATTTCAAATTGCACTATGGGTTTGGTTGGCAAAAGATACCCTTTTTTATGATGCGGCAAGTATGCTTTATAAAAAACCACAGATTAAAAAGCTTAGTCGATATGCTTTTTCGATTTGGCTTTTGACGATGGTTGGTTCACTTTTTAACTTTATACCGGTGATCAATCTTTTTGCTCCATTTTTTAGTGAGATAGCGATGTTTGCTTACCTTAAATCAAAACGAGATGAGGTAGTAGATGTTTAAGTAAAAGACATTTGGATTTTGGAGTGCACTTTTTTTGGTCACTTTTATAAAAATTAACACTTTTGTAACACTCTTCTTTATAAAATTTCATAACTAAAACCGTAACGTAAAAGGATGATTATGAAAAAGAAAGTGTTACTTTCTCTTTTAAGTGCTTCACTACTTTTTTCTCAAGATATAGAGCTTCAAAGCATCGAAGTAGATGCAAGTGTGATCGATGATGTAGCAAAAAATGCCAAAGTCAATGCAGATATCAGTGAGGTGATTCAAAAAGAGACTCCAGCAGTTGATATGAGCAGACGAAGTGGGATAGCCAACGATATCATCATCCGTGGACTCAAGCGAGATAATATCAGTGTCACTTTAGATGGAGCAAAGGTTTATGGTGCATGTCCAAACAGAATGGATCCGCCGGTATCACATGTGCTTAGCAACAACATCCAAAGTGTGGAGGTGATTGAAGGACCTTATGATGTCACTGAGTATGGTAATCTTGGTGGTGGCGTGAAGATAAAAACACTTCAGCCTCAAAAAGGGTGGCATGGAGATGTTAGTTTTGGCGGTGGAAGCTGGAACTATAAAAAGCTCTCTGGGATGTTCACAGGTGGTGATGACTTTATGCGTGTACTTGTAGCTGCTTCGAGCGAGGATAGCAATCAGTACAAAGATGGTAATGGCGATACACTTGCAGCACAGATCGATAAAAGAGCCGATACAAAGTATCAATATTCACCAAAATATCATGATAAAGAGGCATACACAAAACGAAGCTTTATGACTAAAGTAGCACTCAATCCTATCCAAAACCAAGAACTTCGTCTAAGCTACACGGCAAACAGAAGTGAAAATGTCCTCTATCCAAACTCCCCGATGGATGCACTCTATGACGATTCCGATATCTACAATATAGAGTATGAATTTAAAAATATCACCCCTTGGTACAAAAGTGCAACCGTGCAATACTACAAAACAAAAGTTGATCACCCAATGGCAAACTACTACCGCAAATCGGCGATGATGATGAAGACGCTCAATCATATGTATAGCTCTATGGATGCCGTGCGGTTTAAAAACAGATTTGTATTTGGTGGGATAAAGACAGATTTTGGTCTTGAAGCGGGTAAGCGTAACTGGGATGGTGATTATACGATTAACACCACATCTTTAAAGTCACTCGATGATGTCGATACAAAAAACTACAGTGTTTACTTGAAACTCTCTAAAAAGATCGATGCGTGGGATATAAGTGCCGGAGCACGGTATGACAGAAGTAAAATCCATCCTCAAACAGATGCTACTTTACCAGATAACGACTACAACTCTGTTGGAGCAAATATCTTTGCAAACTATGCACTCAACAATGAAAACAAACTTTTCTTTGGCATAGGTCAAGCTCAGCGTGTTCCAGATGCAAGAGAGCTCTACTTTAAAGATAAGCAAGGTGGTGTTGTAGGAACACCAAATCTCGATCAAGTAACAAACCGCGAAGCGGATGCCGGATACAAGTATGAAGGAGAGGATGTTGATGTCAAACTTAAAGCCTTCTACAGTGATTTGAAAAACTACATCTACATCAATAGCTCAAAAACAACCAATATTTTTGAAAATGTCAATGCATACATTTATGGTGCAGAGCTAAAGGGAAGCTACTATCTCTCTGATGAGTTTACACTAGAAGCACAGGGAGCTTATAAACGAGGGCGAAAAAAAGATGCACTTGTAGGACAGAGGGATAAAGATCTTGCCGATATCGCTCCACTTGAAGGAAAGCTGGGTGTTGTATGGGATTATAGAGCACACTCATATGCAAGAGTCGATATCTCAGCGCGCGATAGATGGAAAAACTATGATGCCGATAACGGTGAGCAGGAGATCTCTGGATGGGCGGTGGTTGATTTTAAACTCAAACACAACTTTAAAAAGGGAATAGATATGACAGTAGGGGTAAATAATATCCTCGATAAAACCTATGTACGTAGCAATACCTACAAAGATCTCACACTCGTAACTACAGGCGGAGGAGAGGTTGTGATGCTAAATGAACCAGGGCGTTATATCTATGCAAATTTTGATTTGAGTTTTTAACTTTATAGGAGTAAAATAGCATAAAAAAAAGTGTGCTATGAACATTATAATCGCTGGAGCCGGTAAAGTCGGCTTCAATCTTGCCAAAACGCTCTCAATTGGACACAATGTTACGATCATCGACAAAAATCCCGATGCACTCTATCGTATCCAGGAGAGTCTTGATATTCTTCCACTAAAAGGAGATCTTGAAGAGTCTAAAACCTATGACTACTTCAAAGAGACTCCGATTGATCTCTTTATAGCCGTTACCAACGAAGATAATGTCAATCTGATCTCGACGATGATAGCAGACTCTGTTTTAAAGATCGATCGCACTTTTGTTCGTTTGCAAAAGCACTTCAAAGATGTTTTTATCATCAAAGAGAAGCTTGGGGTTGATGAGATTATTTTTCCTTTGCGGCTTACTTCCAAAGGGGTTGCGTCACTTTTGCACTATCCAAAAGCCAACAATATCAAACTTTTTAAATACACAAAACATAAACTGATCTCTGCTCGTGCATCTTCTGAATTGACTCCAACAAAAATAGAGAGAAAAGATCTCTTTATCGTCGGTATAGAGAGAGATAAAGAGTTCTTTATCCCAGAGGATGATGTAACTGTTGAAGCGGATGATCTGGTCTATCTTTTTGGTTTGGAGGAGGATATCAAGCCAGTTTGCAATCTCTTGGAGAAAAATGTACAATTTTCTCAGATCAAACGATGTGTTGTCTTTGGGGGTGGAGAGCTTGGCATTTCTATCGCAAAGGGACTTTTGGAGATGGGATGTGAGGTTAAGCTGATAGAAAAGAAGATCGAAGCATGTGAACGAGCCGACAGAGAGCTTGGCGGTAAGGCAACGATCATCAATGCAAAGTACAGCTCTCATGATATTTTTGAGGAGGAAAATCTTCAAGCTGCAGATATGTTTATAGCCGCAAGTGAGAATGATGAGTTCAATATCATAAAATGTCTCGAAGCAAAAGAGTATGGGATCTACAAGATCGTAGCGATTAACAACGATATGGAGTACTATAACCTTATGCACTCACTAGGCATCGTTGTTGTAAGAGGTCCAAAGATCAGCGCATACAATAAAATCATGGAAGAGATCAGCTCAACTGGCGTTGTTGTGCAGAAGTGGTTTTGTGGATCGAAGGCAACTGTATTTATGCGTAAGATTTTTGCCGGATCAAAACTGGTTGATAAGCGGATCAAACCCTTTAAATCCAAAGGAGCAAAGCTATGCTATATCCGAGAAGAGAAATTGTATCCTTTTGATACTAAAATGGCATTGATGCAAAACGATGTTATAGTTGCTTTTGCAGATACGCATAAAAGTGCAAAGATAAAGCAGTGGATCTATGGACTTTAAAAATATAGCAAAAATTCTCTCTCTTCTTGGGATGACAGTTTCTGCTATCTTTATGCTAGATGTTTTTGTTGGTATAGTTTATCATGAAGCATATTTGAAACTTTTAATATATGAAGCACTCTTTTTTCTATTTAACCTTACGATGTGGTTTTTTTTATGGCATCACCGTGTCAATCTTAAGATAAAAGAGAGTATCTTAACGGTCAATCTGATCTGGATTTTACTTGGGATAGCAGGGGCTATTCCATTAGTGCTTTATACCAATGTTACACCTCTTTCAGCATTTTTTGAAGCAGTGAGCGGCTTTACAACTACGGGAGCGACAATCTATAGTGATATAGAATCACTTCCACATATGATCCTCTTTCACAGAAGTTTGATGCACTGGCTTGGCGGTCTTGGGATCATCGTCCTTGGTGTTGGACTTTTGTCAGTTATCAACCCATCAGGAAGCCTCTCACTCTTTAAGGCCGAATCCACAGGGGTTCAGCTTGAAAAACTTACACCTCGTATCAAAGATACCGCACTTCGCCTTTGGCTTATCTATGTTGCTTTGACGCTGGTTGATACTGCATCGCTTCATTTTTTTGGTATGAGCTGGTTTGATGCGATCAACCATGCCTTTTCCACCGTTTCAACCGGTGGATTTTCAACAAAAAATGACTCTATGGGACACTTTCATCAAGATGGGATCATTTGGACGACGACGATCTTTATGATCTTATCCGGTATCAACTTCCTAGCACATCTAAAGGCGGTGCATAAAGATTTCGGTGGTTATAGAAGTGAAGAGGTAAAAGCGTACATGATAGTTGGGCTTTTGCTCTCTTTGGCACTTACTTTTGTGCATATGGATATGGGAAGCGACAGTTTTTATGATGCCTTTAAACACTCCTCTTTTACGATTGCATCGGTGATTACGACAACTGGATTTGCAACTATTGATTATGGGAGTTGGTCGCATTTGGCTATAGCTATTATATTTGTTGGGATGCTTGTTGGGGGCAATGCCGGTTCGACTGCTGGAGGCATTAAGGTTATCCGCCATATCATTATCGCTAAAACGCTTTTTAGCGAGTTTAAGCGTATCTTGCATCCAAACAGCATTATCTCCGTTTTTATCGATGGAGTAAAGCAACCAGATCGAATACTTGCTTCTACTTTTGGCTTTTTTACGCTCTTTATGATCACAGTTGGAATGGTCACGATCTATATCTATGCCAGAGGCTATGATGCGATGAGTGCCATCTCTGGTGCGTTTGCACTTGTTGGCAATGTGGGACCTGGTTTTGCTCTTGTAGGTCCATCAGATAATTTTGCTTTTTTTAGTGATCTCGATAAAGCGGTTTTTTCTGTTGCGATGATCGTTGGGAGGCTTGAGTGCTATACCGTTTTTGTGTTACTTAGTAGCTCTTTTTGGAAAAAATTTTAAAATTTTTAGTTATTAGCAGACATTATATAAAAATTATGGCATAATCTTACATAATACAAATCTTTGGGATGTTCTTGCATAAACATATAACCGAACAAACTGCGATTTTTTTTAGTGTTGCGAAGTGGATGGTGCTCTCTTCCATAATTGGAGTGATAATAGGGAGTGTTGTTACACTCTTTTTAAATATTTTGGAGTGGGCAGAGAGTAGTCGCTCACTTTTGCCTTTTGCTTACTATCTAACACTTCCTTTTTCACTTGTTTTAACAGTATGGCTTGTAAAAACTTTTGCTCCAACTGCTGAAGGACATGGAACGGAGAAGGTTATCGAAGCAGTACACAAGCATGACGGTAAGATCAATATTACTGTTATTCCTATCAAACTTTTTGCAACTGTTTTAACTATCTTTTCTGGAGGAAGTGTCGGTAAAGAGGGACCTGGTGCACAAATCGGTGCAGGTGTAGCTTCGGCGATTTCGACCTTTTTCAAGTTTAAAAAAAGTGATCGAAAAAAGCTCGTTATCTGTGGGATAAGTGCTGGTTTTGCAACGGTTTTTGGTACTCCAGTTGCCGGAGCGATCTTTGGGGTTGAGGTGCTTATCATTGGTGTAATTATGTATGATGTGTTGCTTCCTTCATTTATCGCCGGATTTGCCGCTTTTACAACCGCACAGTTTTTAGGTGTTCAGTACACATACTATAACCTCCACTTTTTTCAAGATGTTTCACTTAATATGAAGCTTATCGGTACAGTTGTTCTTGCTGGGCTTTTTTTTGGTTTTGTCTCTGATCTTGTGATAACAATAGTAACACGGGTAGAAAAAGAGATAAAAAAGATCGATAAAAGTGTTTATCTTAAATCTTTTATCGGTGGTGTAGTGATCGTTGTACTTACATTGATCGTTGGTACACAGTATATAGGACTTGGACTTGATACGATAGCAACTGCTCTAAGCCCAAATGTTGCAAATGGAGAAACGATACATTGGTATACTTTTCTTCTTAAGACGCTTTTTACTGCTATCACGCTTGGAAGTGGTGGAAGTGGAGGTATCATCACCCCTATCTTTTACATTGGTGCAACAAGTGGGCATACATTTGGAGCGATCTTCTCTCCTGAACATATCACACTCTTTGCCGCTCTTGGTTTTGTGAGTGTGCTCAGTGCTACCACAAACACGCCTATAGCTTCGACGATTATGGCGATAGAGCTTTTTGGGATCGATATAGCACACTATGCAGCTCTTAGTGCCGTTATAGCTTTCTTGATCTCTGGACATCGAAGTATCTTCTCTACTCAGATACTTGCTATGAAAAAGTCAGAGATGCTTTCAGTCAAGGTTGGCAAGGAGATAGAGGATATAGAGATAGAGCTTGGAGAGCATGAACTCTCAAAAATCGAGCGTCTTAAAAAGAGACTCCAACAAAAGCGTGAACACTTAAATGAGCAAAAAAGAAAGAGAAGAAGGGACTAACAGCTTCTTGCAAGTGCAGCGAAATCTATTTGTTGTTTAGTTAAGCCCTCTTTTTTCTCCTCTTTTGATGCACTTGGGCATTCATTTGAGAAAACGACGCCGGTTGTTTGGAGGATGCAGCCTTTCATCCCTGGCTCACACATTGTCTTTACTCTTTTACAATAACCTTTATAGTCATACTGACAAGTCCATCCCATAGATTGTCCTACTTTTTTTGTGTATAATTTTATCAAATTTTTCCGGAGAATATATGAAAAACTCTATACTATTTGTCTGTCTTGGAAATATCTGTCGTAGTCCTTTGGCTGAAGGGATAGCAAAAGCGTATGCTAAAGAGAAGGGGATCGATCTCTTTATCGATAGTGCTGGAACAGGTAGTTGGCATATCGGCGAGGCTCCTTGTGATGGGAGTCAAAGAGTAGCAAAGATGCATGGGATCGATATCTCTAGTCATAGAGCAAGACAGATAAGTAAAGAGGATATAGCTAAGTTTGATATCATTGTTGCACTTGACTCTAAAAACAGAGCTGATCTAGAGGCTATGGGAGCAGTTGATGTGCTAAGGCTTGGAGATTTTGGTTATAATGGTGCAGATGTTCCTGATCCCTACTTTTTTGATGGGTTTGAGGGATTTTTGGAAGTGTATGATATGTGTGAAAAATGTACAAGGAATCTGATTGATGAATATAGCAAATAATATAACAGAACTTATAGGTAATACACCTCTTGTACGCCTTAATGAAGCCTCAAGGTTAAGTGGTGCTGAGATACTTGGAAAGTGCGAGTTTATGAACCCAACAAGCTCAGTGAAAGATCGTATCGGCTACTATATGATCCATCAGGCTTTGGAGCGAGGAGAGATAGATAAAGAGACAACGATTATAGAGCCCACAAGTGGCAACACAGGTATAGCTCTAGCTGCAAACTGTGCGGCTTTAGGGCTAAAGCTGATCTTGACGATGCCAGACTCTATGAGTATAGAGCGTAGAAGACTGCTTCAAGCCTTAGGAGCAGAACTTGTACTTACACCATCAGCCAAGGGGATGAATGGAAGTATAGAAAAAGCCAAAGAGCTACAAAAAGGGCTTGATAAAGCGATCATCCTTCAACAGTTTCAAAATCCAGACAATCCACAGATCCACTCTTTGACAACTGCCAAAGAGATCCTTCGCGATACCGATGCAAAACTAGATGCCTTTGTAGCAGCAGTAGGAACAGGTGGGACGATCACAGGAACTGGACGCAAATTCAAAGAGGAGATAAAAGATATCGCCATCTTTGCCGTTGAACCAAAATCAAGTCCGATCTTAAGCGGTGGTATGCCATCTCCACACATGATACAGGGTATAGGGGCTGGTTTTGTACCTGAGGTACTTGATACCTCTATCTATAGTGAGGTGATCCAAGTAAGTGATGAGGATGCGATCTCAACTGCAAAGATACTTGCCAAAAAAGAGGGGCTTTTAGTTGGTATCAGTGCTGGGGCTAATGTCTATGCTGCTATGGAGGTGGCAAAAAGAGCAGAGTTTCAAGGCAAACGCATTGTGACGATCCTTTGTGATACGGCTGAACGCTATCTTAGCACTCCTCTTTTTGATGTGTAAATTTTTTGAGACTATCAAGATAAAAGATGGCTCTATTTACAATATAGAGTGGCATCAAAGACGATATGAACAGACACTACAACTGTTTGATGAGTTTAAAGTATATGATCTTGCAAAGATGATACAGCCTCCTATAGGGGAGGGGCTTTTTCGTTGTAAGCTTGTCTATACACCACAAAGTATCATCGATATAGCCTACTTCCCCTATCAAAAACGCCAAATAACTTCGCTCAAACTCATTGATGCAGATTTGGAGTATAGTTACAAGTATCTCAATCGAAGTGCTCTTGATGCACTTTTTATGCAAAAAGGAGAGTGTGATGATGTTTTGATTATCAAAGATGCTCTTATAACCGATACAACTATCGCAAATGTTGCCTTTTTTGATGAAACGGAGTGGCTAACACCTAAAAAACCTCTTCTTTATGGAACAACTAGAGCACGATATATCGAACAAAAGAGACTAAAACCCATCGATATAACCCCATCTATGCTTCAAAGTTTCTCTAAAATAGCACTGCTCAATGCTATGATAGATTTTGATATAATAACGATAAAAGAACTTCAAAAGGATAGAGTAGTTTGCTAAGTAATATAACAAAAGATCGCGATTTTGCGAAGTTGATGAAGCAGCATCTTATAGAGGTGATCACCTTCTTATTTGAGAGGGAGCAAAATTTTGGAATCTTATGCAAGATTGAAGATATAAGCTTTAATCCAGAACTTCCAGAGTACATGCAAGAGAGTTTTCCACCGGTGACGCTTTTTATTTTGGCTGGTTATACCTTTGAGAGTGCCTATATAGAGAGTGATCATCTTATCTTTGAGGCGGGATTTGGTTCAGAAAATTTTGGAAGTGTTGTGAGTGTTCCACTTCTTTCGATTATTCAGGTGGTAGTTGATGAGACACCGATTTGTATCAACCTAAGCGAACTGAAGCTTGAGGATCTTGAGAAAGAGGAGGCTTTGGCAAAGAGTGTTGATCAAAAGAGTATCGAAGCATCTATGAGCATCTTTTTATCAAACCCTGAAAATGAGAAGTTTTTTAAAAAGGATGATAAGTAAGCAAGGTAAAGATCCTTGCTTTTAGGAGATTTTATTTAAAGAGAGGAGATAGTTCACAACACTGTTGATATAGACATCATGTTTTCTCTCTTTAAGATAGGCTATATAGAGTTTTCTCTCGATTTTATATCCTTTAAGACGTGCTTCATAGAGTCTGCCATCTTTGACTTCATTTTTGATCACATGACGACTCATAACAGAGACGAGTGGCTTTGCATTTTTATCGGAGTTTAAGATGGTCTCTTTGATAGATGTTGGAGAGGTAAGAACTCCCAAAACATTAAAGTCACTACAGCTGATCTCTAGCTCTTCAAAAACTTCACTCAAAAGCTTTCTTGTATGACTTGCCTCATCGCGACATATCCAGTCAAACTTATAAAGATCTTCTGGTTTGAGCTGCTTTGGAAGAGGTTGGTTGGAGAAAAAGACAAGCTCATCATCTAGCCACTCTCTATAGTAGATATCTTCTAAAAATATAGGAGACTCTATCAGTGCAAGATCTATCTTTCTCTCTTCGAGTTCATCGATGATCTCTTGAGAAAAGCCTGTATGCATATAGACCTCGTTGCCTAGGCGTTTTTTGATCTCATTGAGGTAGTTTGGCAGGATGTAGTTGCCTATGGCATAAGAGGCACCTATAATAAATGTAAACTCCTTGTTGATGATCTTTAGCAGCTCTTTTTCACTGTTTTGGATACACTTTTCAAGTTTTTGGACGATACGATAGAGATCTTCTCCCTCTTTTGTTAGGAGTATCCCATTTTTCTTTCTTTGGACGATTTTTGTATCGAGATACTCTTCTATATATTTGATCTGTTGTGTAACAGCTGGTTGTGAGATCCCCAGTTTTGCAGATGCTTTAGAGAAACTCCTCTCCTTGATAACCATCATAAAAGTTTGTAGTTTTGAAAAATCTCTTAGCATAATAATTCCTATAAGAGTAGTTTATATTTGAAATTATAACTCAAAATTATAATGATTACAAGAGTTTATCTAAAAAATGAGAGATTTTATAAAAAATTGGGTATAATTTAAGTAATCAGGTAAAATAAATTTCATATCCAATGAGATGAGTTTGGTTTAGATTTGTGCAAAAATTGACGCAGTTGTAGTTACTCTACTTCAAGTCAATTTTTGTACGAAGATAAGCCAAAATCATCTCACCCAAAGGGCAAAAAGAAAAAGGCACATCTGGCTTCGTTAGATTTTTTCACCTTAGCTATGGCTAGGGTTTCAAAACAAGCGAAGTGCTCCGTAAGGATGTTTCCTCGAAAAATCTGCCAAGAAGGCGTACCTTTTTCTTTTTGTTGGATTATGAAATTTATTTTACCTGATTACTTAAGTAACTAGGTAAAAATTCAACAAATATGATATAATCAAAAAAAATAAAAAAAGGGGAGAAGATGAAAAAGCTACTTAGTGCCTCTGCATTTAGTGCTATACTGCTTTTTAGTGGATGTGGAGATGAAAATGCAACATGTCGTATCGATGTACAAAAAGATATAGATCAAGGAAAGTTTGAGAGTGCTATAGAAAAGCTAAATGGCAGCTGTAAAGATACATATAATGAGAGTGATCGTCTCTATAGTTTGGCCACAGCTTATATGGGAGAGTCAGGATATGGTATCAGCGATGCTATTAGGATTATGATTGAAGCAAATGACAATAGTGGAAATGGAAGCTTCACCTCTTTTACTCAAAGCATTGATGATAATAAAAAAGAGAACTCGCTAGAGTTACTAACAAAGTCAAAAAACTACTTCTTACGCTCTTTAGATCCTAGTATAACAGATACAAATCAACTCTTTAAAAAATACTGCTCTAATGAGCAAGATTTTAACAATTCACGCATAAGCAATGCCTGTTTTTATGTTGGTTTTGATGAAGTAGTCCGAACAAGTGTCACAGTTGGAGGTCTTACAAAAGATCTCACTAAAACACTTGAAGCTATAGATAGCGATGACTCTACAGAGGTTCCACTCGATATGAAAGTAAGTCTTGATGCACTAGCATGGGCAACAAATCAAACAATAAAAAATGGCTCTACAATAGACGCAAAAGATGTTACGATCACAAATACACCTTATCGTGCTCTTACTATCACAAATAATGGTGAAACCTTTTACCGTTTAGCAGATGCGGATGCTCCAAGTAGTAGTAGCTCTACTATATTTACACAAGGCTACTGTACAACAGATGGAGATAAAACTGCATGTGAAGGGATAGAAAATGATGATGGTTCAATCGATACAACAGTTGCTGGAGCAGACAAATGTTATGCCTGTCCTGTCTCACTCGATGAAAACACTTCTGGTGCAAAAGTGACAGAACTCCTTGTTGAAACTCTTAACAATGGAACTGACTCTATCTTATCTATAACAGATGATGAAGATATAGCACAAAGTATCGAAGAGTTTAAAGAGGAGATCACTGGTGATAAAAATAAAGATATAACAGTCTCTGATATCATTGACTATCTTAATGCAGAAAAATAAAAAGAGGAAGATACAATGAAAAAATTAGTAACACTTTCACTTCTAGCAGCAACTACACTCCTTCAAGCAGATATGTCTCAGCAGGAGTTTTTATATAAAGATCCTAGAATGATGGGGATGGGTGCAGCAAATACTGCAGTTGGTGGCTACTCAACTGCTATCTTCTATAATCCTGCAGGGCTAATCAATATCAAAAAGAGTCATGGAGTAGAAGTTGAGCTTTTAGGGATTGCTCTAACTGGTTCAAAAGATATAAAGAGTTTTTCTGATGATTTGAGTGATGCAGATACTGATGAAGAGGTTATCGATGTCACGAAGAAGTACTCAGGAGAAGCTTTTAATATCACTGCATCAAACTATACATCCTTCTCTTACCATGCTCAAAGCGATCTTGCTTACTCTATAGGTTTACTAGCCTCTGCTGATGTAAACTATATCACACATGATTATGGTGGTCCAAATGGTATATTAGAGACTCATAGTAGAGCTTATGGTGGAGTACTTTTAGGTGCAGCACAAAAATATGACAATATCCTAGGTGGTAGATTAACGGTAGGACTTGGACTTAAGTTTATCACTCAAAAATCTTACGAAGCTGGTCTTGATGCTGGTGAAGTTTATGAACATAAAGATGATCTTGCAACTTATATACAAGATACCTATGAAGTCTCCAACTCAGGATTTGGAGCAGATATAGGGGTTTTGTATGAGCCAAATATTTTCCCTACTCTTCATCCAACCATAGGTCTAAGTCTAATGAACATAGGTTCTCTCAACTTTGATGATGCATATGGTGCACAACCTATGACATTAAATGGTGGGATCTCTATAGCACCAGAGATTTCGTGGCTTGATTCGCTTATCCTCTCTATAGATTATGTCGATATGCTCCATGCTCAACAAGCAAGGGTAAGAAACTACAATCCATACAGAAGTGATGACCAATACGACAATGCCGATATAGAGTTTGATGCTATGCAACACTTAAGAGCTGGGCTTAAAGTTGGACTCTTTGATAACAAATGGATCACAACTGCTCTTATGGGTGGATGGTATGAGGGAGCATATACTGCCGGAGTTGATATACAACTAACGATACTCAAAATCCAAGCAGCAACCTATCAGGAGCAGCTAGGAGCAAAAACTGGACAGCTTGAAGATAGACGCTATATGGTAGGTATTGGGATTGGCTGGTAGATCATTTATCACATTTTTATCAAATTGACGGATTTTGGATTATTTTATTGACTTTTTTCGTCAATGATGGCTATAATGACGATGAAAATTTGGATTTTGTGGAGTTTCATCGTACATGGCCATCGCCTACATTCGACCAGACAAAAATTTTGGTACTGCTTATGATCAGTTAAAGTTTATCACATCTTATGCTCTTCTAAATAAGATGCAGATAACACGAAAATTTATCGATCATACACCAAAAAACAACCGCTCACTAGAGGAGTTTGAAGCAACAAAGTTTTTTCGTTCCCATCAGGGTGAAACACTCCTTGTTGCAGATATTTGGGTCTTTGGAGGCGATGTTGAGGAGATAACACAAGCATTTAACTGTCTCTTTAAAAATGATATCACTATTCACTTCGTAACCAAATCTGTTGTAATGTCTAAACGCAGTAGTGCAGTCTTTGTGCTTGGACTGCTTGATGAAGCAAGACGGATGTTACAAAAGAGTTCACAAAAGCGAGTAGGCAGACCAAAAGGTAGTAGATCAAGCTCAAAGTTTGATATCTACTTAGAGAGGATTATAAGCTATATACAAGAGGAGAAGAGTGTTAGTGAGATTGCTCGTCTTCTTGGAGTTAGTCGAAGCTCTTTAAAGGACTATATAGAGTCACGCGAACTCAAAAAACTCGCACAAGAGCCGCTTATTTTTGAAAAAAGAAGTGAAGAGGATGTTATCAATATGGCACAATGTCCAGATGAAGCCTATGAAATGTCACAACAATCAAACAAGGGAGCAAGCGCATGAGCAAAGCTGAAACAGTCAAAAAAGTTCACTGGAGACCAAAGCGATATATTGTTTATATTATCGCTACAGTAGTCGCCTTAGTATTACCGTGGATCAAAGTAAATGGAAACCACTTCTTTCTACTAAGCTTTGACAAGATGAAACTGCATCTTGCATTTGTACCATTTGATATGCAAGAGCTGTATCTGATGCCATTTTTGCTGATGATACTCTTTATCAGTATCTTTGGTATGACAGTTTTTGGTGGGAGAATGTTTTGTGGGTGGATCTGTCCTCAAACGACCTTTCGTGTTATCTACAGAGATCTTATCGAGACAAAACTTCTAAAACTTAGAAAAAGTATCAAAAACAAACAAAAAGAGCCGGATTGGTCAAAACCTGAGAATAAAGTTAAACGCGTTATTGCTATTTTGCTATGGACATGTCTTGCACTTTTAGCAGCAGCTGACTTTATGTGGTACTTTGTTCCACCAGAAGATTTCTTCAAGTACCTACAAAATCCTTCTGATCATATGGTTATGATTGGTTTTGTTGTTGGTGTTGCTGCCTTTTTGGTTGCTGATATCGTCTTTATCAAAGAGAACTTCTGTATCTATGTTTGTCCATACTCTCGTGTACAGTCAGTACTTTATGACGAACATACAATTATGGCGATCTATGATGAACATAGAGGTGGAAAGATCTATGATGAACAGCATCACAAACTTGCCAAAAGCCAAAAAGAGGTCAAAGCAATCAACGGTGATGATGCTCTGTGTACTGCATGTGAGAGTTGTGTAAAGGTGTGTCCAACTCATATCGACATTCGTGAAGGTTTGCAACTTGAGTGTATCAACTGTCTTGAGTGTGTGGATGCATGTACAGATGTTATGGCGAAGTTTAATGAGCCAACTCTTGTTAAATGGTCAAGTGAGTATGAAACGCTCTATAGAAAAGGAAAAACTCACTACTTAAGACCAAAGATCATCGGATATATTATTGTACTTATCATCATTATGGGTATTCTTGCGGCGATGGCTGGTAAGAAGGAGTACATGCTTCTTAACATCAACAAAGGTGCACAAGCCTATTCTATCAAAACAGAGCCTCGTGGTTGTGAGCTTGGAAAAGATAAAGATTGTCACTTTATAGTTGAAAATGCTTATAAATTCTTGGTACAAAATACACAAAATGAGAAGATGAAGTTCTACTTCGATGTCAAGCCAGATATCAAAGTCAATGGAAAGATTGAGATTTTAAAACCTAGAAAGCCATTTACTGTTGTTCCAGGCATTAAAAAGAAAAAAATCGTTGTATTTGCAACAAGAGATATGCTTGTGAATAATAAAAGAGATGACGCTATCATCCCTGTTACAGTTCATGCATATGCACTTGACAAAGATGGTAAACCTAGCAAAAAGATTTCTGTTTATAGAAAAGCTAGATTTATCTTCCCTCGTGCAGATATCCTCAAAAAATAATATACTTCAGCACTTTGCTGAAGTATAACTTCTACTTATAAAATTCATAAATTAAAAATCCTATATTTTAGCTATAATTTACTGAAAAATTACCCTCTTTAGAAGGAGATATATGCCATTTTCACAAGAAAATAGAAAAGGTACCATTAGTGGTATCATATTTGTTGCACTTGTTGCAGCCTCTGCAACCTATATCGCAGGATTAGAACCTGTTAAAGCTCTAAGTATCTCTCCACTTGTTGTTGGTATTGTTATTGGTATCTTTTATGCAAATACACTGCACAACCATTTCCCCTCTTCATGGGAGACTGGTATCGTATTTAGTGCAAAGAAGATTCTTCGCTTTGCGATCGTTTTTTATGGTTTTAGATTGACATTCCAACAGATCATCGATGTGGGACCAGCTGGGATCACTGTCTCAGTTCTTATGCTATCGACAACATTTTTACTTGGAACTTATCTTGGTATAAAGGCATTTGGTCTTGATCGTGATACTGCTATGCTTACAGCTTCTGGGGCGAGTGTTTGTGGTGCAGCTGCTGTTTTGGCAACAGAACCAGTTCTTAAAGCTGAAGGACATAAAGCTGCCGTAGCGGTTTCTATGGTGGTTCTTTTTGGTACAATCTCTATGTTTTTATATCCTGTAATGTATGCAACGATCATAGAACCAGCGAGTGGATTTTTGCATATGACTCCTGAACAGTTTGGTATCTATACAGGCGGAACGATACATGAAGTAGCACAAGTTGTAGCAGTTCCTAACTCTATCCCAAGAGCACCAGAAGTTATGGCAAATGATGCAGTTATTGTAAAGATGACGCGTGTTATTTTGATCGCACCGATGCTTATTATTCTTGGTCTTTATCTCTCATACAGTGCTAAAAAAGAGGGTGGTGTTGCAAGTGGAGTAAAACTTGTTATCCCTTGGTTTGCAGTTTACTTTATCGCTGTTGCTGGTTTTAACTCTTTGCATATCATTCCAGAAAATATCGTACATCAAATCAATATCATCGATACATTTTTACTTACTATGGCGATGACTGCTCTTGGTATGCAGACTCGTTTTGCTAAGTTTAAAGGACTTGGTCTAGCTCCACTTTATACGGCTCTTGGAATGTTTGCATGGCTTGTTATTGGTGGTTTTGTGATCACAAAGGTAGTAACCTCCATCCTATAGAGTATAGAGGGGCTCAACCCTCTTTTACTCTCTTTTTATAAAAATCATACTATAATTGACACACTACAAAAAAAGGATGAAGTGTGTCCCCACTGCCAAACAAACTTGATAACTATTGGCTCTGGAAAGAGGTGCGTAATCGCTTAGGCGTATCGAACCCTCTTTATAAGTATTGGCGTGATACACCCCATATCAAACTAAATAACAAGTATCTCTTTGTTAAAAAGCACACACTTCCACAAAAATATGCCTATGTAGAGGAGATCCTCACTGATCTTTCAGGATATCTCCCAACAAAATATGCGGCTGATTCACTTCATGTTGATGAGCATATCTTTCGCTATGACAAGATGCGTCTTTATAGAGAGTTTGAATATAAGTATGTTGAAGATATAAAGTTTGTCAATATCAAAAAGTTTTTTATCCAAAATGGTATCATTGTACCAAATGGTGCTATTATCCACCTAGGTCGCCTTAAAGATCTTCAAATTACAGAGGATTGTACCTTCTATAATCTCAAAGATGATTATGGGATCGTTATCTATGGATAGTTTTTTTATAGAGTTTCGTGATCCACTCTTTAGTGTTATCATCCTCTTTTCTATCATCTTTGTGATCTCCTTTTTCTCCTACTGGTGGGGTCGATATAGGGCAAAAGATAACTACCGCTACCTTGATCGCTTTTTGGAGCAGTTTCATACGCTTCCAACAGAGGAGGATATCAAAACCCTTATACGACAAGGAGATCTCTCCTACAAATCATGGCTTCTACTTGCTGATGCTTATACAAAAAATGGAGACTACGAAAAGGCAATCGATATCTACAGTGAAGTGCTTCGTCTTGAAGAGGCTAAAAAGAGTCTAAGAGATATCATGTTTTTACTTGGCAAGACCTACTTTAAGGCAGGTTTTTTAGGACGAAGTCGTGATGTTTTTTTAGAGATACTCAAAAAAAATCCACGAACCCCACAAGCTCTTCACTATCTGCTACTTGTCTATGAGTATATGCGTGACTATAATGCCGCACTAGAGGTTTTAGAGCCTCTAGATATCCTGGGAGAGGATATAGCCAAAGAGAAGCTCTATCTAAGAGTACTTGCACTTTTACAATCAGATATCGATGAGGATTTAAGAAAGATAGAGATCACTGCCTTGTATAAAGAGCATAAGCAGTTAGAGAGGATGATCTTTGAGTATCTTTTCCGTATCGATCCAAAAACAGCGTGGAAGTATCTTGACCTTCAAAAAGCCCCTCTCATAGCCGATATACTCTGGCAACTAGATCAAAAGGATCTAAGTTTAGATATAATTTCAAAGAGTAACTTTTTAGAAGAACTCTATACGGCAAAAGGGTATATAGATAGAGCAAAAAGCTCAAAGATCTTTGAACTTGATCTGCTTATCAAGCTACCAAAAGAGGCAAATGCAACGATAGGATTTGAGTATCTTTGTCAAAACTGCAAGGTGGTTTTTCCATTTGGATTTCATCGATGTAGCAGTTGCCACAAGATCGATACTGCAACGCTTGAGTATAGTTTGATCCAAGACTACCAAAAGGGGATGTGTGAAACAGGTGACTCTTTTTTGTGATGGCAGTAGCTTAGGTAACCCAGGTCCTGGAGGCTATGGTGGCATACTTCGATATGGAAAACATGAAAAGGAGTATGGTGGCTATGATCGCTATACAACAAACAATAAGATGGAGCTTACTGCCGTTATAGAGGGGCTACGGTTACTTAAAGAGCCATGCGAAGTGGAGATCATTTCTGACTCTTCCTATGTTGTAAAAGGGATCAATGAGTGGCTTGATGGATGGCGTAAGAGAGACTTTAAAAAGGTCAAAAATCCTGAGCTATGGCAAGAGTATCTAAAGGTATCACAACCACACAAAATTCACGCCACATGGGTAAGAGGACACAATGGACATAAAGAGAATGAACGGTGCGATATGATCGCTAAAGAACAAGCAGAAAAAGCAAAGGCTTTGGAAAATGCATAAGAGTATAGAACAGTTACAAAAAGATTTAGGCTACACCTTTAAGGATAAAGATCTCATTATCGAAGCGCTGACACATAAGAGCTATAAACAGCCCTACGATAATGAGAGGTTGGAGTTTTTAGGTGATGCAGTGCTTGATTTGGTAGTAGGAGAATACCTCTACTTTAAGTTTAAAAATGCCAATGAAGGAACACTCTCAAAGATCAGAGCTTCACTTGTCAATGAAGTTGGATTTGACAAGTTGGCAAGACACTTAAAACTTGGAGAGTATATACTCCTCTCTCCAGCAGAGGAGAACAATGGGGGTAGAGAAAAGTCTTCGCTTCTTTCAAACTCCTTTGAAGCAGTTATGGGGGCGATCTATCTTGAGTCTGGACTACAAACAGTCAAAGATATCGCTATACGCCTTATAGAGGAGGTGCATAAAGAGATCTCGCTTGATTCGCTCTTTCGAGATTTTAAGACAACTTTTCAGGAGCTGACACAAGCACGATATGGTGTTACTCCTGAGTATAAAGTTATCGCATCTAGAGGACCTGATCATAAAAAGGAGTTTGAGGTTGCCGTTTTGGTTGATGGCAAAGAGTATGCACGAGCACAAGGCAAGAGTAAAAAAGCAGCCCAACAAGAGGCTGCTAAGATAGCACTAAAAAAGATCAAAGAGGGCAAATAGTTTGAATACATTTGGCATACGATTTCGTTTTACAACATTTGGAGAGTCTCATGGCAAGGCTTTGGGATGTGTCGTTGATGGGGTACCAGCAGGGATAGTTATCGATGAGGAGTTTTTACAAGCTGAACTTGATCGAAGAAAACCGGGAAAGAGCCAGTTTGAGACTGCAAGAAAAGAGGCAGACAAAGTAGAGATCCTCAGTGGTGTCTTTGAAGGCAAAAGCACAGGTACTCCTATAGCGATGGTTATCTACAACACAAACCAAAAAAGTAAAGACTACTCAAATATCAAAGATATCTTTCGACCAGGACATGCCGACTTTACCTACTTTAGTAAGTATGGCATCCGCGACTATAGAGGTGGTGGACGAAGTAGTGCCAGAGAGACTGCAGCTAGAGTAGCAGCTGGAGCAGTTGCGAAGATGCTTCTTCGTGAAGTTGGTATAGAGGTCGTTAGTGGTATCAGTGAGATAGATGGTATCAAAGCAGAGAAGTTCGACTATGAGTATGCCAAAAAAAGTATCATCTTTGCACTTGATAAAGATGCTGAAGAGGCACAACAAAAGGCAGTACTTGCTGCTAAAAGTGCTCATGACTCCGTTGGTGGTGTTGTACGCGTTGTGATCAAAAATGCCCCTATTGGTTTAGGAGAGCCCCTCTATTATAAACTTGATGCACTCTTAGCTGATGCGATGATGGGGATCAATGCCGTCAAAGCAGTTGAGATAGGAGATGGTTACCTTAGCGTACGCAAAAAGGGGAGCCAAAACAATGATCAAATCCGCTCAAAAGGCTTTGAATCCAACCACGCCGGTGGAATCTTAGGTGGGATTAGCAATGGTGAAGATATCGTGCTCAATGTTTACTTTAAACCAACTCCCTCTATTTTCCAAAAACAGCATACCATAACAACAGAGGGTAAAGAGGTGGATTTTGAGCTAAAGGGCAGACATGATCCTTGTGTTGCCATAAGAGGGAGCATAGTCGCTGAGTCAATGGCAGCACTTGTTATAGCTGATATGCTCCTTTTAAATATGGGACGAACGATTGAAGGAGTCAAGCGTTATTATAAGTAATCAGGCAAAATAAATTTCATAATCCAACAAAAAGAAAAAAGGTACGCCTTCTTGGCAGATTTTTCGAGGAAACATCCTTACGGAGCGCTTCGCTTGTTTTGAAAGCCTAGCCATAGCTAAGGTGAAAAAATCTAACGAAGTCAGATGTGCCTTTTTCTTTTTGAACTACGACTGCGTCAATTTTTGCACAAATCTAAACCAAACTCATCTCATTGGATATGAAATTTATTTTGCCTGATTACTTAATTATGGAGAAAATTAAAAATTTCCTCCATTTCTAAACTCTGCTATCTCAGTCTCTACCATTTCATCGATCATAATCTTAAAGAGTTCTTCAATCATATTTGGATTGACTCCAAGCTCGATAGCCTTTTTCCTTGCATTTTGCATCACCTGATCGATACGCTCAGGTGATTTAACATCTTCGATAGTTGTTTTAAATTTTGCAGCCTGTTTTATGTAGGCATTACGCTTTGCGATTAGTTCTACTATCTGCTCATCTATTTTATCTACCTCTTCTCTTAGTTCTTCTAAAGAATCACACTTTTTCATTTTTTCTCCCTTATTAACAATTATACTATATAATTGTAGCACGATTCTCCTTGTATGGTCTTTGTTGCAACAAAGGCCCTGCTTTTATTGAGAAAGTATAGTTAACTTCTGTTTGATCACCGCTCTTTTTGTTGGGTTTTTCTCTTTTTTCAAAAGCTCTTTTAACAGATACAAAACCCCCTCTTTATAACCATAAAATGAGACATTTTGTAGTGTTGTCTTAAGACTTCTCTTTGTTGCCTTTTTATCAAGAAGAGAGAGTGTAATCATTTGAGATATTGGATCTTCTATCTGCAAGATCACTTCATTGGCTCTTTTTGTATTGCCATTTTGAAGTGCTTTTGCAAAATCTTGATATTTTGTAGGAAGATACTCTGTATCTACTGCATCTATATCTTTTTGGATAAAAAGATAATAGTTTTTTAGCTTAATGCTAGTAATAAGTGGCTCTATCTTTTTAAACTCTTTACAGTTATCCTCTCTGCCTAAGGCTTTATTCAGGGCACATTTACCCAAATAGATCGATGCAAGTTGAGAAAGATCGGCACTGCTTTTTGCATATTTGATCGCCTCTTTAAGATCATGTTTTGCAAGAGTTTTATTGCCTTTTAGAAGATTTTGCTTATAACTTTCAAAACTCTGTGCACTTGAGTATTGCCACATATTTGGTTGACTTTTAAAGCTACAACCACTCAATAGAAAAAGAAGTATAAAAGAGACAAAGCGTATCATGGAAGCTCAACCTCCTTTTTCTCTTTATCGATTAAAACGGTATCGAGCTTTTGCATCAGCTGATTTGTCTTCTCTATCGTTATCTGGATGCTCTTTTGGAGAGTTTTTATATCTCTATCTGACTTACCAAATGTTTTGATAAGTGGTTGAAGATCTTGAAGTTTATGATGCACATCTATCAAGATCTCATGAAGTGTTTTAATCGAATCAGATGTTGGTTTGATAAGATCACTATTGAGTCTCTTTGTTGCATTTTGTACATTTTTGAGGATCTTGTTTGTTGTATTTATAGAGTCTATGATACTTTTTGTAGCATTTTTATCACCTGTTATACTTGTTAGCAAAGAGTCACTATGTGCAAGTTTTGCACTAAAGAGTTCAAGATTTCTCATCGATTTGTTCAGTGAAGAGTTAGAGTCCACCATAGTATCTGTAATCGTTTGGATATTTGTAATGATATCTAACAACTTATCCACTACTGGTTCAAATTTAGTGATCAGATCATTGATATCATCTGTGATAATGATAGGAAGCTTCTTGTTAGGAGCAAGTGGCTTGATACCACTTGTAGCAAGTACTTCAATATGAGGAGAGCCAAGAAGTGGCTTTTTTAGTAATAAGTAGGTATAACGATTGATCCACTTACGATTTTTGGCATCAACACTAAAGGTCGTTTTTACATGACCATCATCCAAAAGCTCCATACTCTCAACAGAACCGATACTAAATCCAGAAAATTTAACAGGCATACCTATAGAGAGCGATGACGCAGAATCAGTTACAAAAAAGTACCTATAGTGCTTCTCAAAAACCCCTTTAGCATCAAGCAAAAAGTAGGTAAAAATGATAAGACTTGCAAAAAAGATAATGACAAAAAGTCCAACTGCAGTTTTCATTTTACTATAGGGCATCCACACTCCTCATAGTGGTAAAGATTCGCTTGTGTATCAAGGATAATGATCGTTTTACTGCTATCTATCTCTATCTTTTGAATACTTTTAATAATTTTACATATATTGGCAAGATTTTCCAACAGTTGCAAAGGGGTTTTTATAACTATTATCTCTCTATCACACATCATTGCACGAAGGATCATAACATAAAAGAGCTCCTCTTTTGTACAGTGATTGCTTCTTAAATCTGCAACATGAGCTATATCTAACTCTTGGAGTAGCATTTTTGCCTCTGCTTCTGCTATCTCTCGTGGCTTTTTATGATGTACCTCTTTAATCAAAGCGATATTTTCTTTCATATCAAGATTAGAAAGTAGTGGGGTCGTTGCACTAATAAGGATATGTTCATCGCTGCTTTTTATATAGGACTTGATCTCTTCATAATGATTGAAGAGTTTTACAGAGACTGCAGGAGTAATGATGACACCTCGATAATAAAGATAGCGATAAAGAGCTTAACCATTCCATTGAGTACAGAGATCGGAATAGCAGTATAGCTATTAAAAGCATGAAGCCCACTGTAGATAGGTATGACCATCGTAACAAAGCCAAATGCAACCCCCTTAGAGACAAGAATGATCAAATCTTTTGGCTCTATAGCATTAAGTAGAAGCATCTTATAGGTATGTAGATCCATCCCCATCATAAATAGAGCAACGATATAGCCACTTGTAAGCATCACAATCGCAAAGAGAATAGAGAGTGAAGTAACACTTACAACCCCACTTATGATACGAGGCACAAAGAGATAGTCTATAAGATTGATACGATACTCTTTTAGGGTATTTAGTTCATGATTAACCTTCATTGTAGCTATCTCAGTATTGACTGCTGTAGAGGAGCGAAGTGAGATAAGCAAAGCCGTAAAAAAAGGAGCAAACTCATCAACACTAAAGCTTACTAAGATAGAGCCTATACTATCTTGCAAACCATACTGCATCGATAGCGAGATCACAACCCCAATGATAATACTCCCAAAGATCACAGACATAAATAAAAAAAGAGGAAGAATCCCAACGGCAGTAAAGTAGATCTGCTTTACAAGCACCATAATCATCGCTGGATTGTAACTAGAGGGAAGAAGTATATGAAAAAAACAAACCAAAATAAAGCGTAAAACATCAAATAGTGAAGAGAAAGCTTCAATACTCTTCTCGCCAATCCTCTCTATCATCTTTTCGTTCCTATTTTGGTTTGATATACTGCTTGATCTTTTTAGGAAGATGAGCAAAAGGGAGATTGGTAACTCCAGCTCTTTTGCCATCTATAAGTTTGACAACATCAACGCTCATGTTAGATGGATAAAATCGCTCGAGCATAAACTCCTCATTCTCCATCTCAAATAGAACTTTTTTCTCTCTTAGATCGATACTTTTTTTCTTTTTAGCCATGAGGTATTGTATCGAAAAACCAGTAAAATGCCATCATAAGTCCTGGTGTTTTTTTATAACTCTCATCAAACATAAACTCTTTTGCTTGAGCAACAGGCAAGAAGAAGAGCTCGATCTCTTCATCATCGATCCCTCCACCATCTCCAACTTTCATACTCTCATCGATCTTTGCATAAAACATCGTCTGCCTTGCTCCACTAAAACCGACACTTGTATAGTAGGAGCTTATACGCTCTATCTTCTCTATAGGCACATCATATCCACACTCTTCAAGGATCTCCTCTTTGGCTATCTCTATCAAAGAGATCTCCTTATCTACGATTCCAGCACACAACTCGATCGTATAACCATCCTCCTCTTCATTATTTAGCAGTGTGGCGATGCGAAGCTGTCGAACAAGTAAAAATGCATCCTTTTGTTCATGATAGAGTAAGATAGCAACACTGTTATGACTTTTTATCGCCTCCCAGCTCTTTTTTATACCATTTTGTGTGTAGTTGATGCGTACAGGAGTGATAAACTTTGGATCTTTTAAAGGGATGATCTCATCGATCTTTACTTGTTGCATCTTTTGGTTTCTCCTTTTTTTCAGCAAAGCGATCTATACAGTAGCAAATACGCTCAAATTTTGGTTCTTTTTGATATTTTGTTTCATTTTTTAGATGGAGCAGTAAGCTTTGATCATAGTTTGCCTTTAGTTGTTTAAAGGCACGAAGATTTTTGCCTCGAAGTTGTTTGACAGTTACCTGTACAACACGAAGAGGATTGATAGGGCGACCATTTTTATAAAGACCAAAGTGCAGATGAGGTCCTGTAGAGAGTCCTGTTGAACCTACATAACCGATAATCTGCCCCTTTTTAACATATTTGCCTCTATAGATCCCACGACGAAACTTTCGCTGATGGGCATAGAGTGTCATATACCCATCTTTATGGCGAATCTTGATAAGATTCCCATATCCACGAGTATAACCGGCAAAGATGATGCGACCACTTCCAGCAGCATGGATAGGTGTACCAGATCTTGCTCCAAAATCCACTCCAAGGTGTGCACGATATTTATGTAAAATAGGATGCCACCTCTTACGAGTAAAGCGTGAGGTTATACGTGCACCTGGGATAGGACGGGCAAGTAAGAAGCCCTCAATCTGTTTGCCCCTTTCATCATAATAGCGATCATCACTATTAAGATAGATAAAGTGCCCCTTTTTATTCATCTCTATCACAGAAGCCTTAAGAGTTGGCATAGAAAATGGGTGAGAGAGTCGATACTTCTGCTCATAAAGCATTGCCAAACGATCCCCTTTTCGTATCCCATTTTTAAAATCAAGTGAGTGTTTATATCCCTGCATGAAGATAGTTGCAAGTTTTTTAGAACCAGTCTCTTTGAGGATGTCATAGTAGGGAGAGTGTGTGATAGTGAGCATAAAGGCTTTTGTTTTTGTATCACTGATGACAGGGATCGTCTCAAAATTGTACTTCCCATCTTTTAAAAAGATATGGATCTGCAGTTCGTCATTGATAGGAATGAGAAGCTGCTCTATCTTTTTATCTTTGTCACTATAGAGGATCTGATAGTTTATGCCACTTCGTATATCTTCAGTTAGCTTTTGATCCTCTTTATCGAGATTATAATAAAGACTCCTTTGAGGAAGTCCTAAGCGTTTTAAAAACATCAAGTAGGTTTCACTCTGTTGCCACCGAAAATTTTCAACATGTGCTGCAAAAAGTATAGAGAAAGTAAGAATTAAAAAAAGTAAAAATTTCATCTATTATTATCCACAAATTAAATTATTCGATAGATTAGCGAAAAATAGCTTAGTGTGTAACTTATTTGCTATAATAGCGACAAAAATTGGAAAAAAGTGAGCATATGAGGTATATACTATTTTTATTTTTGATGCCATTAGCCCTTTTTGGTGGTTATATTGAGAGTAAGATCGTCAGTGTAAAAGAGGATAAAGCAACCATCTCCATCCCTAAAGCTGACATTGGGATGAGTGGATTTGTTGTTCATGTTTTAGATGATGATCATAGTATGATCGTAGCACAAGCAAGTGTTATTGGGTTTGATCAAAAGCAGCAAAAGGCAACACTACAACTTAGCCCCTATACCCTCTTTAGAAACAACAACCTCCCTACTTTAGAGCTAAAACCGCAAGTTGGAGACAAGGTAATCCTTGCATATGGATATGAAAGAGGTTTGCTTATAGCACCAAGTGAAGATATCTACTATACACTTACACGCTCTATAAGAGGAGAGACTTTTGTTCATCCAGATGTTTTTGCAACACTACTCTCCTACAAAGGGCATCCAACACCTCTAAAAGAGGATTTTAGTGATTTTTGTAACAATGTTACAGTTGGACTTTTGTTTTTCTATCTGAAACAAAAACTCTATACGGTGGATTGTCAATCCTTTAAGATCTTAAATGTTCAGGATGCACCACTGAAGCAAACAACTAAACAGCTTCCATTTTACAGTAGAGTTAAAAAGATCGAAGCCAACTGGTTTGGAGCAGGAAGTAGTGAGTTAGAGGATTATGCACCCTACTACTATGAGCTACTCTATAGATACAACCCAAAGAACAAAACACTACTAAAAAGTTTTCAATCTGGAGAGAAAAATGATCAATAAAAAGCATATAGAAGAGTTAGAAAAGATCGTAGGCAAAGAGAATATCTACAACGATAAAGCACACATGATCGCCTACTCATACGATGCTACGCGTAACCACTTTGAACCCGATGCGGTAGTTTTTCCAAGAGATGAAGAGGATATCAGTAAGGTTTTAAGATACTGCAACGAGCATGGCATAGTGATTGTTCCAAGAGGTGCTGGAAGCGGCTTTACCGGTGGGGCACTGCCAAGCAAAGGGGGGATCGTTTTAGCCTTTGAGAAGCACATGAACAAGATCCTTGAGATCGATATGAAGAACATGGTCGCCGTCGTCCAGCCAGGAGTGGTAAATAAAGATCTCCAAAGAGCCGTAGAAGAAGTGGGGCTTTTTTATCCGCCAGATCCTGCAAGTCAGGAGTACTCTACTATTGGAGGCAATGTCAGTGAAAATGCGGGTGGCATGAGAGCAGCCAAGTATGGGATCACTAAAGATTATGTGATGGCTATTCGTGCTGTATTACCAAATGGGGAAGTGATACGAGCAGGAAAACGCACCATCAAAGATGTTGCAGGATACAACATCCCAGGTATCTTAGTTGGAAGTGAAGGCACTTTAGCAGTCCTAAGTGAGATCACCCTCAAACTTATCCCAAAACCAAAGATGACCAAAACGGCAATGGGGATCTTCAAAACAGTTCGCGAAGCGATGGAAGCGGTCTATAAAACAATGGCAAGTGGAGTGACTCCAGTTGCGATGGAGTTTTTGGACAACCTTACCATCCGTGCAGTTGAAGAAACTTACCACAAAGGGCTGCCAACTGATGCTGGAGCTTTACTTGTAACGGATGTGGATGGAAACCTAGAGCAGGATCTTGACTTCCAGTTAGCTCAAATCGAAAAGGTCTTTAGAGAGAACGGCTGCTATGAGTTTAAAATCGCCAAAGATGAAAAAGAGGCGGCTGATTTGTGGTTTGCCAGACGAAACGCCTCTCAAGCGATCACCATGTATGGTAGCAAGAAGATCAATGAGGATGTTACAGTTCCTCGCTCTGCACTTCCAGAACTTCTTGAGAAGTTCTATGCCATAGCGGACAAATATAACATCAAGATCCCATGTTTTGGACATACCGGAGATGGTAATGTTCATACAAATGTAATGGTAGATGGAAGTGATCCAAAACAGGTGGAGATAGGATACAAAGCAATCGAAGAGGTTTTCCAAGCAACCATCGATCTAGGTGGAACACTCAGCGGTGAGCACGGTATTGGTCTTGCCAAAGCACCCTATATGAAGATGGCATTTACCGATGCGGAGATGGCACTCTTTCAAGCGATCAAAAAAGCCTTCGATCCAAATAACATCCTCAACCCATCCAAGATGGGATTAGACTAGCCCCTAAAAAAAGGGGGTGCTTCTCCAGCTATACTATCACTTCGCTTATAGTATAAATCTAAAAAGAACATCATTCCTTTTAGATAAGAGATTTAGTAACGCTAATTTAAGATCTGATTGTGATTAGTTTTGAGGTAAATAAATTGGATGGTGGAGCCTCTGGGATTCGAACCCAGGGAGGTGTTACCCTCGCCGGTTTTCAAAACCGGTGCTTTCGACCAACTCAGCCAAAGCTCCATATATAAAGAAGGTGGAGGTGCCACCCAGATTCGAACTGGGGATAGCAGCTTTGCAGGCTGCGGCCTTACCACTTGGCGATGGCACCAAAACCGAGTGACGGTGGTGCCCGAGGCCGGACTTGAACCGGCACGCCCAAAACGGGCGAGGGATTTTAAGTCCCTTGCGTCTACCAATTTCGCCACCCGGGCAAGAGACGAACTTTTTTTAAATCGTCAGTTTCACTACTTAAAATAAATATTTTATTTTATGGAGCGGGAGACGGGGGTCGAACCCGCGGCCCCAACCTTGGCAAGGTTGTGCTCTACCACTGAGCTACTCCCGCATAAAGAAGGTACTTATTTTAAGTGAGTGGAATTATAGCACTTTTTTTTTAAATTGTAAAGAGTTTTTTTTAAAAAATTAAAAAAACGCCACTTTTTATGACTCCACCAGCAAAATATACAGACAATTTGTTGCTGGAGTAATAATCTCTCCCCTAAGCAGAAGCTTAGGAGTGTTACAAATTAGAGAGTCAAGTTCATGATCTCTTTTGTCTTTTCGATCGTTTTATGATCAACTGTTCTATTACTATCAATCTCTTTGATAATTTTTGCCATTACTACAAGCAGTGCTCCTGTAATCTCTGGTAGTTTCTCCTCAAGCTCTGCTGCGTATGGATATTTTAAAGGTGGGAAAGTTGTAAGCATATTTAAAACATCATCAAGAGCAATAGCCTCTTCTAATTTTTTAAACTCAATGATAGTCTCTTGTAAACCTTTTGTAATAGGAAGGTCAGCTTCCCATATAACATCACGACCATTCATATTTGCATTTCTTTCACCTGCTATAAGTAGATCTACAAGCTTTTGCTCTACAAAATCTGTGATCTCTTTTGCATGTCCTTTATGAATATCAACACTTGCTGCTTTTCTAAAAAGTGCCTCTAGTTTTGTAAATCCTACTACTGCCATTGTTCTATCCTTTTATCATTTTTTTTCTTATGAATTTTTCATAAGTTTTTTTAGGAGTGGTATGATAGAGTTTTTTTCCTCTTTATAAAGCTACTTATGTGGCACTAAACTGTTTTTTCTTTCGTGATATAATCCAAAAAAGATATTAGACTATAAAGGATTTTTATGAGAAGTGATACAATCAAAAAAGGTTTTGAGAGAACACCACACCGTTCACTGCTTCGTGCAACTGGGTTAAAAGATGAGGATTTTGACAAGCCCTTTATCGGGGTGGCTAACTCCTACATCGATATTATTCCGGGGCACTTTTTCCTTCAGGAGTATGGTCGCATCGTCAAAGAGGCGATCCGTGAAGCTGGAGGAGTGCCGTTTGAGTTTAACACGATAGGGGTTGATGATGGGATCGCTATGGGGCATGATGGGATGCTTTATAGTCTGCCAAGTCGTGAACTGATCGCTGATAGTATCGAGACTGTGATGAATGCACACAAACTCGATGCACTTATCTGTATCCCTAACTGTGACAAGATCGTTCCTGGGATGATCATGGGAGCACTTCGAGTTAATGTCCCAAGTATCTTTGTCTCTGGTGGTCCTATGCCTTCAGGACATAAAAAGGATGGCACACCGATCGATCTTGCTACAGCATTTGAAGCAGTTGGGGAGTTTAATGAAGGAAAAATGAGCCAAGAGGAGCTCTATGAGATCGAGTGTGAAGCATGTCCTAGTGGTGGAAGCTGCTCTGGGATGTTTACAGCTAACTCGATGAACACACTCTGCGAAGCGATGGGAATCGCACTGCCTGGAAACGGAACAGTCCTAGCGATGACACCAGAGAGAATCGAGATGGTCAAAAAGGCAGCAAAACGCATCGTTGAGATGGCAAAAAATAACGACGATGGCAAGTACAACATCCGAAATATCCTCAACGAAAAAGCGGTACACAACGCCTTTATCGTCGATATGGCAATGGGTGGAAGCTCTAACACTGTACTGCATATGTTAGCCATCGCAAAAGAGGCTGAAGTGGAGTTCCCTATAGAGAAGATCAATGACATCGCTAACAATGTAGCCCATATCGCTAAGATCTCTCCATCTTTAGAGACAGTCCATATGGAGGATATCAACAAAGCCGGTGGTGTGAGTGCCGTTATGCATGAGATCAGCAAACGAGGCGGATTACTTCATCTGGATAATCCAACAGTTACCGGCGAGACGATAGGAGAACGCATCAAAGATGCAAAGATCCTCGATGAACAGATCATCCACCCACTTGAAAATCCATACTCAAAAGTGGGAGGTCTCTCCATCCTCTTTGGTAACTTAGCTAAAGAGGGGGCAGTTGTCAAAACTGCAGGGATCGCACCATCTATGAGACAGTTTAAGGGTAAAGCGATCTGCTTTAACTCCCAACAAGAAGCCATAGAGGGCATCATGGGACGCAAGGTTCAAGCCGGACATGTTGTAGTGATCCGCTATGAGGGTCCAAAAGGTGGACCTGGTATGCAGGAGATGTTAGCTCCTACGAGTCTTATTATGGGTATGGGGCTTGGTGAGAGTGTCGCACTGATCACTGATGGACGCTTTAGCGGTGCTACAAGAGGAGCAAGTATCGGTCATGTGAGTCCTGAAGCGGCTGAGGGTGGACTTATAGCGCTTATAGAGGATGGCGATGAGATCGAACTTGATGTCGATGCACATATCTTGCAGCTTAATGTAAGTGAGGAGGAGATAGAACAAAGACGCAAAAACTGGAAACCATACAAACAACCAGTAAGCTCAAAGTGGCTTAAACGCTACCAGCTTCTAGTCTCCAACGCCAGTAACGGAGCGGTTTTAAAGACTGAGTGTTAGATGCGTATCTATCAACAAAGCATCAAACTCCCTGCTAAAAGGCGGGGGTTTCATATCATCACTGATGAGATCGAGAGGGTAGTTGCAAGGTCTCATATCCAAACAGGTCTTGCCAATATCTTCCTAAAACACACCTCCGCAAGTCTAAGTATCAACGAAAATGCCGATAGGAGTGTACGAGAGGATTTTGAGAGCTTTTTTAGCGATATAGCCGATAGTAAGCCTTACTACATACACACCTATGAGGGAGAGGATGATATGCCAGGACATATCAAAAATGCTCTGCTTGGTACTTCACTTACCATCCCTATCACAAACGGTAAGCTCAACCTTGGAACATGGCAAGGGATCTACTTAGGAGAGCACAGAGAGTATGGTGGCAGCAGAGAGATAGTGATCACAATTCAAGGAGAGTGAGATGGTTTTGTATATCCACGGTTTTGCAAGTAGCGGAGAGGGAGAGAAGGCTCGTATCTTTCGAGAACACTACAGAAAAAGTGGTGAGAAGTTTTTAGCACCATCGCTTAGTTTTATCCCTGAACTTGCAGTAGGAACACTTGAGGAGATTATAAAAAACTGTGAAGATGTTAAACTCATCGGCTCTTCTCTTGGAGGATACTATGCCCTCTTTTTAGCACGTAAGTATGATCTAAAAGCCATCCTTATCAACCCCTCTTTACATCCACAAGCAACTCTTAAAAAGGTACTAGGAGAGCAAAACTGCTACTATGATGGAGAGAGCCGCTTTTGCTGGGATGAGAGACATATCAAGATGCTAGATGAGTTTGTCGTAACCAAACCACCACTTGCAAATCTCTTTGTGATGCTACAAAAAGGGGATGAGACGCTTGATTGGAGTGTGGCGGCAAAGGAGCTAGATGGGGCAAAGATGCTTATAGAGGAGGGAGGCAACCACTCCTTTAGTGGAATCGCACGTCATTTTGATGCTATTGATAGATTTTTGGATATAAAGTAGACACAGAGATCTTGCAAAATTATTCAAAGATATGTTATCATTTTGTCAAGAGAACTCCTCAAGCCTCTGCCGCTTGGTATGCTCAAAGAGAGGAGTCATGATGAAAGCTTTTCAAAAACCTCCTTTAACACTGCAAAAACAACTACAACAACTTCAAGAGAGATATCAAGTAAAGATTAAAGATACTCAAAAAGCTCTTTTGTATTTACAGCACTGTAACTATTATAGATTAAGAGGGTATTGGCTTTATTTTGAACAAAAAGGGCTAGATGCTGATTTTGATGCTATCATAAATCTTTATGAGTTTGATAAAAGTTTAAGAGATCTTCTTTTATCAAATATAGAGAGAGTAGAAACATCTATAAAGTCATCTTTTGCCTATCACTTAACAATAACATATAATAATGCACATATACACTGTGACCCATCTCTCTTTAATAACAAAAGATACTATAGCGAAAGCATTAAAAAACTTACTGAAGCATTTAAAAACTCAAATGAAACCTATGCACTTCATTTTAAAGATAACTATTATGAATCTATTCCGCCCCTTTGGGTAAATGTCGAACTTATGACTTTTGGAGAGATATCCAAATGGATACGAAATCTCAATATAAAAGATACAAAAGAGATTGCAAAAAGCTATAATCTTAAATCTGCCAAAGTGTTTACCTCCATTTTATACCATTTAACAGAGGTAAGAAATAGAGCAGCTCATCATGCAAGAGTATGGAATATCTCTTTTAAAAATAGATTTGAAATACCAAAAAAGTATAAAACCATACTATCGCAAGAGAAATTTTTACTATCACATACATTGATAGTTTTAAAAGATTTGTTAGATATTATCTATCCTCAGCATACACTTATAAACAACTTTTTCGCACTTGTGCAAAAATACAAAATTCCACTTCAAGAGATGGGAGTAGATCGTACAATAGAAAATAGACTTTATATCGCAACAAGTCTAATATAATCGGAGAAAACATTGAAACTATCGCACTTAAAACAGATTACAGAGTATCTAAAACAGTTTAAAAAGATCGTAGCCGCATATAGAGTTGATGATAATCTTATCAAACTTGTTTTTGATAAAGATGAGGAGATCTACTTTGATATGCGTAAATCCAACTCAAAGATCTTCAAAACAAAAGAGCCACTTGCTAGAAGCAAGATCTACAATGCACCCTTTGATGTTATGCTAGTCAAACGCTTCAATCGCTCAAATATCGAGAAGGTAGATCTGGTAAATGGGGATAAAATCTTACGCTTTACTACCGCACTTGCATCGGCATATAAAAAGGAGCGTACCCTTTTACAGTTTGAATTTACCGGCAAACATACCAATGTGATCATCCTTGATGAAAACGAGACTGTTTTAGAGGCACTTCGTCATGTCGATATCTTCTCTTCGTTTCGAGAGGTTAAGGTGGGACAGAAGCTGCTACCGCTTCCAAAACCAAACTTTACGCCAAAAGAGTTTCCTATAGCGGATGTTGAGGAGTTTTTATACAAAAGCTATGAAGAGCAGCATCAAAAAGAGCTAGAAAATCTAAAAAAACAAAAGATCGCTCTTTTACAAAAAAGGCTAGACAAACTCACAAAACGCTATAACAAACTTGAAAATGAAAAAGATCTCTTAGACCAGTCAAAAAGAGCAGAACACTATGGAAATCTAGTGCTTTCAAACCTACATACCATCAAACCCTACACAAAAACACTCACGCTCAAAGATTATAACGGTGAGGATGTTGTTATAGAGTTAGAAAAGCTCTATGCCCAGCCAAAAGAGATCGCCCAAGAGTTTTTTAGACGCTCAAAAAAACTCAAACAAAGAGCAAAAAATCTCCATATAGAAAGAGAGTCTCTAAGCTCTAAGATACAACATCTACAAAACTTTATAGAGGCCGTTAGAAATGCCCAAAATATTGCAAAGATACATCTGCTCTTTCCAAAACAGCAAAAGAGCAAACAAAAAAGAGAGCATGACTCTATCGAGACCTTCTTTATCGAAGGCTACAAGGTACAACTAGGCAAAAATGAAAAGGGAAACATAGAGCTTCTTAAAAGTGCCAAAGCACGTGATATCTGGCTGCATCTAAAGGATCGTCCAAGTACGCATGTTATTATCAAAACAGACAAGCAAAATATCCCTCAAAATGTCCTCCAAACTGCAGCAAGACTCTGTGTGGAGTTTACAACTTCTCAAAAGGATCGTTTTTTGGTCGATTATACTCCAAGACGAGAGGTAAAGATCCAAGAGGGGGCAAATGTGCTTTATAACAAATATAAAACGATAGAGATAGATACAAGAGAGTAGATCATGGCAATAGGACCAGTAGGAAGTGCGATCTATGTCAATCAACAAACCCCCTATGTAGCTTCGATCAAAACTGATCTCAATGGTCGCTTAGAGATCCAAAACTTTATAGCACAACAAATAGCCAATGAACAGGAAAAAGAGATCCAAGAGGTACGAGAGCCAGAAGAGAGCCATGCAATCAATCCAGACCGTGAACATCAGCGTCAAGAGGCTGATGAGGAGCTAGAGGCTCAAAAAGAGGCAGCCGAAAAAAAGGAGAAAAAAAAGGAGGAAAAAAGCTCCTTTACTCTTCACAAACTAGATATAAAAGTTTAACCCTTAGCTAAAATCTAACTGTTTTTAAGCAGAGGAGACTTCAGTCTCCTTCATCTAAAGCGACTAAAGTCGCTCCTCCTACAATCTCACCACTCACCACTCAGCACTCATCACTCAAAACTATACATTATAATAAACTGCTTCTGGATGATGCACAACAATCGCCGAAGTAGATTGTTCCGGATGTATCTGGTATGTTTCGCTAAGCTCTATACCAAACTCTTCAGGCTTTAAAAGATCAAAAAGCGGACGATTAAGTTCTAGATCTGGACATGCCGCATACCCAAAGGAGTAGCGTGCACCCTGATAGCGATTCATCCGCACATCGGCTAAAGTAGCTCCCTCATCCTCTTTTAAGATTCCTAAATCCATTCGTATCTGCTTATGCACCATCTCCGCCAATGCTTCGGCAAGTTCAACTCCAAGGCCGTGGATCTGGTAGTAGGTGTTATACTCTCCCTTCTCATAAAACTCTCGCTCATACTCACTGATCCTACTTCCAGCACTCACACAGGTAAAGGCAACCACATCATGCCTGTCACTTCTAAAGTAGTCACTCAAAGCCCTATGAGGCTTTTTACGCTGTCTTGGGAAGCTAAACTCCTTGATAGCTCGACCTATAACCTCCTCTAACGGCTCACGGTTGGCATCGGCGTCACTCGCCCACCCTTCGCTCTCGTCAAAAACAAGCAGTGTATTATCATCACTTCGACAAGGCCAATATCCATACACGATCGTTGGTTCAAAGAGTCCCTCTTTGATAAAGAGCTCTTTAAGCTCATAAAACTTCGGCCATAAAACCTCATCGACAAATTTTTTATACTCCTCCTTATCCATCCCTTTAGAGCCATACCCCCAACGCTGCTTAAAGAGCATCTTGTGGTTGATCCAGTTAAAGGCAAGTTCTGCTTGTTGTGGAGTGAGTTCTAGTTTTTTTCTTCCCCAAAATGGAGGTGTTGGGATCTTGTTTGCTCTACTTGGCATCTTGATCTCTGCTAAAGGTGGGATAACAACCTCCTCTTTCTCTTCTTTATCTTCTCCGCCTGTCCCATCATTTGGACGGATCTTGATATCGAAGTTCCCCTGCTCTATTCGGCTCATCGCCGTTACTCCATCAAAGGCATCTCGGCAGTAGAAGATCGGTCCTTTGTAGATAGGACGACAGAAGTCATCTACAAATCCACGCGTTAGTGCCGCTCCACCCAAAAGGATAGGCACATCGATCCCCTCTTTTGCTAAAGCTTCTAGGTTCTCTTTCATCACCTGAGTTGATTTGACAAGCAGTCCACTCATCCCTATGGCACTACCACCCTTTTCTTTAAAGGTTTTGATAAAATCCTCAAGCTCCACTTTTATACCAAGATTAACCACTTTGTAGCCGTTGTTAGAGAGGATGATATCAACGAGATTTTTACCCACATCATGTACATCCCCTTTCACTGTTCCAAGTATCAAGGTGGTATCTGCCTCTTTCTCTACCTTTGGCAAGTAAGGGTTGAGATAATCGACTGTTGCTTTCATCGTCTCGGCTGATTGCAGGACAAACGGTAGCTGCATCTGTCCACTTCCAAAGAGCTCACCGACAACTTTCATCGCTTCAATTAGGATCTCATTGACGATTCTCTCAGGAGCGATTTTGTGTCGCACCTCCTCCACAAGCGGGATCATTCGCTCTTTGTCGCCATCCATCAAAAGCTTTTTGATCTTCTCCTCATCGCTGAGCTTTTTGTACTCCTCATCCTCAGCCTCACTATCGACCGCCTCTTTTTTGCTAAAGTGCTCGATAAACTCAAAGAGGGCATTTTCACTTCTATTAAAGATCAGGTTATCACACGCCTCTATATCCTCTTTGCTCATCTTATTAAGTGGGATGATATGTTTGACATTGATGATAACTGAGCTCAGTCCCGCTTCTAGGCAGTGGTGTAAAAAGACGGAGTTGAGGTAAGGTCTTGCATCCTTATCAAGTCCAAAGGAGATATTACTAAGTCCTAGGGTTGTGCCAACTTCTGGGTGGCGTTTGGTAAACTCACGGATAGCCTCGATGGTGTTGATCCCAGCATCTCTATACTCCTCATCTCCACTTCCAAGGGTAAAGGTAAGCAGGTCAAAGACAAGATCCTCTGGAGATATCCCATGCTTTTTGGTTGCAAGTTCATAGATGCGTTCAGCCACCTCTAGCTTTCGCTCCAAGCTCTTAGCCATCCCTACCTCATCGATCACAAGGCAAACAAGTGAGGCACCAAACTTTTTAGCTAAGCTACAGATAGCATCAAACTTCTCTATGCCATCCTCTAAGTTTACGGAGTTGATGATAGGTTTACCACCTATTTGTTTCAGGGCAATCTCTAACGCTTTTGTCTGAGTGGAGTCTGGCATAAGTGGAAGTAGGATCTTTTGGGCGTAGCGACTCATCACCTCCTTCATATCCTTACTCTCATCCCGCCCTGCAAATCCAACGGAGACATCTAGCACATGTGCTCCTGCTCTTACTTGTTGCTGAGCAACACTTAAAGTCCCCTCATAATCCTCTGCTAGTAGTAGCTCTCTAAAGGCTTTAGAGCCTGTTGCGTTGCTTCGCTCCCCTATAAGTAGAGGGGCTGGGTCTTGTTTGAGTGGGACAGTGTTAAAAAGAGATGCAAGTGCTTTTGGCTGTGACCCTTTTGGTGCTTTTGGGGTGATGCCACTTACTCGATCAACAAGAGCTCGAATATGCTGCGGCGTTGTTCCACAACATCCACCAAGAAAGCTTACGCCATCATACTCCAAAAACTTCTCTTGTCTATCGGCAAACTCCTCAGGCCCCATTGGGTAGTAGGTATAGCCGCCTCTGTTTTGTGGCAAACCGGCATTGGCATGAACACTGATGGGTTTGTTCCATAAGCTACTTAGTGTTTTGACATGCTTCTCTACTTGCTCCGGTCCCGTTCCACAGTTAAAGCCAAGCGAGATGATGTCAAAAGGCTCCATGATGGTAGCAATGGTTTGTGCATCGGTTCCTATAAGCATCGTTCCACTAAGCTCGATCGTAACAGAAACCATAATAGGAATAGCAACACCCCTCTCTTTAGAGGCTGCTTCACATGCATGAAGCGCTGCTTTGATCTGGAGTGGATCTTGACAGGTCTCTAAAAGAAAGATATCCACCCCTCCATCTATCAGCCCTAAACATGCCTCTTTATACCCTGCAAACATCTCATCATACTCGATATGTCCAAGAGATGGTAGTTTCGTTCCAGGTCCAATGCTGCCTAGACAAAAGCGTGGATGCTCTGGTGTAGAGAACTGCTCACACATCTCCTTAACACGCTCTGCCCCCGCTTTTGAGAGCTCATAGGCACGATTGGCTATGCCATACTCATCCAAAACCCACGAAAAGGAGCCAAAGGTGTTGGTTGTGATCAAGTCAGCTCCAGCTGTTAGGTAGGCTTTGAAGATATCTCGCATGATTTCAGGTGCAGTTACATTAAGTAACTCATTGCACCCCTCTTTGCCCTCCCAGGCTTCAGGCGGGATCTGCTCATGACGCTGTTGGAGTTGTGTTCCCATCGCACCATCAATGATGATGGGGCGTTTTTTGATCGTCTCTAAGATATACTCTTTTGTATTCATTGCTATTTCTTGTTTTTTTGTCAAATTGTAACGCAAATATCATAAAAAATGGTTGTATAATTACACATTCAAAAAAAGGATCAGATATGACACTCTATGATAGTATCATCTTAGGTGTGATTGAGGGTTTTACAGAGTTTTTACCTATCTCCTCAACGGGACATCTTATCGTTGCAAGTAAATTTCTTGGTATAGAGCAGACAAGTGTAACCAAAGCGTATGAGGTGATCATCCAGTTTGCAGCAATACTAGCGGTCTTTTTTAACTATCGCGAAAAGTTTACACTCAAACACACACAACTTTGGATTAAGGTCTTTATAGCTTTTTTACCGATTGCTATTGTTGGATTTTTATTTACTAAGCAGATCAAAGCACTCTTTAGTGTAGAGATCGTTGCGGTGATGTTTATCATTGGGGGGATCATCTTTTTGGTAGTGGAGAAGTGGTTTATCAAAGAGGATGCCAAAAGTGTTCAAGATGTAGAAGATGTCACGATCAAACAATCCATATGGATCGGTATAGCACAGATCTTTGCACTTATCCCTGGAACAAGTCGTGCAGGTTCAACTATCATCGGTGCACTTTTGGTGGGACTTAGCAGAAAGGCAAGTGCAGAGTTTAGCTTTTTACTTGCTTTTCCTGTGATGAGTGCAGTTACGGCACATGATCTACTCAAACACTACCACGAGTTTAGTTCGGCAAATCTTGAAGCTCTTGGTGTTGGATTTATCACCGCTTTTGTTGTTGCCTATCTTACTATCAAACTCTTTTTAGCATTTTTGGAACGCTTTACATTTGTAGCATTTGGGATCTATCGGATCATCTTTGGAGTGTTGCTTTTATTACTTTACCAATAAAATATCTCAATATTTGAGAGTTGGAACATCCTTTGCTTTATGATGTGTATGTTTTCAATAAGGAGGTTATCTTATGAAAACTTTACACACATACAAAACAAAAATCGCAAGATTGCTCAAAGTAATGGATGACTTTTTTTATGAAGCAGGAGCTAAACTTTTATAGTCCCTGCTACTATTTTTGCAAGATGCAAGGCTTTAGAGCGGTGTGAGAGCTCCTTTTTCACATCACTCTCAAGCTCTCCGAGTGTCTTTTTATACCCTTCAGGGATAAAAATAGGATCATAACCAAAACCATTTTCTCCTCTTGGTGTTGTTATCACCTCTCCATACATCCAGCCATGGACAGTTCGTACTCCATCTTTGCTCACAAGTGCCATCGCTGCTGTATAGTGTGCTAGTGAGTGCTCTAAGCCCTTTTTCTTTAGCTCCTCTATAAGTTTGTTGAGGTTCTCTCTATCACTTGCACCCTCTCTTGCATATCGTGCAGAGTAGATCCCTGGAGCACCATCGAGTGCATCAACACTGATACCACTATCATCAGCCAATACTATAACATCATCACGCCCTAGTGCATCATAAACCGCTTGAGCTTTAATGATAGCATTGGCCTTAAAAGTATCTCCATCCTCAACTATCTCAAAGGGCTCTATAAGCTCTGTATAGGGTATAACTTCAAAACTATCACAGTACTCCTTGATCTCCTTTACTTTTCCTTTGTTTCCTGTAGCTAGAACTAGTTTCATAATTTTTCCTTAAACCCAAATTTTGCAATAGGAATCCAATTCCATAAAAAATTCTAATAAAACAATCATCAATTTCCAAGAAAAAAAGCCTAAAAAGTTTAAGGAAATCGATAGGGTTTTTGAGACTTTTTAATATTTTCAAATAGAGTATTCATCCAAGCTCTTCTTTTTACCGGTAAAGAGATATTGAGAACTTTTTGATTGGAGTGATTTGTTATCCAAGAGCCTAATGCAAAGCAATAGGCTCTAAGGGTAGAGAGTTGCATTGTTGTTTGTAAAATCTGATGTTTAAAAAGAGCCATAATATTGTAAGCAACCATCATAAATCTATAAGCAGCTTCAGTGGCATAAAACTTTTGAAGTGCAAAGTTCTCCATACCAAAGTCATATTTGAGCTCTTTGATTCTGTTTTCACAATCAGCTCGTGTATTGTATATATTGTAAACCTGATCAAGTGGGAGATCGAGATTGGTTACATAAGCGTTATAGCGATATATCGGTTCTTCAAAGAGGAGCTTACCACCGCTGTTTGGATAGTTTTGCACTTTTTTTCTAACGATAATATAGCGTCTTGTATTTTGGGAGCTTTGTGGCTTGAAATAGATCTCTGCTACATCAAGTCCGTTAGTGATCTTACTCCACTGAGAGATGGAACCTATCTCATATTTGAAGTTTTCATAGAATTTGACCGCTATGATATAGTTGAGTTCTCTTTTTTCAAACCACTGTAAAAACTCATTGGCATAAAAACCGCTATCACACCTTACCAATCCTATCTCTTTATCTTTAAGACAGATATCGAATGTCTCAGTTAAAAATGCTTTGTAATTATTGAGATCACTTGTGTTACCCGATCGTTGCCATGCATTGGCAACCATCTTTGTCTGATCTATAAATGCCATAAGAGGATGGTGTGATTTTCTTCCTCTTTTTTTTGGATTGTATCCTACTGCACTTCCCTCTTGATTACCATATCTTGTTATTACTGTAGAGTCTATATCTACTGTAAGTTTACCTGTATCGAATTGCTGCATAAACCATTGTTGTAAAAGAGGAAATATTTGGGAGTTTTTCTCTATATCAAACTTATAGAAAAACCTGTTATAGGTTGAAGAAGATGGTAGTCTCTTTATATCAAAAATTGATTGGAGTGTTGTATCGTATCGAATCCAGTCAGAATGGGAAAATCTGTTTGCACCTGTAAAGATACTAAGCCAGAACCCTAAAATGAGTATTTTTGGATCATATCCTCTATTAGATCCGGGTTGAGGAATATTCAGTGTATCGAGATAGGAGAGTATATCCAGATGATCCATAAAATCTTTTAATAGTTTCATTCCTCCCCATGGAGTTATTTTTTTATCAGAATATTGAATTTTTAATTCACCCATTTGGTGATCCTTATCAAATGGTGTTAGAAGCCTATTTTATGATGTTGTGGCTGAAAGTTTTATTTTTATTGCGGAATTTGGGTTAAAAAAAATTTTTCATTTACTTATGACACACTTTTTAAATCGCGTTTGCTCTATAATTTCATAAAATTTTAACATATTAATTAAAAGGATTATCATGATAAAAAAGGTTCTTCCTTTATCATTGATTGTGGCATTACGATTTTTTGGACTTTTTATCGTCTTATCTGTGCTTTCACAGTACGCAAAAGATCTCCCTGGTGGTAACGCATTTTTAGCTGGGGTTGCACTAGGTGGTTATGCCTTAACTCAGGCTGTTTTTCAGGTTCCTTTTGGGGTTTTAAGCGATAAGATAGGACGCAAAAAGACGCTACTGATTGGTCTGCTGACATTTGCAGGTGGCTCTGTTATCGCTGCGATTGCTACTGATATCAACACACTTTTGCTTGGGCGTTTCTTACAAGGTGCTGGAGCTATAGGGAGTGTTGTTACGGCGATGATTGCAGATCAGGTACGCGAAGATGAGAGAGCTCATGCGATGGCGATTATGGGGATGGTGATCGCTCTTTCATTTGCTGCAGCGATGATCATCGGACCTACAGTTGCTGGGATATGGAGTGTGGCTTCACTCTTTTGGCTTACGGCTACACTTGCTCTGTTTGCATTGGTGATCCTCTTTACCTCTGTACCAGAGCCTCCGCGTATCGTACATCACTACTCTGAAGAAGAAGCCAAAGTCAAAGAGGTCTTTAAAGATAAAGATTTGGTGCGTATGTATATCACCTTTTTGTTTCATAGCTCTACGATGGCTATAGCCTTTTTTATCATCCCTATCCTGCTTAAAAATAAGTTTGGCTTTGCCGAAGAGGATTTTTGGAAGGTCTATCTACCAGCTGTGATCTTTGGGATAGTGGCTATGGGACCAGCCGCTGTGCTAGGTGAGAAGTATGGTAAAGGAAAGCAGGTCTTTATCGTTTCTGTCTTATTTATCATGTTAAGTTTTATACTTATGGGCTTTACCCAAAATATCTGGCTCTTTGGAGCAGGTGCGACATCCTTCTTTATAGGGTTTAATATGTTCGAGCCACTTTTACAAAGCTTTGTTAGTAAGTTTGCCAAAGTGCATCAAAAAGGAGCTGCCCTTGGTGTTGCCAACACATTTGCCTATGTTGGTATCTTTTTAGGGGGTGCTATAGGCGGTTGGCTTTATGGAAAGTATGGTGAAGAGGGAGTTAGTGTGCTTGTTTTGGTTGTTTCTGTTTTTTGGATCCTATGGATTGTCGGTATGAGAAACCCTGCCCTTCGTGCTAACCTCTTTTTGGATATGCATGAGTATGATCATGATAAACTTGCAACACTCAAAGGGATCGAAGGAGTCAATGACTTCTACACTAACCATACAGAAGAGCTTATCGTTATCAAGTATGAAAATGATATAATAGATGAAGAGAAGATCAAAGAGCTTCTAAAGAAATAACTCTTCATCTACTTGGGCGTTTGACGCCCCTTTTCTCAACCCTTAATCTTTCTTAAGCAAAACAGATTTATAATATGCCTAACTTATATAAAGAGGCTGCTATAAAAATTACCAATGCAAAATCAGCGACACTTAACTACATCAACGAGCAAAAAAAGAAAAGTGCTCACGAACTGGATAAAATAGGCAGTGGCACAAAAGTCAAAGCAACAGATGCAGCAATGATACAAATAGCTCAAGCACTTATGAGTGATGCGACTATAATGTCACAGGGTATACAAAATACCAATGATAATGTTGCAATGCTCCAAATAGCAGATGGAGTTTTGCAAAATGTCAGCAAGACAACAACACGCCTAGAAGAGCTTAATGTCCGTGCAAACTCTGCAAGTCTCAATGCTGATCAAAGAAAAATGATAGAGTCAGAGTTTAACGCACAAGTAAAATCAATGAGTGATGCCATGTCACAAGCCTCTTACAATGGTCAGCCCCTCTTTGGTAAAAATTTTACAACCTCGCTTGGCAAGAGTGAAATAAGTGTCACTATACCTGAACTTAACACCGATGCCCTATCGCTTGGAGACAGTGACGCACTAAAAGCTTTTAGAGAGAGCATCAACGACGCTGCAAGCGAGATAGGCTCTGGAATGAATGCATACACAAGTGCGATCAATTCGCTCCTTACAACACGAACAAACACACTTGCAGCCTACTCACAAATGGCAGATACCGATATAGCAAAAAGTGTGGATAACTTCAAAAATGAAAATCTACTTACACAAAGCGCACTCTTTACACAAGCACACTCAAACAAGGTAAATCAAGAGAGGATCCAGACGCTGCTGGCATAAGGGCAACTTAAAAGCCCTAAGCAGAGGTGAGAGGGGAAAAAAGAGACTACTTTTTTGTCTCTTTTTTCTTTGGAATAACATACATATTGTAGTATCGTCCCTCAAATTTTGGAGGTTTTTCCATATCTGCGATATCTTCAACCATCGGCCAAACACGCTCAAGTACCTCTTTTGCCGCTTCAGGATGTGCCATCTCACGACCTCTAAGGAAAACACGAAACTTCACATGTTTTCCTTTTTCAAGAAATTCTCTAGCATGTTTAACTTTATAGGCGATATCATTTTCAGCAATCTTGACAGAGAGTTTGATCTCTTTGACATCAATTTTTGTTTGATTTTTTCGCTGCTCTTTGAGTTTTTTCTCCGCTTGGTACTTGTACTTGCCATAGTCCATGATCTTTGCAACAGGAGGCTTAGCCTGTGGTGCTATAAGAACAAGGTCTAAACCTAGCTCATTTGCCTTCTCCATCGCCACATCTGTTGGGACTATACCTAGGCTTTCGCCGCCATCTATGTTACATCGTACCTCAGGAACACGGATATCATCATTCATGATGACATTGTCTTGCTTTTTCTTACTACTCAAAAATTAACCTCGTTTATTTTAGTTTGGATAAGCTTGAGGAACTCCTCTTTGCTTAAGTTGTACTGCTCTCGTAAGCGTCTATCTCGAACAGCGATGGTTTTGTTTGTAACCTCTTCATCACCCAAAACAATCAGCATCGGTGTTCTTGCCTTCTCAGCCGTTCTGATGCGCTTGTTAAGTGACTCATTCTTATCATAGATCTCACTGTCAGCACCAATATCTATAAGTTTACCTTGTATTTCCTTAGCGTATTCTTTATGTGACTCCGCGATAGGAATTATTGCTACTTGTGTAGGAGCAATAAACATCGGAAACTCTCCGGCATAGTGCTCAGTCAAGATCCCTATAAAACGCTCAAACGATCCAAGGATGGCTCTGTGGATCATAACAGGCTGGATCTTTTCATTGTTATCGGCGTTATACTCTAGCTTGAATCGCTCAGGAAGGTTAAAGTCAAGCTGTACCGTTCCACACTGCCACTCTCGACCGATCGCATCAGTGATCTTGATGTCGATCTTTGGACCATAAAATGCCCCACCACCCTCATCGATATCATAAGAGAGGTTATGTTTTTCAAGTGCACCTTTAAGGGCATCTGTAGAGATCTGCCATACCTCATCACTTCCTACTGCTTTTTCTGGTTTAGTTGAGAGCATCATCTTATACTCAAACCCAAAAGTACTCATGATCTTATCAATAAAGTCGATGATCTCAATGATCTGCTCCTCGATCTGATCGGCACGGCAGAAGATATGGGCATCATCTTGTGTAAACTCACGTACCCTAAAGAGTCCATGAAGTGCACCACTTGCCTCATGTCGATGCACAACCCCATACTCAAAGTACTTAATAGGCAGATCACGATAGGAGTGTAGCTCATCTTCATAGACTTTGATATGCCCCACACAGTTCATCGGCTTAACCCCAAACTCCACATCATCGATGTTGGTGAAGTACATATTTTCACCATAGTTTTGATAGTGACCTGAGACCTTCCAAAGATCACTTCTAAGCATCTCTGGACCACGAACCGGCTCATAACCTCTTTTTCTGTGTGCTTTAAAGAGGAGCTGTTCTAGACGGCTTCGCATCCTTGCACCATTTGGCAACCAGATAGGAAAACCAGCCCCCACCTCCTCGCGGAATGTAAAGAGCTTCATCTCCTGACCGATCTTTCTATGGTCTCGTTTTGCCGCTTCGGCCAACATATCCATATGCTTTTTAAGACTCTCTTTATCGGCAAATGCTATACCATATATACGCGTAAGCATCTCGTTTTTGCTATCGCCCCCAAGATAGGCTCCAGAGACTTTTGTCAGTTTGAAGTTACGGATAAGTCCCAGATTTGGCAGGTGTGGACCGCGGCAGAGATCCTCAAAATCCCCCTGACGATAGATACTCACCTCATCACTTGGGATATTTTTAAGCACCTCTTGTTTGAGGTGATCATCTTTGAACTTCTCTATCGCCTCTGCTTTAGAAATCGTGTACTTCTCGATAGGGTACTTCTTCTTAGCGATCTTGATCATCTCTTTTTCGATTTTTTTAAGATCCTCTTCGCCTATCTTCTCTTGCGTCTTAAAATCATAGTAAAATCCCTCTTTGACAACCGGTCCGACATAAAACTCGGCATCAGGATAGAGATGCTTGATAGCTTGAGCCATCAGGTGTGCCGTAGAGTGGCGAAGCACCTCAAGTGCTTCAGTAGAGTTATCAAGCTCTATAGGCTCACCCTCTATATTGAGTTCGTTTGCTGTTTGTGTATCGATGATATCCTCACCGACTCTGTATGCTATTGCACTCACATTATATTCCTATAAAATAGTTTTACGCGATTATATCTAAAAATAACTTTAAAAGAGAGAAATCGGCGACGAAGATGTCGCCTTTTTTGAAGGGATTAAGCGTTTTGTGCTGCTTGTTGCTGTTTTTCAACCTCTTTGCGTACTTCGTCCATATCAAGCTCTTGAACCTGTTTGATAAGATCTTTAAGTCCCTCTTCTGGGATAAGTCCAGGCTGCATAAAGACAACGATCCCCTCTCGAAGTATCGCAACTGTAGGGATAGAGCGGATCTGGAACATTCCTGCAAGTTCTTGCTCCTCTTCAGTGTTGATCTTTCCAAAAAGGATATCTGGATACTCTGCTGCAACTTTTTCAAAGATCGGTCCAAACTGCTTACATGGTCCGCACCACTCTGCCCAAAAGTCAAGTATAACGATATCGCTCCCAGAGACTAGTTCCTTAAAGTTTGCACTTGTTACCTTTTTTTCTAATGCCATTATGTTTCCTTTAAATAAATTTGGTCATTATTACATAAATAAGCAAACAACAAATCTCAAAGCGAACTAAAGCTTTCGCATCAATATTTTACAATTTCGTTGAAATTCAAACAAAAGGATAAAAATGAAAAAAATCACACTAAGCCTACTCAGTGCAGCCTTGCTTACAACTTCTGCTTTTGCTGAAACAAACAGTTACATCTCTATAGATGGAGGAAGTATCGATCTAGGGAAAAGTTCAACAACTGTTTATGGTTTCTCTTATGGATTGGATTATATCTCCAAAAAAGGAGTTTATGCAGGAATGGATATAGAGTATCTTATACCACAAGATGCAACATTAGATAGCAGTGCATTTTTTACCGCTGGTATCGAACTAGGATATGAGTTTATAAACTCACTCGATCTTTATGGACATATCGACTATACGATATATGATATCTTTGATGGTATAACCTATGGTACAGGTGCGAAGTATCACTTTAACAAGTATATAGCACTCAAAGCTCAGTACACAACCGGAACACTCTCAGGTATCTCAGACATGGCCGATCTTGACTACACTGCCATCTATGGAGGTTTGGAGTTTAACTTCTATACAAAGTAGTTCCGATTTTTATCGGAGCTTCAGTACTCTGTAAGTCTTGAATCTATAAACTAACAAAGGAGGTTAAGCTATGACATTAGTAACAGTAATAAATAAAGACTTAAATACGCTAATTCCTATTATTCATGAATTTAAAGACAAAATAGAGAAACATATACTTATTTATGATGAAGCAAATCTAGAAAAAGAGCTAGTTAGTAGAGCAAAAAAAGGTATCAAAAAAATCTCGCCAGATATAAAAATCGAGCTTCTTAAGATAGACGAAGACAACAAAAATGATATGATAAAGATAAAAAAGAAGCTAGATAAGGAGAGGGATCTCTATCTTAATGCAACCGATAGTGACATCTCATTGGTAGTGCTTATTAGCGGTTATATCTTAAACAGAGATGGATTTGTTTTATCGTATGATAAATTTGACAATACTTACAACAAAATCTGCAAAAGTGGTTTTAAAAATTACTCCATTAAAAATAATCTAAAACTTGACGACTATTTTCGATATATGGGATATAAAAAAATAGATGAGAAAAGAACAAAAAATATTTATAAATATAGTTCTCAAATCTCTTACATCTTTAAGTCATCACAAAAATTTTTTTTCAATCACCATATCTTAAAAAAAGAGAGAATAAAAAAACTTGACAAAGCCTTTAAAGAGGCTTTGATAGGGCTTGGTATTATAGATAAAAAACTACACTATATACAGGAAAAAAAGAGTTTTGGCTCTCTTTTTGAAGAGTTTGTATTTTTAAAATTGGAAAAATATAATTTTGATGATATCAAAATAGGTGTAGAGATTCTTTTTGATGAAGAGTTAAATATTCTCAATGAGTTAGATATTTTAGCTATAAAAAACAACCATATCTATGTAATAGAGTGTAAACTAGGAAGTATGTTTAACAGCAATGAAGTCATATATAAACTAGACTCTATCCTTGAAAATTTTGGAGAGGATGCAAAAGGGCTTATAGTCAATATTCAGCCAGATCTGGATTACTTTAACAATCAAAACTCCTTAAAAAAACTCTTTTCATCAAATGCATACTCCAGAGCAAACTATAATAATATCGCTATCTATAATGACTATATCTTCAATGACAATGCCTTTGATGAGCTTATTAGAGAGTTTTTTAATATCTCTTTAAAAGAACATAAAAATATAAAAAATGCTCCCGTCTTTTTACTTGGTGGATATGATTTGGAGATGCTTGAGATAAAGAAGCTTCTTATCAAACATAACAAATTTTTTATAGATAAAAAGCTCTCATGGGGTGCAAAATTAAGCAGTTATCGTGATATTTTACACGAATCAACACACTACTACGGTATAGAGCTTATAGAGGATATAGAACCACCAAAAAACTATACGGCTATCGATCATCATAATGAAAAGCAACACAACAAAAGCTCTTTAGAACAAATTGCAAAGATCTTAAATGTAGAACTTTCAAGATATCAAAAACTTGTAGCACTTAATGATAGTGGATATATCCCGGCAATGAGAGAGTTTGGAGCAACAGAGATAGAGATAGAACTTATCCGCCAAAGAGACAGAGAAGCTCAAGGTGTAACAAAAGAGGATGAAATATTAGCAGAAATATCAGTTGATGAGAGAAAAAACATAAACGGTATCGTTTGCGTAGAGGCACAAACACCCCATTTTTCAGCTATATCAGATAGACTCTATCTTATGGGTATAAAAAATTATCTGATATATGATGATAAAAAGCTCATTTATTATGGAAAAAATATTGATATACTGATAAAAAAATATGCAAAAGAGATAAAAAAGGGAAGAATCTATTATGGGGGAAACAGCGGATTTTTTGGATTAACTGAGGGGAGATATTCGCAAGAGAAAATAGAAGAGATAAAAGATGAAATCATAAAAACAGTTCAAGGCCAAAAGTAGCCTACTGTTTTGGAACAATAGTTACAAGAGATCCATCTTTAACAATGGCACGATAAGAAGGAAAAGATGGGAGAGGAAAGCTAAAACAGTTACACTCAACATCTTTTATATCTCTAGAGATAAAAAGCATAGCTTTTTTAACCTCCTTTACCGTATAGGATGTCAAACCAAAAACTCTTTGTAAAAATCGTTCACCCGCATGATACGTAACCTTTAAATTCATAAAACCTCCTAAAATTAAAATAAAAAATCAAAAAAAGTGGCTATCTTACAAGCCACATAAAAAAGTCCTACTCATCACAGACAAGTATTTCAATAAAGTCACACATATACTCTCCTTAAAAAGTTAGTTTATAAACAGAAGCTCTTTTCATTTCAAGAGCCGACATACCATCTCAGGTAATTACATTACGAAGCGAAGTCGATAACTGGCGGTAAAAACACCAGCTCGAAGTCAGTAATCATTAGCACCTCCTATAAAATTTGGTCTATATATGTCAAAAGTAAAAATAGCTCTTTTCATTTCAAGAGCAAACTCGCCATCTCAGGCAGTTGTTATGTAAATATACAGATTCTAGCCATAAAGCATCTCCTGTTAAAATGAAATATAGTCTCTTCAGTTCGAAACTACAAACCCGTCTCAGGGTAGATTGGTAGCTATCTCAAGCTACACATAACATTAGTCATCCAATATTGTGTCAGCAATATAAGCACCTACAGTGGCACCTATTAACCAACAAACTTCTTGAATCATACAACCTCCTATAAAATTTGGTCTATATATGTCAAAAGTAAAAATATGATAGAATTTGAAAAGTGGAGGTTTAGATGAATTTAGTTGAGAAACAAAGAGAGTTGCAAAAAGATGCTATCGTAAAACTTCAGGAAAAACTAAAAGAGCAAAAGATAGATAAACATAGGGTCTTTAAAAAAAGATATTTAGATCCTTTAAAAAAGGCGTTTATAGATTTACGAAAAAAGGCTCTTCCTAATGCTGTTGCACATATTTTAAAAAAGAACAGAGAATTTTTAGAAAACATTGCACTCTATATAGATGATTTTAAAGAGTGGAATGATTATCCAAGACTAAAAAAGGCAGTAGAAGAGCAAAATGAGATAAAAGAGTATCTTATTGAAGATATGGCAAAATTTTTATCATTAGCGCTTTTAAAACTTGTAGAAGAAAGAAAGATCGCTTTAAATAAAGAGACTATATTTTATAAACTTTATGAATTTTTAACAGATCAGATCATAGATATCGATACAACTATACAAAAATATGATCTTCAACAAAAACCATCTCTTTCTCTTTTTACCTTACAACTTACAAGTACAGAAGTTATCTATACAAGCTTTGCAACATTAAGCAATCTTGAGTTTGTAAAAAAGAAGGATGATGATAAGATCAATCCAGCTTCCGAACAGCAGTTGATCAAAAATATATCTGAAGAGTTATATGCCAAAGTAAACAATACAGCAAGTTATACACTATTTAAAAAGATAGAAGAACCAGAAAATAAACATCTTATAGAGATGAGTAGTGAGATCTTTATACTCTTTGAAGCCTATAATATCATAGAGAAAATAGATATAGACGGTAAATTCGATACCTATACTCTAAGTGCTGATTTTATGAAAAATAGCAAAAGCTTTTTAGAGATTATCTCACAATATGCTCCTGTCTTTTTTGAACCTATGGTGATTCCACCACGAGAGTGGACAACTATAGATGATGGTGGCTATTTACATGATGACGATCTCTCCTTAAAATACAAACTAACCATCCAAAAAGCACGTACAAAAGAGGAGAAAAGGTTTATAAGAAAACAGAGTAAAAATATCTCAAAAGATTTTCTAAAAGCGATCAATATCCTTCAAGCCACCAAATACAAAATAGATCAAAAAGTTTTCAAAGCCACACAAAGGTACATAGAAAATGAGCTAAAAAAGACCTACACACTTCTAAAAGAGCGAAAAAAAGAGACAAAAAGTCAAAAAAAAGAGCTGGATCAGAAGATTGAAAAACTGTATGAAAAGTTAAACTCTATACGAGATATCTATGTGGGAAAAGTTGAGATGTTAAAAGAGTTTATACAGGATAAAGAGGAGCTAGAGGAGAGAAAAGAGGAGCTAAAAAAAGCAAGACAAAAAGATCAAAAAGAGCTAAAAAAAGAGCTAAAAAAGTTAAAAAAAGAGAAAAGTCTCCTTACTAAAGAGATGCAAAAAAAACTACAAAAACTCAAAACACAACAAAAGATCCTATCCGTAGCAGAGAAATACAAAGAATATGATGAGATCTATTTTACCTATCAAGCAGATTTTAGAGGAAGACTCTATCCAGTTCAAGCACTACTTAACCCTCAAGGAGAGAGCCTCTCAAAAGCACTTTTAACCTTTAGTGAAAAAAAGGAGCTTGGAAAAAATGGTGCTTTTTGGCTAAAGGTTCATGGAGCAAACTGCTACGGTATAGATAAGGTCTCATTTAAAGAGCGTATAGAGTGGGTAGATACAAATGAAGAAAATATCCAAAGAGTAGCAGCCGCAAAAGATCCATTTGATGATCCATTTTTGCAAAAAGCAGATGATGTCTATAAATTTTTAGCATTTTGCTATGAGTTTGATGAGTATCTAAAAGATAAAGAAAATTTCAAATCCTCTCTTCCTATCGCTATAGATGGATCAAACAACGGCTTTCAACATATCGCTGCACTTTTAAGAGATACTCAAGGTGCAAAAAAGGTCAATGTTCTCCCAACAGATGAAGATATACCGGCAGATATATACAAAGAGGTCGCCCAAAAGCTCAAAGAGATACTACCAGATAGTACGGATGGTATTATAGATGATGATATATCCTATATAAAAGAGCATATAGATAGAAGTTTTGTTAAAAAAGGGGTAATGACAGACTCCTATGGTGCAGGAACCAATACAAAAGCGGAGCAACTTCAAGACTTTATGGAAGATAACGATCTATCTATACACATCAAGTCAGATCTCGAAAAATTTTCAAAATTTTTGGCCAAATATTTAGAAGAGGCTATAGATAAAGTGGCTCCATCATCAGCAAAATATAAAAAATGGATAAGCTATATAGCAGGGATAGTCTCTGCGTTAAAACAACCTATAGTATGGCATACCCCTTTTATAAACTTCTTAGTTAGACAAGTAGAGTACAAATATAAAGAGGAGAGGATAGTAACATCCTTCAAAGGAAGAAAAAACAGCATCCAAATACGCGTTTATTCAGATGAAATAGACCCAAAAGAGCAAAAAAAGGGTATAGCACCAAACTTTATACACTCTCTTGATTCAACTCATATGTATATGACACTTTTAAGCTGTTTTGATAAAAAGATAGATGCATTTGCCGTAGTGCATGACTCCTTTGCTACACATGCATGTGATATAGAAACGATGCAACAAGTACTCAAAGAGGAGTTTATCAAACTAACGAAGTATGATGTCCTGACCCATTTTCAAGAAGAAATAGCCAATCGATATGGATTTGATATCGTAGAAAAACTTTCTAAAAAGAAAGTAGAGAAATCCCATCAGATACAAGATATCAAAACCCTTTTTGTAGATAAAGATTTTGATATAGAGAAGATCAAAGAGTCAAGATACTTTTTTGCATAAAATTGGCTAAAATAATAGATAAAAAGAGTATGACATGAAAGAAGAGAAAAAAGAGTTATATAGTTATCATCATTTCCTATTTCCATTTCGGTTTGACAAAATCGTCCAACCATTTGAAGATAGGCATGATTTTTATAAAGATTATACATTTGATGAGAGGGTCAACCTTGAAGGGCTGGATAAAAAGTTAGAAAAGGATGGCTGGGAGTATCAAAAGTTTGAGGTTAAAAACCATCTTGATTATAATGAGCTTGTCTATTTTTATGATTTTGTAAAAGATAGCCTTTTTAACACTCAAGATTTTTGTAAAAATGCTACCTCTTACTATTTTGAAAAGAGAAATATTACCAATAAATATATCATAACTCTTAAAGCAGATAAGACAAACCCACAAACATATACTCTTGATCTAACCGGTATAACTCTAAGAGTTTTTGATACCGGTGTAGCTATTTTAGCTTTTGAGATCGAAAATCACACATATAACGATCTAAAAGATATCTTCAACATTAACGAATATGGCAGAAGAATATACCCACAATTTTTAACAGAAAATTATAACAAAGAGGAGACCTACAAAGCATTTTTGGCATTCTCCTTAGAAGTAAACGGTATCAAAGAGGAGTTTGATCAAACAAACTATAATGAGGTAAAGATAGCCAACTTCATCCGTCATACCTTAGGCAGTACCTTTACAACCAATAAAAAAGAAAAATCAAGATACTACATCCAACCCCTTTTGGATGATAGGATGTTTGTTGTATCACATATTTTAAATAATTGTTTTAGCGATAACATCAAAAATGGCTATAATGACAGTTGGTATGAGTATGTTTTTTTAGACAAATATGGCAACAAGATGGTACATAACAGCACTATGCAAAAAGAGCTTATAACCAAAGCAACCTATGCTCGTTGGCAAGAGTGGGGGACTCTCTATGGTATCACACGCTACTCTTTTGTTGTCTTAACAGATAGAGGTGATTTTGGAAAAAATGTCATCTTAAATCATGTCAAAACACTCTACTTCCAAATGGTAACACTCTCTTTAGCTACAAGAGCAACTATACTACGATTTTCCGATGAGATAACTGCCCTTTCGGATATAGATACAAAAAACAGAGATCTCACACAAAAGATCTCTCATCTTTACAAAAACTATCTAAGATTTAAAAACAAACTCTACTTCAAAGAGATCACTCCACAAGAGCAAGGCATAGAACTTTATGACAAGATAAGAGAGATGATGCGTATAGATAGCGATATAGCAGATCTCTCATATGAGATAGCCTCTCTTAACAACTATGCCTTTTTGATAGATGAGAGAGAGGAAAAAGAGCAGATGAACAAGCTTACAAAGCTTGGGACATACCTACTTCCACCATCACTAGTAGCAGGTATTTTTGGTATGAATGTTTTTGGTAAAAATAGTATAGATATAGAGTCTGTATTTGGGATAGGTGTTGCCATTATTTTTGGCATTGTCTCAGTTTTTGTAGCAAAATTTTTTATTGATAAAAAAATATTTTCTTTCTCTATTTCTAGCTTTAATAAAAAAACAAAAAATAAGAAGTAAGTACTAAGTATTAATTTAGATAGCAGAGGGAGATAGAAATTTTACTATCCGTTAAACGATTTGCGAACTTTTTTCCTTGCAAAAGTGCCATTTTTAAGGTAAAATCAAGTTTAAAGTTTCGCAAAAGTGCTCTATCGAGATTTTCTCAAAATTAATTTGCGAACTTTTAGTTTAGGTTAAGTTTAAGAAGACCTAAAATAGGTACTTTCAAAGCTTAAACTTAGCTAAAAGATAGAAAATCTCAATTTTTGAAAAAATCTCAAAAAGATTTGCGAACTTTTTTCAAAAACGAAAGCCCTAAAATAGGTGCTCTTTGACTTTTTAGTGTCAAAAGTGTGCAGTTGCATTTTGCAAAAAGGGGTAGATTTGCGAACTTTTTTTACTATATGCGTAAATTAGGGAGTTTCATTAAGAGGGAAGTTGCTATAATACCTCTTCCATAGCCACGATATAGGCTATCCGCCTCACACCTCGTGAGGCAGTTATTTCGAGACAATATATAATTGTAGGGAATGTGAAATCATTTTTTGATCCGCCTCACACCTCGTGAGGCAGTTATTTCGAGACTCATACCTCCCTTCACCTTTCACCATTTGGTAAATTATATCCGCCTCACACCTCGTGAGGCAGTTATTTCGAGACCTGTTGAGTTTGTCTATGGCAAACTCTAGAGGTACTAATCCGCCTCACACCTCGTGAGGCAGTTATTTCGAGACACAACCCAATCCCAGTCGCTTTCAGGACGAGCTAGTCATCCGCCTCACACCTCGTGAGGCAGTTATTTCGAGACGAAGCCACTTCTTCTAGTGACTTGCATATTTCTTCATCCGCCTCACACCTCGTGAGGCAGTTATTTCGAGACTTATTACATCTCCGAAGGTGTATGTTTCAACACCTTCAATATCCGCCTCACACCTCGTGAGGCAGTTATTTCGAGACCATTTCCAACCATCTTTCCAGATAGCTTCATGCTTAGATCCGCCTCACACCTCGTGAGGCAGTTATTTCGAGACGAGTTCATTGTGTCTCTCCTTTATTTTTTTAATTTAATCCGCCTCACACCTCGTGAGGCAGTTATTTCGAGACAGATCGTCCCTAAAACGGGAACGATCAACTTTTTATTTTATCCGCCTCACACCTCGTGAGGCAGTTATTTCGAGACTTCTTTTGCAAAGTTATAGTGAATCATTGATTGATCCGCCTCACACCTCGTGAGGCAGTTATTTCGAGACGCGTTGGCCAGGTAGTTCAAAAAGTGGCTTATATCGATCCGCCTCACACCTCGTGAGGCAGTTATTTCGAGACCTCTTCATCTGATACACTTTCAATTCGTCTTCTTTATCCGCCTCACACCTTGTGAGGCAGTTATTTCGAGACTAAAGATCTTTAAGAAGAATTTTTGTTTTAGAAATCCGCCTCACACCTCGTGAGGCAGTTATTTCGAGACCTCTTTAGTTACCTTCTTACCTTCATTCATTTGTTCCTCATCCGCCTCACACCTCGTGAGGCAGTTATTTCAAGACGCTGGGCCATCTTCTCGATGAAGTTTGCCGTTGAATCCGCCTCACACAAAAAGAGTGATGAGTTTTGAGTGAGTAGGATTTAGGGTTTAGTTAGTAGAAGATTGATCGCTAATTCAACATACCCTAAATCCTACACCCTCAACCCTAAATCCTATATCCTAAAACCTATCTTCCATTTTCCGTATATCCATCTCATCAAAAATAGTTTAAAATATGCTATAATCTCCTTATGGGCAAAAAAGAAAAAATACAAAAATGAAAGGTTCCAGGTAACAACTACAACCTTTTAGCATTGAGAATAGAGAACAATATAAGAAAATGCTAACCTCTGATTTCTGAGATAGTTGTAACTGCAACCAGCCACTCAACACTCAAAACGAACCAACGCTTTCACTTTCATCTCTTAAAATTTCAGAGTTATAAAAAATTTAAGCAAAATCAAAATATAATCACTATTGTTAATTTTCAAGGAAGCAAAATGTCTGATTTTAAAGTAACATTTACACTCAAGCAGCACACGCCACTTATCCACTTTCAAGCCTCTCAAAAAGGAGCTACTCTTAGAGCGACGGAACTAAAGCCAAAATTTGATCGCTTTTTAAAAGAGTATGCTTTTAATGGAAGCACCCCAGAGGAGTTTTTGGTCGATAAAACAAGAGATGCGCTGGATTATAAGGTAAAGATTATCCCATCTGATACAAAAGTTGAAAAGATTGAAAAGATCAATCCAAAAAACAAAAAAACCATCCCAGACCCACTCTATTTTGGTAATATGGGAGATGGAGCAAAAAAGGAGTTTGTAACATCGACAAAAATTTTGATCGAATTTAAAACTTTTCATTCAGAGCTTCTAAAAACGATACAGGAGCATTTTGAAAGCTTTTTAGCAAACACAAACTTTGGAACAAGACAATCCAAAGGATATGGAAGCTTTTATATAGCTGAAGCAAAGTTTAACACAGATCTTGTAAAAGCGAAGAAAGTCTATCGGTTTCATTCAAAAAACTGGAAAAACGATATAAAGCTCTTTTATCAGTTTCTACGCCAAGGTATCAACTTGCCAAATAGAGAGGGAACACGATTTTATGCAAAACCTGCTATCTTCTCCTATGGAAAATCAAAAGGATGGACATGGGAGAAGCGAATCATAAAGCAACACTACTTCAAAGAAGAACTCAAGCAACAACGAGGAGAAGCGATAGAGTATATCTCTGACAAACATCATATACTCAGAGATCTTTTTGGTCTCTCTAGCAATGAAAGATGGCTCTCATATAAAGCAAACATCACCAAAGAGCATACTACCATCAAAAGATTTAAATCACCCATAACCTTCAAGGTTGTCGATCAAACGGTCTACTTTTGGGCAAACAACACGATAGAGAAGATCATAAATCAAGAGTTTAAGATATTGTGCAATCAAAAGGGGAGTTTGAAACTAAAGACTCCAAAAGAGTTTGTTTTTGATGACTTTTTTGAGTTTGTATCTAACATAGAGATAAAAAAACATATAGAACAGAGGTATCATAATCAACCAGAATTTCAAAAACTCTCTTCTATACTAAATGAGTTAAAGGCAAATCAATGAGTGTTGAAAAAAAATACATAGCACTAACCTTAGGCCCCATCGGTGATACTTTGGAGCTTGGGAGGAAAACTTCAGAGATATGGATGGCGAGTTATCTCTTTTCTTACTTTATGAAACGAGTTATAGGTGAGCTAAAAGAGAGGAAGGATGTAGAGTTTCTTATCCCCTATGTTAAAGATGACTCTTTGTTTGAGGAGAGAGATGATGGGATTGGGATGTTTCATGACAGATTTATACTCAAAACATCCACACTCTCACTTGAGGATATAGATGCAGTTTTACAAAAACACAAAAAACTTCTAGCAAACTCTATCGCTAGTAGCATAAAAAGAGATGAGAAAAAGGTTCAAAATTTTATAAACGACTATATACAAACCTATCTGATAGAGAGTGAGAAAGAGTATGAAAATCCTGTTCTTGAGATCGCCTCTCTTTTAGACAGTATAGAGCTTCACACTCCTACTATAGATGCCGATGAAGATTACATACGCCTCTTTCTAAACAGAAATATAGTCCTCAACTCCGACATCGCTAAAAAATCCTTTGGCAAAAAGCCGAGTTTTGATTCTGTTGCTGCCATCGCATCACAGGAGAAGGATGAGGATCTAAATGATGTGAAAAATGCCAAAAAGTATATAGCGATCATCCATGCAGATGGGGATAATCTTGGAGAGTATATCAAATCTAAAAGAGAGTTCGCACAAATCTCAAAGAGACTCTTTGAGTTTGACAAAAAGGCTATAGCAACTATCAAGGAGTTTGGTGCACTTGCTTTGTTTGTGGGTGGAGATGATCTTTTGATCTTTGCACCGGTTATAACACAAGATAAGAGAACCGTTTTTGACCTTGTAGATGCCCTCTCAAAAGATTACAACTCCATTTTGCCAAAAGAGAAGACGACACTGAGTTTTGGAGTAGGCATCACCTACTACAAATACCCTCTTTATGAAGCACTCTCCCAATCAAGAGAGATCCTCTTTGGCATAGCAAAAAGATATAACGGTAAAAATGCACTCGCCATAAGAGCACAAAAACATAGTGGGCAGTATTTCGAGTTTTGTATAGGTAAGGATGAGAAGGGATACACCGCTTTTAGAAAGCTTGTAAATAGTGTGCTTACAGAAGAGGTTGAACTTCCTCATGCCATCCATCATAAGCTTAAAAAACATCAAAAACTTATAGAGCAAATCCCTAATGAGCGTATCGCTGAGACATTTGAAAATCTTTTCAACGAAGATATCCATAACAAAAGGTTTAAAGAGGGATTAGAACTGCTTCAAAAGACGATAACGGCACTTGGTACACAAAGCACTTCGCAAGAGAAGCTCTTCTCCATGCTTTCTACCATCAAACTTTTAAGGGGAGATAGATGAGTTATACCTACTTAGTTACACTACAACCACAAGATGACTTCTTTTTTGGTGGAGAGTACACATTTGCAAAAGATGACACACGACAAAACGAGGGGAGCAGATATAGTGCTCTTTCAACCTATTTCCCTCAACAAAGTGCTCTTTTGGGGATGCTAAGAAAGACCCTTCTTGTGCAAAACGGCAACTTGACACTCCATCTACGAGGTGAATGGGTTGATAGCGGTAAAAAAGGGCAACACAATCCAAACTACGAAGAGGCAGTTCGGCTTGTCGGTAAAGATAGCTTCTCTTATGAGCAAGAGGGTGATTTTGGTATCATCGAAGCTATCTCTCCACTCTTTTTGAAAAGGGGGGAGACCTCCTATATAGTCGATGCAAAAGACAAAAACTACTCCCCAAAACGCAATACAGATATAAAGATGTCACTTAATGGCAAAGTGGGCGTGAGTCTCTTTATGGAAAACTTCAATCCAAAAGAGTATAGCGATGAACAACTCATCGGCACAGATGGCTCCACTATCTCCATAACAGAGATCTTTGAAGAGGTGCAAAGTGTCGGTATCAAGAAGTCACACTCAAGCCAAACCAAAGAGGACTCCCTATTTCAAAAAAGAGGCTACAAACTCAAAGATAAAGCGCTTTTTGCCTTCTATCTTACACTTAAAGAGCCTCTTAAATGGAAAAAAGCCTATGTAACCCTTGGAGCGGATCGTTCCTCTTTTATGATGCGACTACATCAAACAAAAGAGAGCTTTAACTCCACTTTTGCAAAGCTCTTTGAGCCTAAAGATTTAGATAGAATCGTTTTACACTCTGAGACACTTGTTGACAAGGAGAGCTATAACAAGGCTCTGTTTATCTATGGCAAAAGAAAAAGCTACAGATATCTAAAAGATAAAAACGCTTCGAGATCAAAACGATACTATCTGTTTGAAAGAGGGAGCGTTATCTATACGAACGATCTCGAAGCACTTAGTGCAAACCTTGCCAAAGAGCACCTACAAAAAGTAGGCATCAATCACTTCACTTCAATCAAAGGAAAAGCAAATGTATAATCATAAACTCTATATCATCGAATGCAAAACTCCACTCCATGTCGGTAGCGGAGAGACCAACTTTGGCATCATCGATAACAAAATCCAAAGAGATCCTCTCACGACATATCCGACTATCCACGCAAGTTCACTCAAAGGTGCACTCAGAGAGTACTGCTCCTTTCGACATCCAAAAGAGGATGGAGAGAGGTTTCTTCCCTATATCTTCGGAAATGAAGAGCAAAGTGGTGCTATCCGTTTTACACAAGCCTATCTACTCTCTCTCCCTTTTAGAGCAGAAAACAACCCATACTATATGTGCACCTCACCTGAAGCTATAGCCCAACTGCTCGATACTCTCCAAACCTTCTCTCTACCACAGATCGAAGCACTCAAAGAGGTTGCTGCATATAACGGAGAGGAGATCGTCGTCTCTACAGAGGATACTACCATAGAGGATATAAGAGCTAAAAAATCTGATGCATTTGACTTTGAAACGCTTGAGAAGATCATAGGCTCTCCTCTTGCCATCGTTCCAAATGAGAAGTTTAGAGAGCTTTTGGAGGATCTACCGGTTATCGCACGCAACCAACTTGAAAACGGAGGGTCTAAAAACCTCTGGTATGAGGAGATTTTGCCTCGAAAGAGCAAACTCTTTACTCTGATATCTGAGCCAACATACCTTAACGACAAAGATGAGAAGAGACTCCAAAACGCTTTTGAGAGATTTCACGACTATCTTTGCGATGAGAACACGATCCATATAGGTGCAAACGCCTCTGTCGGCTATGGTGTTACTACTTTTAAGGAGTTAAGCTATGAGTCGTAAACAGATAGAGGCGTTCATCCCCAAAGCCTTTGAGGCTATAGAGAAGAAAAAAATAGCCAAAAATGGAGAGATCCCAAAACAGTTTAACGGCTATATAGCCTCCTTTGGAGCAAGTATCCGTCAAGCGGGGCTTCTTGCGACCGTTCTCTTTTATGCCAATGAAAACAGTGGTGCCGAAGAGGATAGAAAAAAGGTAGTTCAAGCCATAGAGCATATCATCGGAAAAAGCATCGTTGTCGATAACAGCGTCGATAAAAAGATACGAACAGAAGTTGAAGATGCAGCAACCGCACTGAAACTTGCCGTTCGCACCTACAAACTCACATAAGGAGCATCCTATGAGCAAACCAAATCTCGGATGGCTCTTTTACAAAGAGATGTATGCAAAGGGAGATGATAGCGAACATATCAAAAGCATCCACGACAAGCTTCTAAGAGCAAATGCAAAAGATGAAACACTGATGATACCACACTCATTTAAACTCACGACCACCTATCCGGGTCTGATTATAGGGAGTGGGTATGCGCATGGTATCAAAAACGACGATGACTCTAAGATCGGCTTTTATTTCGACTTTACCTCAGGCGTGCCGACACTGCCTGGAAGCTCCATAAAAGGAGTGCTTCGCTCTTTGTTTGGCTATGATAAAACAAGCAAAAACAGAGCACAAAAGCACAAACTCATCCAAACACTCTTAGGCAAAGAGGTCGATGTGGAGAAGTTGGGAGCTGAGATATTTGATGGCATAAAAGATGGCGAATCCTTGAGCATCTATGAAAGAGATAGATTTTATGAAGCACGAGCTGTCAAAACCTCTGGCGCTCTCTTGCAAGATGACTATATCACACCACATAAAGATCCTCTTGCAGATCCAAACCCCATCAAGTTTATCAAAGTCGCCGGTGGTGTTACCTTTGAGTTCTCCTTTGAACTTTCTGATACAAAGATAGATGAGATCGAAATAAGCAGCGAAGAAAAACTCCTCCTTTTTGCTCAGTTGCTACAGTTTAACGGTGTAGGTGCTAAAACAAATGTAGGCTATGGACAGTTTGAAGCAAAAAGCAAAGAGGAGCTTTTAAATGAGAGAAAACTCCACTTAGAGACAATCAAAAAGCACAAAGAGCAAAAGCAAAAACAAAAAGAAGAGAGGGCAAAAGAGCAAAAACTCAAAGAGGCACTCGCAAATGCATCAAAACCATCTCAGCAAGTTGAGATAGCTATAGCCAATATAAAAGAGAACAAAGATATTTATGAGTATCTTAGCACCCTAACACTCTCTGCACAAGACAAAGAGGAGATAGTACCCATCATCGAAAAGAAGATAGGCCCTAAACCACCAAAACCCAAAAACAAGGCTGCAATCAAATGGGCTATCAAGATCTATGAGTTTTTAGGGAAGTAGTTGCATAGGAAAAAAGATGTTCACTTCTCAACTTGAGCACATCTTCACAATAGAGGCGTTTCAAAACGCCTTTGGCGAGATCTCATCCAACAGTTTCGGGCTTGATGAGATCTCTTACAGTGAGTTTAAGAGCGAGTTTGCCAAAAATATCAAAGAGCTTACAGAGTCGCTACTTACGGGCACTTACGCTCCAGAACCCCTAAAAAAGATCGAGATAGACAAACCAAACTCCGATGAAAAACGCCCTATCGCCCTTAGTGCCATCAAAGATAAGTTAGTCCAAAGAGTTTTATACAAAGCACTCAATCCATACTTCGATCCGCTCTTTAGCGACAAATCCTACGCCTACCGCCCAAACAAATCAACTCTCAAAGCGATCAACAGAATCACACAATTTTTAAATGAAAAGTATCGCTATATCGTAAAAACCGATATCGATAACTTTTTTGAGAGTATCGATCATGATATCTTGCTAGAGATTTTAAGCTATCATATCAGCGATAAACGCATCATCCGCCTTATCTCTTTGTTTGTTCAAACAGGTGGATTTAAGGATATGAGTTATGATGAGCATGACTTAGGAGTGCATCAAGGCGACATCCTCTCTCCACTGCTTTCAAATATCTACCTCGATGCGATGGATCGCTATCTTGAGAAGCACAGTGTGGCGTTTGTAAGGTATGCCGATGACTTTGTGATGCTTTTTAAAAAGGAGGAGGATGCAAAAGAGAGACTAAAAAAACTCAAAAAGTATCTCTCCTCTTTAAAGCTTACACTTGAAGAGCAAAAAACCTACATAGTCCATATAAGCGAAGGATTTAGCTTTTTGGGGGTGCGTTTTGAGGGGAAAAATCGTCATGTAGAAAATGAGAGACTCCAAAAAAGCATCTCAAAGATCCATCAACTAGCCAAAAACAGATCAGGCTTTGCCAAATACACAAAAGAGCTAAACGCCTACCTCTATGCACTCAAAAACTACTACCTCAAAATCATCCCAAAAAACTCCACGCAACATCAGCTTTTACAAAATGCTCTTATAGAGAGTTTGTCCCATAAGATCTATCTTGCAAAAAAATCAAAAAGCATCACAACCAAAAAGGAGTTTAGAAATTTCCTAATGCAGATCAACTTCGAGATCCTTTTTGATGATGAAGTTATCAAAGATAAGATAGAACTAATCATCGCCAAAGGGTATGAGAAGTATCTTGCCAACAAATCTTACAAGGCAGAAAAGACAAAAGTAGCAAAAAAAAGAGATAAATATGCAAAAAAGTTTGCAACTATCTCCACTTTGCATCTCAACAAACCGGGACTAATGCTTGGCATATCGAAAAACAAGTTTGTGATCAAAGAGTATGGCAGAGTAAAAAAGAGCTATCCGTTTGATAAAGTTTCACGCATCATCTTTGAAGGCAAAGGCTTTAGCATCAGTAGCGATGTGCTAAAAAAGTGTGCCGATGGTGGCATCACGGTTGATTTTATCAACAAGGATGCCATGCCTTATGCTTCTCTTGTAACCTATAAAGCCTCCACAGTGCAAAATATCCACAAACAAGCGATGATCCTAAACACCCCAAAACAGTTAGAGATCGCTAAAGGCTTCATCAAAGGCAAAGCCAAAAATCAACTCAACTACCTCAAGTATCTCAACAAATATCATAAGCTTTTAAACAAGCAGATCGATGCGATGGAAAGAAACTTCGCCAAGATCAAAACTGCTACATCCAACGAGGAGCTTATGGGAGTTGAGGGGAGTATCTCTGCTTCGTATTGGAGTGGGTTGAAGCTCGTGTTAGAAGTGCCGTTTGAGCGACGCATCACCCAAGGAGCCAAAGATATCGTCAACTCTTCGCTCAACTATGGCTATGCGATCCTCTATGGTAAAGTGCAGCACTCTTTAGTGCATGCAGGGTTGAGTCTAAGTGTGTCATTTTTACACGCTCTTGATGAGCATAAACCAACCCTCACTTTCGATATGATCGAGGAGTTTCGCACCTTTATAGTAGATAGAACTATCGTTAGTATGCTTAACAAAGATGAACCCATCAAACTTGACAATAAAGGTCTGCTCACCAAATCAAGTCGAAAGCTCATTGCCAAAAATATCTACGAAAAGCTTGGAAGCTACACGATGTGGAAAAAGGAGTCGCACAAGATAGAGAACATAATACAAGCACAATGTTTTCATCTATCAAGAGTCATAGAGGGCAAAGATGCAAAATACAAACCCTTTATAGGAAAGTTTTAGCTATGGTATAATTAGCTTATGAGTAAAATAGATGAGAAAAAAGAGTATATTGGGATTTTAAAGTCTTATCTTAATGTAATAGCTGCATTTATCCTTGCTATAGGGGCAGGTATTGCAAAGCTATATATCAACGGTGAAGTTAATCTGCTATTTTGGATAGGTTTATTTTTTATACTCTTTTTTGTTCTCTCTTTTGTGATTGTTGCAAAAAAAGCACATAAAGAGATTAGGAATCTTCGCAATTTGAAGGACTGATTATGGATGCAGGAACTATTGGGATTTTATTTGCTGCGCTTGTTGTATTTGTCGGTATGAGCTATAGCACCTATGAGATACTTAGCATAGGTGATGACTAACAGAGTAGATGCGCTATATAGTAGCCTACGATATAGCCAACGACAAGCGACGAAAAAAGCTCTCCGATCTACTCGAGGGATATGGTATAAGAGTCAACTACTCCGTTTTTGAGATAGAGCTTAACCAAACCAAAAAAGAGAGGCTTCTTTTTGAGATAGAGCGACAAAAACTGATCCACCCAAAACATGACTCACTCCGTTTTTATCATCTCTGCCAAAATTGTGTTGCAAAATCCTTTGAGTTAGCAGATAAGCCAGAACCATTTGAAAGTGAGGAGATGTTTATCTAAAAAAAAGTATGGTACAATAACTCTATACTAATATATTTATCAGTATTGATGTAAAAAGGGTATTTGATTGACTTTCATTTACAGAGAACATGCTATCCAAAGGATGTTTGAGAGAGATATTTGTGAAACGGATGTGGAAGAGACTGTTAAAAATGGTGTGATCATAGAAAAGTATCTTGATGACAAGCCATATCCGTCATTCTTAGCTTTGGGTTTAGGCAAAAAGCCGTTGCATGTGGTTTTTGCAAAAAATAGCTAGGATGATTCGATCATAATTATCACCGCTTATTATCCAGATCAAGAAAAATGGAGTAGTGATTTCAAAACAAGGATAAAAAAATGAAGTGTATGATTTGCAAACATGGTGAAACAAAAGAGGGTGTAACGGTGATTACTTTGGAAAAAGGCGACTCAACTATCGTGTTCAAAGATGTCCCGGCTCATATTTGTGATAATTGCGGTGAAAAATATATTGACAAGTCTATAACAAAAGAGTTATTAAAAAAAGCGAGAGAAATTGTAAAAAGTGGTGTAGAGATAGATGTAAGGAAATATACTATAGCAGCATAAAACCATTAGTAAAGAGAGAGAAGGTAAGCAATAACTTGTGAGTGATGGGTGGTACATTTTTCTATTTTCTATATATTGCGAACTTTTTTTCTTGCAAAAGTGCCGTTTTTAAGGTAAAATAAAGTTTCAATTTTCGCAAAAGTGCTCTATCGAGATTTTCTCAAAATTAATTTGCGAACTTTTAGTTTAGGTTAAGTTTAAGAAGACCTAAAATA